>Ga0233425_10005556_pt1 | contig 19755 bp, 19 predicted proteins | sample Watercolumn_Towu_2_FD_181712 | JGI IMG/M metagenome (GOLD analysis project Ga0233425, IMG submission 181712) | Freshwater microbial communities from Lake Towuti, South Sulawesi, Indonesia - Watercolumn_Towuti2014_140_MG | ecosystem: Environmental > Aquatic > Freshwater > Lake | place... | reverse complement strand
CTTTGATTTGTATGACCATTGTTGTTGTTATTTTTTGCTGATACACAAATTATTTAATAGAAGTACGGGGATAATCAAGAAATCTATCACTCATTTTTCTCGATCATTCGGAGATACTAAAACTCACCCCAACCTTTATATACAAAAAAGTTTGGAAAAGGGTCATGGTTACTACAGAAGAGCTTCTTGCAGAGCCAAAAGAAGAAAAAAAAGAAGCACATGAAGAAAAGAAAGCAGGGATTCTCACAGTTATAGCATTAACTGTTGCATCCATGATTGGTTCTGGATTATTTTTTGGTGCAAGTATTGCAGCAAGTTATGCCGGTCCAGCATCGCTTATTGCATGGATTCTTCTTGGAATTGTCACTGTTTATGTGGGCATGTGTTTTGGTGAGCTTGTTGCAATGTTTCCCAGTGCTGGTGGAGTCTATGAGTTCACCAAACAAAGTTATGGGAGATTTCCTTCATTTATCATTGGCTGGATAACGTGGGTCACAGGAAATCTTGCAGGAGCAGTTCTTCTTATTGCGGGAATAGATTACATTGTGACAGTATTTCCTGATTTATTTCCTGCAGAGCATACTGCTATTATAAAATTGGTCATGGGAATTGTCATTGTCATTTTCCTGAATCTCATTACATTTAGAGGTGTTGAAGCAAGCGGTGCCCTTCTTGGTTTTTTCTCAGCAGCAGCTGTTGCAATTGTCCTGGCAATTATTTTTCGCGGGGTGTTTGAAGTTGACCTTGGCAATTTTACTCCCTTTTTTCCGTATTCTCCTGTCTTTATTTTTGTCGCCTTTTTTTTCATTGTTGAAACTTTTTTCGGGTGGGATGGTGCAACATATATTGCAGAAGAAACAGAGAATCCAGAGAAAGTCATTCCAAAAGTATTGGTATGGACCTGCATTGGCATAACTGTTGCAGGATTTGTGATGGCATTTGTATTGCTTGGTGTTATTCCTTGGGAGCAATTGATTCTTTCTGCAACGCCTGCAGCAGATGTTGCAACAATTTTATTTGGAAGCCTTGGTGCTCCGTTAGTCGGAATAGGCGTTTTCCTTGCGTTAACTGGCGCAACAGCAAGTATTGTGGTTACATCTCCCAGGCTTCTTCTTGCATTAGCGAGGGACAAATTATTTGTGGATAGTATGGCTGATGTTCACCCACGCTATGGGACACCGTACAAGGCAATTGTCTTCCAAACAATTGTTTCGATCCTCATGCTCTTGATAGGGTTTGGACAATATACAATGATGCTTTCATTAGAGGTTCCTCTTGCATTATTTTTGTACATTGCAGTTATCTGCTGTGTTCCTGTTCTTCGATACAAGCTTCCTGATTTTCCTCGTGCGTATAAAATAAAGTTTGGTGTTGTTGGCCCAATTTTGGTATCTCTCTTGTACACAAGCGTCATTGTTGTCTGGATTTTTGAAGATCCCACTGCACTCACGACGTTTCTTATCGGGCTTTCTATTGTGGGCATTGCGATTCCGATTTACATGCTTCTTACTGTGTATCACAATCCTGATGTGATTATTCCAATCATTAATGACATTTCTATGTTGCAATACTGGCTTGAAGATTTTCTCCTTCCAAGAGATATAAGAAAGCAAGTGCTTGCAATGTTTGAAGGGTATGAAGGAAAAAATATTCTTGAGTTTGGGTCTGGTGTAGGAACAATGACCATGCATCTTGCAGAGTTAGTGAAGCCAGGTGGCCATATTTATGCTGTGGATCTCAGTAAGGGTAATCTCAAAATATTAGAAAAACGCAGTGCAAAAAAAGGACATGGCCATGTGCATGTAATTCATGATGAGCATCAGGTGAATCGTGTTCATCCTGATGTGCCAAAAGTAGATATGATTTTCTCTTTCGGAATGCTTTCTTACATTCAAGACTTAAAGAAAGTGTTGAAGGAGCTTCATATTCGTTTGCCTGAAGGAGGCCAAGTCTGTTTTATTGAGTATGCAAATCTCTATAAAATTTTGCCAAATGTTGGCTGGCTTTCACATCCAGATAAAATTCGAGAAGTGTTTAAAGAGAATGGCTTTTCTGTGACAGTTCAAGTGTATAATGGAATGCTCTGGGATTATGTTGTCATTTATGGCATTAAAAGCAAAGAAGGTGTGCCGTATATATGAAGAAAAAGCATTGAAATTCTTTCGGATTTTTTGAAAGATTTTCAGAAATACGTTTGTTTTCCGGAAATTCTTTGGCTGGACTTGAAAATGTTTCGGAATTTCTGAAGGGTTTGCGGATTTGCCAGCGATAACTCCTTTAAGATGTTCTATCACAGTATTTTCAAGAAAAATATTGGTGAGGTCGCATAATGGTATTGCGGTGGCCTGAAAATCCTTAGGTTTACTAAGGATTTCAGACAGCCATTATGGTTGTAACGCCGTGTCGGGGTTCAAGTCCCCGCCTCACCGTTTTATAATCATAAGGAGAATATAAATTTTTTGTTGTTTTGTAGTGCTTCTTTCTCTATTTGAAACATGTTTGATGCAGCAAAAATTGTATTCCTGTGATTATGCCTGACACATCAATGTCTAAAACAATATCTTCCAGTTCAATAGAATGACTATACTCTCTATCTTTTATCTTAAAAAAGAGAATATCATTTGCATAATCATAATCTGCTTCTCCTTTTCCTTTTGCATTGAGGTATGGTTTTGTCATTTTATACGTTAGGGATGTGGTCAGTTATGTAAAATGTTATAATCTCAAGCTCTTTTTGTGTTATTTTAATTTTTATTTTTAGAGAATAAAAAGATTATGCCGTCTCTCTTCGTGAAGCAGGGTTTGGAACATAAAAAAATGCACCTGCTGAGGAGTAGGTTTCAAGAAGATGTTCAACCAGTGAATCACGAGCATCGATAAGTGGTTTGTCTCTTGATCCTGAAATAATCCCTGTTGTTATTTCTACTCTGACGAGTGCTGCAATGTCTCCATCATCTCGTGCAGGTTGGTAATGAGGGTTCATCTGTTCTCCATCTTGATAAAGCACATACATATTTCCATGACGAGTCATCGCTCGGTATCTGCTTCCTGGCTCTCTCCCCGCCTTTCTCTTGAATTCAAAAGGTGAAAACCCTTTTTCCTTAAGTGTTTCTGCAAGAGTTGTTGGTCTCCTTCGAAATCCTATAGACTGCTCTTCAGTCACTTTTCCGCCTTTATTTTCGTTATTTTCCATGAGTAACGTTCACCAATGCGCAAAGATTGAGTAAATCAGGTGCTGTTTTTAAATTTTCGTAAAGAATTTTGAGAAAAATCAAAAATAATTTAAAGAACAATGCTGTATGAGATACTATGGTTGATTGCATATTCTGCAAAATTGCAGTAGGACAAATCCCCTGCAATAAAATCTACGAAGACAAAGACTATCTTGCGTTTCTGGATATCAAGCCATTGAATCCTGGCCATGTTCTTATTATTCCAAAGAAACATTTTCGTTGGGTGTATGATGTGGATGATCAAGCAGGGTATTGGACTGTCGCAAAAGCGCTTGCGCAGAAGATGGTAAAAAGCTTGAAGGCAGAGTATGCGATGTTTGTGACGTGGGGTTTGGAAGTGCCGCATGCACATATCCATGTTATTCCGCGGTTTGATCAGCATAATGATCCTGGATTTATTGATTGGAAAAATGTCAAGCAGATTCCTGCTGATGAGATGAAGCGCATTGCAGGAAAGCTTGCGATGAAATGAGGTGTGAAGATGGCGAAACAAATAAAAGTGATAAGTACATTAGTGATGGGTGATTTATCTAGAGGAAGAGATACAAAAAGATGTGAAAAACCTGCAACACAACCATTAACAATAGGGAGAAGCGAAGATAATGATTGTGTTATTGGTAATAACTCATTACCTTTTGTTAGTGGACATCATGGAGAATTGAGATGCACTAAGGGCTGGTTATTAGGCGATAAATTATGGTATAAAGATATGAGCAAATACGGAACATTCTATCTGCCTCCTGGAGTAACAGATACAAGAAAAGCAATTCCAATACACAATCAAAAAGTAGAAATTCAGTCTGGTTCAACATTATTAGTTTTACACCCAAAACACGAGGGCCCTAAGGAGCCATTTGGTTTTGCACTCCGAGTTGCCGTCGCTTAAATAAGGCTATTCAGAGATTCACCAATCGTTTTTGATTAAGAATATTTGTCATTATGACTATAAACTATTATTTCATAATGGATTAAAGAGAGTATTCTGCGGGTGGATGGCGATTAGTGGTGTGGCAGTTATAGCAAAAAATAACAACATGGCCAGACGAAGCGAACGAGGTTCCTATGCCTGAACGAAGTGAAGGCTGGGGTTCTCGTTTGCGAAGTAGGACAAGCTTTTTGGCAAAACGAAGAAGAAGAAAGCCAAAAAGTTGGCCGTCTGTGCTCATGAAAATGTTTGCATTTTCAGGAGTCCTACAAATCTTTGATTTGTATGACCATTGTTGTTGTTATTTTTTGCTCAATCACAGTATTTATTATCCCTCTGTTTTCAAAACATTTATATATTTGGAACATTTTATCATCAAACAAGAGAGATGCAATTCTTAGGAGTTTGATTTGAATAGTACGTGAATAACACAGAGGGATGCACATGAGCACAGTACCAAAAAAAGTAGAAGATGCAACATTGAGTACAGGAACAACAACACTTGCAATTGTTTGTAAAGATGGCCTTGTTCTTGCAGCAGACAAGCGTGCAACAGCAGGCTACATGATTGCAAACAAACGAACAGAAAAGATTCAGCAGATCGCAGACAAAATGGTTATTACTATGGCAGGAACTGTCAGCGATGCCCAGCTTCTTACAAAACTTATCAAAGCAGAATTGCAATTAAAAAAGATCCGTAGCGGAAGAGAGAATACAGTTAAGGAAGCTGCAAATTTGCTTGCGAATATGGTGTATGGAAATATCCGGCGCATGTCCATGATTCCAGGCATTGCACATTTTATTGTTGGCGGCAATGATGAAACTGGAAATTACATTTATGATATCTATCCAGATGGATCTCTTTCTCTTATCGAAGATTATATCTCGTCAGGAAGCGGCAGTGTTATGGCTTTTGGTGTTTTAGAAACAATGTACCATAAAGGATTGTCTGTCACTGAAGGAGTAGATATTGCGATCAAAGCGCTGAACGCAGCAATGCAGCGGGACATTGCGTCAGGAAATGGTGCAATGATTGTCATAGTCACTGCAAAAGGTGTTGAGAAAGTATTTGATCAGGATATTGAAGCATACCTACGACATAAATAGAGATTCTTTAGAAGTGAGAGGGCTTTTTTTATGACGAAGATTATCAAAGAGATTATGCGTTTTGTTCCTGAAGACAAAATCAGCGAAGCATGTTTTGAAGGAGCAAACATTGTTCTCTATTCCAAAAAGAAAGATTTTTTGTTAGAGCCAGGAACCTGCATTAAAGAAGCAGTAGACTCTATCAAAAAAAGAGTGGAATTGAGGCCAGATCCTGCGTTAACAATGGATCTTGAAGCTGCAGAAAAAGAAATCCGCGCACTTATCCCGGAAGAAGCAGGATTGCAGCAAATCATTTTTGATCCGCAACGTTCTCGTGTTATTATTGAAGCAGAAAAGCCAGGCATTGCAATCGGCAAACAAGGAAGCACGCTTTACGATATAAAAAAGAAAACATTTTGGGTGCCGATTGTGAGAAGAAGCCCTCCGATCCGCTGTCAGCTTATTGAAAACATTCGGCTTGTTCTTTATCAGCACAGCGATTATAGAAGAAAATTTCTTGACAAGACAGGCCATAGAATTTATGATGGATGGCAGCGGGAGAAGAAACATGAGTGGGTTCGCTTAAGTGTTCTTGGTGCAGGCAGACAAGTCGGCAGAAGTTGCTTTTTGTTACAAACGCCAGAGTCGCGGATTATGCTTGATTGCGGTATTGATCCAGCTGGGCTTGTGGGAAATGAATATCCGTATTTTGAAGCGCCTGAGTTTAATATCAATGATCTTGATGCAGTGATTATCACGCACAGTCACTTGGATCACTGTGGATTTTTACCGTATCTCTACAAGTTCGGTTTTCGAGGGCCAACGTATTGTACAGCACCAACACGAGATATCATGGCGCTTCTCCAGCTTGACATGATTAAGATTGCGCGCGCAGATGGAAAAGAGCCGCTCTACACCAGTGATGATGTCAAAGAAGCAATCAAACATACGATTTGCCTTGATTATGATGAAGTCAGCGATATTACACCAGACATGCGGATTACCCTCCACAATGCAGGTCACATTATTGGTAGTGCAATGGTGCATATTCACATTGGCAATGGATTGCATAACATGCTTTATACAGGAGATATGAAGTTTGGACGAACAACGTTGCTCGATCCTGCAGTCACGCAATTTCCTCGTTTAGAAACAATGATTATTGAAAGCACCTATGGTGGAAAAGATAATAACTATCCATCGCACTTTGAGTGTGAGCAGCAGTTTATTGATATTATCACAAAAACAATTGAACGACGAGGGCGTGTGCTGCTTCCAGTTTTAGGAGTTGGGCGCGCGCAGGAAGTTCTTCTTGTTATTGAAGAGCTTGTCAGAACAGGCAGGATGGAAGCGATTCCAGTGTACATTGATGGAATGGTGTGGGATGTGACTGCAATTCACTCTGCATATCCAGAGTATCTCAATGCAAATGTTCGAAAATTAATATTTCAGAAAGATCACAATCCATTTTTGGCGCAAATCTTTAAACATGTCGGAAGTGGAAAAGAGCGGCAGCAGATTATGGAAGAAACAGGGCCATGTGTTGTGCTTGCAACATCAGGAATGCTTGTTGGTGGCCCAAGTGTCCAGTATCTGAAATTCTTTGCAGCATCTGAGCGAAACAGTCTTGTGTTCACGTCGTATCAAGGGGAAGGCAGTTTGGGAAGACGCATACAGCATGGTGAGCGAGAGATTGCATTTGATGCTGGTGCAAATAAAAAACCAGAAATAGTAAAAATCAATATGGAAGTACATAGCATTGAAGGATTATCTGGCCATAGCAGCAGAAAAGAGTTGATGAGTTACATTTACAAGTGCAATCCAAAGCCAAAGAAGATTATTGTCAATCATGGAGAGAGCAGCCGTTGTTTAGATTTTGCTTCTTCTGTCCACAAGCAGTATAAAATTGAAACAGGCTCTCCAAGAAATTTGGAAGTGCTTAGGTTGAAGTAGAAATGCGCATCAAAAACTATTAAAGCCCGGAAAATACTCCTCTATTCATGCCAAAAATAAAACTTCTTGATGAAGCGCTGATAAACAAAATTGCTGCAGGAGAAGTGATTGAACGTCCTGCTTCTGTCATAAAAGAGCTGGTAGAGAATGCGATAGATGCAGGAGCAGACATAATTTCAGTAGAGATAGAAGAAGGTGGAAAATCAAAAATAAGAGTAACAGATAACGGATCAGGAATGGAAAAAGAAGACGCGCTGATGTGCTTTGAGCGTCACGCGACAAGTAAGATACGCACAGCAGAAGATTTGTTTAAAATAAAAACAATGGGATTTCGTGGAGAAGCGCTTGCATCCATTGCAGCAGTTGCAGAACTTTCTTTAAAAACAAAAACAAAAGCATCAGCAACAGGATATAAAATTCTTATCAGTGGAGGAAAAATAATTGATCAGCATGAGATAGCAATGCCCGATGGAACAATCATAGAAGTAAGCAATCTTTTTTTTAATGTTCCTGCACGAAAGAAACATCTCAAGACAATACAAACAGAGCTTCGCCAAATTGTCGATCTCATGACAAAATTTGCATTAGCATATCCGAATAAAACATTTCGATTGATGCATCATGAGCAAGAAACCATGTTCTCACCAGCTGCAAAAACCCTGCTGGACACAGTTCTTACCATTTACGGGAAAAAAATAGGGTACGGAATGATTCCTGTGAAATATATGTTGAATGAAATTATAGTCGCTGGTGTCCTCAGCAAGCCAACGTTAACAAGGCCAGACAAAAGCATTCAGCACATTTTTGTTAATGACCGTGCAATAAAAAATCAGATCATCGCAAAGGCAGTTTATGATGCGTATCATACGCTTCTTCATCTAGAAAATCATCCATTATTCATCCTCAATGTAGAAATTAATCCCGAAATTATTGATGTGAATGTGCATCCGCAAAAAGCGTTGATTCGAGTAGAGAAGGAGAATGAATTATACACTGTTGTTTTCAACGCTGTTCGGCATGCCCTTGATACAGCGCAGCTTGTTCCCCAGATCGCAGAAGAAAAAACAACAACAATGCAAGCTCCACTGATTGCGCGTGCATTTGCAGTGGCTGAGCAAAAACAAACATTTTTTGATGCGCAGGAAATGCTTGAACAGGCAATGCAAAAAGTTTGCGGAACAGCAGAAATACAAGAAACAGAGACAAAAATAGAAAAAGACAATGTTCCTTCTCCAGAGATTTCATTGACAACAGAAGCAGCTCCTGTAGAAGGAACAAGTCGAATTTCTACAATGAAATTGATAGGAAGAGTTCACAATGTTTTTTATCTTGCAGAGAATGAGCTTGGTTTAGTAATTATTGATCAGCATGCAGCGCATGAGCGCGTTTTGTATGAAAAATTCATGCAGCAGTTTTATAATGGAACAATTCATAGCCAAGAGTTGTTGGTTGCAGAAGAAATTGAATTTTCTCCTACAGAAATGCTGCTGTTTAAGGAACACAGAAAAAGTATTGAGCAGCTGGGATTTATGCTTGAGGAGTTTGGAAGAAATACGCTTCTCTTGCGTTCTGTGCCATCTATTTTAGGCAAGCTGGTCGACAAGGAGACAGTTCATGAGATTCTTGCGCAGATAACTGATCGTACAACTTTGGTGCATGAAAAAAAAGAAGAAAAAATAATTAGGACTGCATGCAGAGCAGCAGTAAAAGCAAATGATGTTGTTCATCTTAATGAAATGCATGGGATTATGCAGCAGTTGCAGGTTTGCAAGCAGCCATTTACCTGTCCCCATGGCAGGCCAACGATGATTCAGTTTACAATTCCTGAGTTGGAGAGAAAGTTTAAGCGGGTTGTTTAATTTTTTCGTAACATTTAAATATCTCCCAATCAAACAAAATATATTGGTGGGTTTATGCTTTGGGAAATTGTACGTCAAGATAAATATCTTACACTATTAATTGCAGTAGTGGGTGCACTCTGGCTCTTTGTCTTTTTCAGAAATATCTGGGTGCTGAACAAGAGCACAGGCGAGTTCCAGCGACAGTATGAACAAATTCTTAATGCTGATGAATACAAGGTAAAAGGAAAATATGAACAATGAAAGCGTATGATCCATTGGCAGCATATAACAAAGTCCCCGCTGATCAACCATCTGTAGTAAAAAGATTTCTTGCGTTCCTCCTTGATTTTTCTTTGTTGAGTGTGATTGTCTTTACTCCAGTGAGTGCAGTATTGGAAAAACTTTCACCAACCACAGATATTATTGCAACATATGCTGTATTCACAAGCAATGAAGCGACGAGTGCAATCATCACTATAGTCATGGTTTTTGCCTTTACATTAGTGATGCTTTATTTTGTCTTATTGGAGTATTTGCTTGGGCAGACAGCAGGCATGCTTTTTATCGGCTTAAAGGTGCAGGGAAATGAAGGGAATTTGCCAACATTTTGGCAGTGCATAATTCGAAATTGCGTTTTTCTCCCTCTCTTTCCATTCATTGTATTTTGGATAATTGATCCGCTGTATGTCGTATTTACCAAGCAGCGTTTAAGTGAGCAGTTAAGCAGAACAAGGACAGTAAACGTAAACTATATTAAACACCAAACAATGAATTTGCAGAAGGGGTAGCTGAAAAAATGGCAAAAGGCGAAAAATTGGAAGCAACAACTGGACGCAGCCCATGGCTTGTGGTGATTGGCATAATCTTTCTTCTTTCAGTTTTTAGCTTTTTTGTTCTTGGCTTTGTTGCATTAATGGTAACAAATACAGAGTCTGTTGCGTCAGGAAATGTTGCAGTCATTCCGATTAAAGGAGTTATTATGATTGATCAAGATGATTCGTTGTTTGCGACTGGTGTTGCCTCTTCAACATCTGTTGTTGCACTTATTGAAGAAGCAGAACAAGATGAAACAATTGAAGCGATTGTTTTTGACATCAATTCTCCTGGAGGATCACCTGTTGCATCTGCAGAAATTGCTCGCGCCATTAAAGAATCGAGTAAGCCAACTGTTGCAGTTATTCGAGAGGTTGGTGCGTCAGGAGCATATTGGGCAGCAAGTGCAGCAGATCATATTATTGCAAACGAAGTTTCTATTACTGGAAGTATTGGGGTGCTTGCATCATATTTGCAGTATGGTGATTTGTTAGAAAGATATAATGTGAGTTATGAACGTTTTACTGCAGGAAAGTATAAGGACATGGGAACGCCGTATAGAGAAATGTCTGGTGAAGAAAAAACATTGTATCAATCTGAGTTGGATATAATGCATGAAATCTTTATTGCAGCAGTTGCAGAAAATCGTGGTCTTGCGTATGATACTGTTGAACCGTTGGCAACAGGGCAGATTTATCTTGGTGTCCAGGCAGTAGAAAATGGCTTAGTGGATCAGCTTGGCGGTAAAAAAGAAGCGTATGCATATCTTACAGAGCAGCTCGGTATTGAAGTAATACCAATGCTGTATGAGGACGAAAAATCATTCTTAGAGTTGCTTGCATTAGCAATGGATAGTACTGCGTTCAATGTGGGAACTGGAATTGGTGCAGTGTTAGTAGAACAGGAGTCGCAGGGAATAAGACTTTAGGAAACCTATAAATACTTCTTTTCGTTAGAATACAGTAATGGAAAAAAAGTTCTCTCCGAAAAGGCTCTGGCTCACAATCGCACAGCAAATAGAGCTATTGATCATTCTCTTTTTCATCATTCTCAACATCTTCGACTTATTAGAGTTCCTCAGTCCAACATTTGACTATGTGGATAAACTTTCTGGTATCATTGCAATTGCGTATCTTATCTACCTCGCATCACCAACAAAAATAATTCTTGGAACACAGCAAAAGAAAATAGATTTTGCCTTAATTATGAGCTTCATCCTGCTGATGTTCAATAAAATAACCACAGCAGCAACTGGCACATACGAGCTGCTCAAAGAAAATGCACAAAGCATTATTGAAATCAGTAAAACAACAGCAGAAGCACAGCTGGAGTTCACACTGCAGGTTCAGAATGTACAACAATTAACGTCCGCTGATTTCACGTTGTCATTTTTCCAACAGATAATGGAGACGCTTTCCTTTAGCCATCACAACGTGTATTTCGCAGTAACAGATGGCATAAACACCCTTCTTCTTGCTGCATCAACTCCTTCTTTTTCTGTCACAAACATAAGTAATTATCTTGATGGCTCACTTTTTTATGTGATGAAATTTCTCACAGAAAATCAAATTGTTGTGGAAAAGTTGGCATTCATGCTTGGTGGAGTAGCTCTTATTATTCTCGCTATATATTGTGCGTACACCATAAAAATAAAGCCTTCTTCTTTTCTTCATGTCCTGCATGGAGATACAAAAAGATTTCACAGAAAGCCGTTACGCGCAGTTGCAATCTTCCTGAGCTTTAGTTTCTTTTTCCTTTTTATATTTCAATTAATGGTTGAGTGGTTAGGGGTGGTTATTGATGCACCAATCGCATTTTTAGGAATCCTGATTACATTTCTTTTGATGATTCGTTTTAGGCATCTTTTTGGTCCAAGGCATGTCATCACAGAAATTGGAGAAACAGGAGAAGCGCTTTACGAGGAATTTATCTCTTTGTTTCACACTCCATATGGTGTTGCGTTGGGATTTGCAGGAATACTTATTCTGCATATGATCACTGACTTTGGGATATACATTCTTTCTTATACATTCTTTCAGCATGAAATGTTGTATTTTGACCAAGGCCCTGTTTTCTTTGCAGCGCATCACACCCCTCTGTTCTCCATTGTTGATCTTTTCGTTGAAAATAAAACAAGTCTTCTGTTTCAAGATCTTGCAGTTGCAGCATCTCCGCTCACTGTTATGGCTACTTTTTGGATATATCTGTTTAACGTCATCGCGATTTTCTTTCTTTTTTTTGCTCCTGTTTATATGTGGTGGGTGATGTTCAAAAAAAAGAAAGCGCATGAAAAAGAATGGATTCTTGTGTTTTCTGCTGTTGCAATTGCAATCTATATGTTGCTTCCTTTATTTCATCTTGGGAGAGTAGATGTTTATGGGATAGTGGGAACTGACATGACAACAACGTCGATACGCGAAACAAAAGCACCATTTCCTGCGTTTACAGCAATCATCATCAGCATCATTATTGGAGGAGCAGTCTTTGTGCTTTCTCTAAAAAAATGGCTAAGAAGAGATTTGATTTATCTCTCATTTGCACTTGCATCTCTCTTCTTTGGTATCTATATTTATTATTACTTTATTGACATTGCAGCATATTATGGAGAAGTCATTGCATATCAATTTATGGATCAGAATTATTTCCTTTTGTTTTACATACTTGTCTTTGGTCTCATGTCTGTTCTTTTTTATCCCATTGCATTTTTCTTATTTTTGTACGAATGCAAAAAACATTATTTGTTGGCAAAGAATGAATGACGAGAATCGATCATTGTGGAGTACAGTTTTTTGAGAATTCCAAAAGCAAGGAAGTCAGTTCTCTTTGTCTGCTGATATCCTCATATGCACTGGTTGAAGGAGGGTCATCACTGAGATAATAAATTTGTGCAACACTATTAAGTGCGAGATAAACAGAGCAATGTCCTTGAATATCTTGAGGACGGCACTCACTGTAGCTCTCACCCAATCCATGATTGTCTGCACGATATTCTCTTCTTGCTTCTCCTTTGGGAATCGTAATGATGAAAGAATGATCTTCACGCGGTTCATAGGTGAGTGTTACTGTCTGGCCTTGATGTTGGAGTGTACACCAATAACCTTCTCCTTGAGCAGCAGAGCGAAGGGTAGCAGCAGTTTCTAAAGAAAGTGCATCTCCTCTTTCTCGTAGATGCATTTCATACGGTTCTTTCTGGAGCGGGTTATGAAATGTAACTCCGGAATCATGAATTTTTATTGCCCCTGCTGCAAAACCCCCTGCAACAAACACACCGACAATCCCCTGTTTCATGGACAGCTATGACTCACGTGTGTCTATTTAAACCTGGTGACATATTTTGAGATTTCTGAAGAGGTCTTGCTTTTCATCATGAAGAAGGTTTGAGTTTCTTATTCTACATCTTATTTTTTAATAATAGATTAAAAAGTGTGTAGTGGAATCCTAGACAGGCGATTTTGCGTGCATGAGACAAATACACGTACACTCATCATCCCACATATGACAAGACAATCTAAAAGAATTTTGTAAAAATCACCATCTGAAATATCAAAAAAGTGATTTTTTCAAAATTCTCTCAAGCACCAAAGCCAAACTTTCTGTGCTTTTTATTTGCAGCAGCAGTTTTGCTCGGTCGTGCTTTTTCAGCGCCTAATCCTTTATTTCTCAGTCCGCGTGCCTTTCTTCCAGCAGATGTTAATCCTCTGAAAACACGTCGTCTGTTCGCAGGTTTTGCAACCCAGTTGATGTTTTTGTCCGCGAGAATGACAGGATGCGCTTTGTCAACCATGATAATTTCATACCAGTAAAACTTACCGTCTTTTGCAACCCAGTAGCTGTTAAGAACTTCGCAGTTAGGAAATGCCCGTCCAGCGCGTTGTTCGCAGATCCATTGATAGTTTTGTTCAAGGTTCATGCGTTTTCCAGATTTTCGGGGAACTCTGCCGCCAAAACGTCGTTCGCGAACGTGTGTTCCGCGTTCAATGCGCTGCCGAATAATCAAAAATCCAGGTTTTGCTTTAAAGCCGAGCGCTCGTGCGCGATCAAGTCGTGTTGGATGTTCTATGCGAAGTGTTGGTGGATCTTGTCGCCATTCAACAAGTCGTTGATACCATAAATCTCCAAGTGATTCTTTTGGCTTGTGCCAAGATTCTTTTATGTATTTGTACATTCCCATTGTTTATTTCACCGATTCTATTTGCAGATTCAGGACACGTGTCGTGTTTCCCCACATCTCTGGCTAAAGAATGAAAAAAAATGCGGTTGTTTATAAGGTTTTCTGCAAATCAGACTTAAATCATTTTTACTTCAAAGCAGATGAATGGAGAAGGTTATACAAGTAATTTAGTATATCCAACAACATTCAGAGAGCAGATGAGAACACTTAATCATTTTGTTTAGTCAAGAATTCAATAAACCATATAAACACAACACTTTTTTCCTCTGCTATGTCCTTCACTGAAAAACTTAAACAAGCAGTCACCTCCATAACAGGAGGAGAAAAAAAACCTATAGAACCGCAATTCACAGACATTCATCACGTCTTTCTTAACACGCCAGAACATATTGAAGAAGGACAAAGAATTGCAAGCCAAACAATTATTCCAGATGCAGCGCAAATCCAGCATATCACTTTTGTTGGCATGGGCGGTTCATTAAATTCCGCATTTCTTCTCAAGACATATCTCGAAAATATTGGCTGCAAAAAACAAATCAATTTGGTGAGAGATTACACTATTCCAAGTTACATCTCAAAAAAAGGATTTTTGTTTGTGATTTCCTATAGCGGCAACACAGCAGAAACACTGGAGGCGTATAGGCAGGCCTATAGAGAAGGCTACAAGCTCATGGTGATTACAGCAGGCGGCAAATTAAAAGAGTATGCAGAAAAAAATGGTGCGCCTCTTCTTTTGCTGCCAAAAGGATACCAGCCAAGACATACAGTGTATCATATGTTCGGCGTCATTCTTCAAATTTTGCAAAATTCTGGAGTCATAGAAAAGCATCAGGAAATGATTGCAGAAGCAATACGAATTCTTCACAAGCCTATTTTCGAGGACATGGGAAAAAATATTGCAGAGAAATTAGATAATAAGATACCTGTCATCTATGCAACACCAAAACTTTCTGGAGTCAATCAGCGCTGGAAAATCTGTTTTAATGAAAATACAAAGATTCATGCGTTTTATAATGATATTCCTGAGCTCAATCATAATGAAATCAATGGCTATGTCACAAAACAAGGGAATTTCCATGTTATTTTTCTGGTGGATGAAGAAGAGCAAAAGTGGCATAAGCAACGAGTGTCAGCAACAAAGCAGATTGTGAAAGAGTATGGTTGTACAACAACAGAAATAGCTGTGAAAGGCCCCTCTTATCTCGCGCGGCTTCTAAGTGCAGTGTGTATTGGTGATTGGACAAGTTATTATTATGCGCAGAAATTTGGCATGGATCCAGCAAAAGTAGAAGTCATTGAAAAGTTTAAGAAAATGTTGAATGAATAATAAGAATAACAACAAAGCATAAATACTTCATTCTCTAAAAATATTTCATGATCATTGGAATAGACATTGGTGGCACATCAATTAAAGCAGGAGTAGTACGAGGAAAAGAAGTAGTAAAGCTGGAAAGAGTAAAGACGCCAAAAGAGCGTGAAGAATTTATTCATGCAGTCATCAATGTCACAAATTCACTGTATCAGGAATATAAACATCATTCTCTCAAAGGAATTGGTCTGGGTTGTCCTGGTCCATTAAACACAGAGCATGGCGTTATTCTCAAATCTCCTAATCTTCCAAAGTTTACAGAGCTTGGCAGAGCAATGCGTAACAACTTTGAAATTCCTATTGTCTTCGAAAATGATGCAAACTGTTTTACGTTAGGAGAAGCAGTTCATGGTGAAGGAAAAGAGCAGCGTGTTGTTCTTGGGATTACATTAGGCACTGGTTTTGGTGCGGGATTAACAATCAACAAAACAATCTACAATGGCAAAGGAAATGCGTTGGAGCTCGGGCACACGATAATAAATTATGACGAAGAAGAACAATTGCCAAATCTTGTCAAAGGATGTGTGGAGCAGTATATTAGCATAGCAGGAATTCTTGCCGCTGCAAAAAAATGGGATCTTGATGCCAAAGAGCCGCTTGATGTTTTTCAGCTTGCAACATTGAAGAATGAAAAAGCGCTGGCAATTTGGAAACAGTTTGGTTATTATCTAGGAATTGCGTTGACAAATTGTATTCATGCCTTTGATCCAGATGTGATTGTGATTGGTGGGCAAATGAATCAGGCATGGCTCTATTTTGAAGAAGCAATGCATGCAGCAATTGAGCAGCATTGCATTGGAACTCTACCTAAAATCCATAGAGCATCGTTGAAAGATGGTGGCATTATTGGTGCGAGTTTGTTGGTGAAGTAAGTTTCTTCAAGAGAAGTAAGACCCTCAGTTTCAGTCTCTTTTTGAAACAAGCAAACGTGCATACTCATTCTCTACTACATGACCAATGCGTATTCTTTTTATTTCATTCGCGTAAAAAAAGATGTTGATGGAGGGATCTCTTCCCATATTGATGGTCAATCCAGGAACTTTACGTGCTTCTGTGGTATAAAGCCGTAGTTTAATCTCATATGGCATCCCTTCTTCACGTAATGGGAAAGGGATTATAAACGAAACAGGGACTATGCCTTCTCTCGCGAGATTTCCCATCGCACGAAGATACACATGAGGTCTATATGTATCTCTATCTACTGCTGGAAGTGTTCTTTGTTCTATATCAATCTCTGTTTCAATCTCAAGTGCATTGTAGGAGCTTAATTTTGCGGCATGACTTTGAAGAAGGTATTTCATGTTCTCAATAATCTGTCGTGTGACTTTTTCATCACTTTCTTGTAACTCTCGATGTAATGTTTGCACAAGTACTGCAAGGTCATTGTTGAGAGCATATCCCTCAGGATGAATCATAGAAATGGCGAAACACAGATTCTTTTAAAAAAGTTATCAAAAAGTTATTAAGCAGTAATCACATAATCATTTAAAGGTAAAGATCCTAAGATGTATAATGCGCATCAAATCCGTAAAGCTTCAAAATATCCGTTCTTATGTAGAAGAAACAATTCACTTTCCTGAAGGATCAGTTTTGTTGGCAGGTGATATTGGCGCAGGAAAATCAACAGTGCTTTTTGCAATTGAGTATGCACTGTTTGGCACAAAGCGTGCAGAGCTGGAATCATCATCTTTGCTCAGAAACGGAGCGCATGCAGGAAAGATTGAGCTAACCTTAGAGCTTCATGATACAAATGACAAAAATAAAGAAATAAGAATTAGCAGAATTCTCAAGCGAACACCAACAGCAGTAAAGCAGGATGCAGGATCAATTGCCACAAACAATATGCGTGTTGACGCAACCCCAGTAGAGCTCCGGGCGAAAATAATCGAGCTGTTGGGCTATCCAAAGGATGTACAGTCTGTAACAAAAGATTTGATTTATCGCTACACTGTCTTTACACCTCAGGAACAGATGCGCCAGATTCTGTACGATGACAAAGAGAGCAGGTTAAACACACTGCGAAAAGTGTTTGCGATTGACAAGTACAAAAAGATCAAAGAAAATGCGCAGCTCATTGCAAAAGAGCTTCGAATAAAAAAACGTGTTTTTGAAGAATCACTCCTCAATCTGCCGCAATTAGAAGAACAGAAAAAAATAATCAGAAAGCAAAAAGAAGAAAAACAGCAGCAAATAGAAGCACAGCAGCCATTGCTGAAAGAGATAAAAGAAAAAATCCAGTATGTGCAACAGCAGCTTGCAGATGCAGAAGAGCAAAGCAAAGAGCTTCAGGTGCTTCAGCATGAAATTATGCTTCGTGATGCAGGGATAAAAAAGACTGTGGAGCAAAAAGCGCAGCTTGTCGAGAAACAAATGATCCTCTTGCAAAGTATTGAGCAGCTTCGTGCAAAACAAAGAGAATTGCCTCAAAAACCAACGCTCATGGAGAGAGAAATAATAGAAAAAGAAAAAGAGCAGTTGGAGAAAGAGATTCAGGAACAGGTGCAGCAGCAGATTCTTCTGAAAGAGCAGGAGTATGCTATCGGCAAGCAACGAAAAGAACTTCTTGTGCAAATGGCTGCGTTGAGTGCTGGAGTGGATCAGCGACTGAACTATGAGCAGCAGCTTCAGCAGTTCGAGAGTGAAATTGCAGAAAGGGACCGCATTGAGCAAGAGATTGCAGCAGCAGAAGAATTTCTTCAGCGCTGTACAAAAGAGATGACTGCTGCAGAGGTAAAGCAGGGAGATGCAAAAGAGACAGTGCGAAGAATCCAAATATTGGAAACCTGCACGTTATGTCTTCAGCATGTTGAACATAGCCACAAAGAGCAGATTATTGCAGTGCAACAGCATGCATTTGCAGAGGCAACGAAAATCCTCACTCAAGCAGAGCAGGAAAAAAAAGAAAGGCAACAAATGCTGGACACCCACAAACAACTCCTTCAGAAAATAATCATTGCAGAAAAAAAGAAAGCAGTGATTACATCTATGCTGGAGACGATTGCAGAAAAAGAAAAAGAGCTTGTTGCGAAAAGAACGCTCTTTTTGGGTGTTGAGGCAGAAATAAAATTCATAGAGCAAAAGAAAAAGTATCTGGACATGATACTGCTCGAGGAAAAAAAAGAAGCTGTTGCACAGAAAAAACAGCTTCTTGATGCGCTTTATCAGTGGGAGCTTGGTCGGGCAGAAATAGAGAAGAACACTATGCTTCTTCAGGAAAAAGAAGCGCAGGCTGCTTCTCTTGCTGCTGAAATAGTTGTCCTTCATGAGCAGCACACTGTTCTCCAGGAAGAGCAAATGATCTTGAAAAAACAAGTGGAACAAAAACAAGAATGCGTGTCCATTCTTATCAAGAAGAAGCAAGAGTTGGAAGAGATTCTGCAAAAAGAAAAGAAACAAGAGATGGCGTTGCAGTCATTAGAAAAAGAGCAGGAATTTTTGTTACAGCAGGAAACAATGGTTCAGAATCAGGTGCAGGAAAAATATGCAATAAAAAAACAAATGCAGAAAGTCAATGCGTATGCGCAGTGGCTGGAAGAGTATTTTGTGCAGTTGGTTGCAACAATGGAGAAACAAGTATTCTTACAAGTCCATGGGTCGTTTAATGATTTTTTTATGCGTTGGTTTGCGATGTTGTTGGAGGACAATGGCATGTCTGGAAGATTAGATGAAGAGTTTACACCTGTGATAGAGCAGAATGGATATGAAACTGTGGTGACAGATTTGAGTGGTGGAGAAAAAACAGCAGTTGCGTTAGCGTATCGTTTAGCGTTGAACAAAGTGATTAATGATTTCATGCGTTCGGTGAACACGCGAGATATCATTATTCTTGATGAGCCCACAGAAGGCTTTAGTGCAGAGCAGTTGGATAGGGTGAGAGAAGTATTGGAAGAGTTAGGATTAAAGCAGGTGATTATTGTCAGCCATGAAACAAAAGTAGAAAGTTTTGTGGACCATGTGTTAAGAATAGAGAAAGTAGGGCATGTGAGCAGTGTTGTTGTTGAATCACAACGATAAATCTTCAATTTTATACACACAGAACGCAGGCTCTTCATACGTATGAATCTTGCGAATTTCTTTAATGATCATCTGATATTCATTTTCTTTGCAAATGGTTTCAATCTTGACTTCTTTTACTTTTATGATCTTCTTTTTTCTTCCGTTTGCAGGATTGGCACTATCTAATGCTCGAAATGTTGTTGTTCCTTCGCTCACAAAACTGTATGAGTCATAATTTCCAAAATGCCCAGCTCCCAGAGAAAATAATTTCTGTAATATCTTGTCTTTATCCTTTTTTGGAGCATAGATAATGAGTTTGACGTACATGGGGAGTTCTTTGTTTTATGTTTTTATAAAAGTTGTTCCTT
>Ga0233425_10005555_pt1 | contig 19758 bp, 11 predicted proteins | sample Watercolumn_Towu_2_FD_181712 | JGI IMG/M metagenome (GOLD analysis project Ga0233425, IMG submission 181712) | Freshwater microbial communities from Lake Towuti, South Sulawesi, Indonesia - Watercolumn_Towuti2014_140_MG | ecosystem: Environmental > Aquatic > Freshwater > Lake | place... | reverse complement strand
GCGCTCCCCTGAGCGTCTGGCTGGAAGAGATGAAGATCCCGCCGCTGGGCGAGTAATCCAAAAGGGTAACGGTAAACCAAACAACCGATCCGACGAGACTCCCCAGTTCCGCGTCAACACAAGCGGACAAGGTGATACTCACATGCAGACGAAGAGGGTGCCGGCGAAACGCGAACGGCATGGAATCTGGCCAGCCGTCTGTCTTGTCCTGATATGGATATTTGTGTCTGGTTCCGTCGGAACCTCGGAGCAAAGCGCCGAACCGTTGCCCAAGAAGGCCGCTGCGGCCGGCTCCAAGAGCAAAGCCACGCCATTGTTCGTGCAGACTGGAACCGACCCTTCGTTCAAGTCCCTGCTCGACGGCGGCAAGATACCGGTGGGGACGAATTCCACGCAGGGCGTCACCGGCTCGACGATCGACGTCAACAATGCGCTCGTGGAACGGGGGCCGAACGCCACCAACCCCATCCCGAAGGACATCTGCATTCACACCCTGTGCAACAGCGTCATCCCGCGGAAGGATTTCCCTAAGTGGACGCGCTGGTATCAGGAGGACGGGAACACGCAAGTATTCCGCCTCTTCCAAGGGGAACACAACGTGCGCAATGCGCGGCCGGATGCCGCACGCATCGAGGCCTTCAGCGCGCTGAAGTGGCAACGGGGTGATTGGCACGAGTGGGAAGGAACCTATACGATCGTCAAACCCCACGGCTGCGCGATTTTCCAAGCCAAGAACAACAAGAACGATTGGGGGGTCATGATCAATCTGACGGACGACGGCAACATCGTCCTGAATCATCGACGGCGCCAGAAGGACGCGGTCATCGCCACGGATATGACCGGCAAGAGCTTTCATCTGAAGGTGCGGGACAACGGCCGCGACTACGAGGTGTTCCTCAACGGCAAGCGAGTAGGAGCGGGCTCTTACGACCGGCCGGAAGGACACACGGCCTTCCGCTGGGGAATGTACGACAAGACCCTCAAACATGACGCGATGATCTTTGTTACCGGGGTCAAGTTCAAGTAGTTATTGCTGGACGGCCGCTTACACGGATGGTGAAACGTGAAACACTTGCGGCGCGTGCCGAGCCGCAAGAGAATGGTCAACCGGAGGGAACAATGAAACGACACAGACAGATCTTGACTGGATTGATCGCGTTCAGCGGTCTGCTGCCGGGGTGGATGGACGTGGCTTCGGGCGCCGGCGCCGCTGCAAAGCCGCCGGTTCCCGATTTCACGCAGGGGGGCAAGAAGGACGACACCCACGACTGGACGCTGGGACCAACCGGGGCGCGCGGCTGGGTCTATGGCTGGAAGGGGCAGACGGCCGAAGCCCGCCAGATCCTGGTGACGGCCGTGGCCAAGGGTTCGCCCGCCGACGGGATCTTGATCGCCGGCGACGTCATCCTCGGCGTCGGCGATAGGCGATTCAGCGGCGACGCCCGCATCCAGTTCGCCCGCGCCATCGCGGCCGCCGAGGACGCCAAAGGCGGCGGCCGCCTTACGCTGATCCGCTGGCGCGCGGGCAAGACAGAAGACGTCGCACTCAAGCTGGCCGTCCTGGGCGCGTACAGCGACACCGCGCCCTACGATTGCCCGAAATCAAAGCGGATCGTCGAGCAAGGATGCCGGGCCATCGCGAAGAAGGGCCTGGGCAACGCCTCGATTCCCAACGACCTCAACGCCCTGGCCCTGCTGGCCTCGGGGAACAAGGAATATCGGCCGCTGTTGGCCGACTACGCGCGCAAGGTGGCCGTTTTCGAGGCGGATGGCTTTGCATCGTGGTACTACGGATATGCGACCTTGTTTCTGGCGGAGTACGTGGCGGCGACCGGCGACCAGTCGGTGATGCCGGGCCTCCGCCGGCTGGCAGGCGAGATCGCCCGCGGAATGAGTGCCGTGGGCACGTGGGGCCACAAGTTTGCCAGGCCGAGTGGGAACTGCAATGGCTATGGTTGCATGAACAGCCCGGGCATTGTGCTGGCGCTGGCGATGGTTACGGCACGCGAGGCTGGGGTGAAGGATCCCGACGTCGACCGCGCCATCGCCAAGTCCAGCCAGTTCCTCCGCTGGTACGTCAATAAGGGCGCGATCCCCTACGGCGATCACCAGCCCTGGCCGGGGCACGAGGACAACGGGAAGTGTTCCAGCGCGGCGGTGCTCTTCGATCTGCTGGGCGACCGTGAGGCGGCGACGTTCTTTGCCAAGATGTCCACCGCGGGATATGCCGAGCGCGAGCGCGGCCACACGGGCAATTTCTTCAATATCTTGTGGGCGCTACCCGGAGTCTCCCGCTGCGGTCCGTCGGCCACGGGCGCCTATTGGAAGGAGCAATCGTGGTACTATGACCTGGCCCGCGGTTGGGACGGCAGCTTCGCGTATCAAGGCTCGCCGGCCGGCGAGGAGGAGCACGGCAAGTATACGCATTGGGACTGCACCGGCGCCTATCTGCTGACCTATACGCTGCCGCTCAAGGGCCTCTATCTGACGGGTAAGAAGCCGTGCTCGGTTCCGGCCTTGGACCGCCGCGAGGTGGACGAGGTCATTGCCGCGGGCCGCGACTTCAGCACCGCGACCGCACAGAACTGCTACGACGGACGCACGCCCGGTCAGTTGCTGACCGGCCTGTCGAGCTGGTCGCCGGCGGTGCGGACGCGTTCGGCCCAGGCCCTGGGGCGGCGCGAGGCGGATTTCGTGCCCACACTGCTGAAGTTGCTGGCCAGTTCCAACCGCGGCGCCCGTTACGGGGCTTGTGAAGCGCTGGGCCACTTGGGACCGCGGGCCGACGCGGCTGCGCCGCAGTTGCGGGCGTTGCTCGCGGAGCCAGACCCGTGGCTGCAAAGTCTCGCGTGCAAGGCGCTGCCGGCGTTTGGGCCGGAGGCCCGCAAGGCCAGCGTGAGCGATCTGCTGCGCATGACGGTGCGCGCGAACCCGGCCGATCCGCGGCACATGGCGCAGCGTGCCGCCTGCATCGCCTTGTTCGCGCCGTACCCCGGCTCGCGCGGGCCCAAGAGTATCCTGGCCGAATCCCTGGAGGGCGTCGACCGTCAGTTGCTCTATCCGGCCGTTCGCTCGGTACTGGAGAACGACGACGGCGCCGCCCGCGGATCGGTGCAGCGCATCTACGGCGAGTTGACCGACAGCGATCTGCTGGAACTGTTGCCGGCCATTGTCAAGGCGATCGACCAACTGGCGCCCAGCAACGAGATGTTCGGCGACGGCATCCGCCTGGCGGGCCTCGACCTGGTGTCGCGGCTGCACATCCGCGAGGGCATGCCCCTGTGCGTGTCGGTGATCGAGCCGGACCGCTGGGGCCAGGGCAAACGCCTGCCGAAATGCCTGGAGTACCTTGGCCGCTACGGCGCTCATGCCAAAGCGGTCCTGCCTCAGTTGCGCGAACTACGCCGGGAATTCGCCAAGACCGAACGCGGAAAGGAACCCAGCGAAAATATGAAGCTGCTCGACAAGAGCATCGCCGCGATCGAAGCCAGCACGGCTTCGCCCACGGTGGTTGACCTGAAGGAATTCAAAACGCGTCCGTAGCACGCATTCTGTAGGACGGTGTCTCACTCCGTCCTCTGTGCGACGGAGTGAAGCTCCGTCCTACGTTGGCGAGAAATGTGAACCAGCACTGGAGCCAAGGAACCCACTATGTTGAATCGAATGAGGTTGCCGTGTCTGTTGTTGGCGCTGCTGTTCGGGAGTGCGGTAATCGCCGCGGATGGTAAGAAGGACATGCCCAAGGAGGACGTGGTCGAGGTTCCCGCCATCAGCCAAGGGCTTTGCGTGAGCAACGTCTTCCAGACGAACATGGTGCTGCAGCGGGACAAACCGCTGAACGTCTGGGGCTGGGCCGATGCCGGGGAGGAGGTCGTCGTCTCGTTCGGAGGGCAGGAAGCGCAAGCAAAGGCCGCCACCGACCGATCGTGGCAGGTCACCCTCAAGGCAATGCCCGCCAACGGCTCGCCGCAGACCATGACGGTAAAGGGAAAGAACAAGACGCTGACGTTGGAGAACATCCTGATCGGCGACGTGTGGCTGTTGGGCGGCCAGAGCAACATGGAGTTTCCCATCAGCAATGTCGACGACGGCCAGTTGGAAGTCGTTTCGGCAAACTTCCCGCAGATCCGGCTGCTGACCCCGCCACAGGGAAAAGGCTTCAAGTCGGTTAGGAGCTTCGAGCGCCTGCACGAGTGGAGCGACTGGTCCAAGCGGCATTTCCGCAAGGGCGACTGGGACGTCTGCTCTCCCGAGACCGTCAAGGAGTTCTCGGCCATCGGTTACATTTTCGGCCGGCGGCTGGCCATGGCCACCGGCGTGCCGATCGGCCTGATCGACACCTCGATCGGCGGGACCACGGTCGAGACGTGGACCCCGCGCGACGTGCTCGACAAGGTCGACGGCCAGGAAACGCGGGATTTGCTCAAGGAATGGGACGACAAGATCGCCGCCTACGATCCGCAGGCCGACCTCAAGAAACGCATCGACAGCTACAACGCCAACAAGGACAAGGCGGGGGCAAAGCCAAAACCCGTTCCGGCCGATCTGAGGCCCGGCCCGGCCGCCGACAGGAACCGTCCGGGCTGTTGCTACGCCGGCGTGATCCGGCCCCTCGGCGGCCTGGCGATCAAGGGAGCGGTTTTCCATCAAGGCTTCAACAACTGCTTCAACGGTTCCGCCGGAGCGCGGATGTACTACCAGGTGTTCGGCCGGATGATCGCCGCCTGGCGCGCGACGTTCAACGATCCGCAGATGCCGTTCTGCATCCTCTCGCTCTGCACCGCGGGCGAGCCGCAGACCCTCGACAATTTCCTCGTCCCGATGTACGACGCGGGATCGTACATCCGCGAGGCCCAGTACAAGACCTTCCGCGATCTCTACGACGCCGGCGACAAGACGATCGGCTACGCCAGCAGTTTCGACCTGCGCAAGAGCTTCTATCATCCCCAGATCAAAATCCCCGTCGGCGAACGCGCCGCCAAGTGGGCGCTGGTGACGCAATACGGGCTGATCGCGGGCCGCGACGCCGACGAGTACTGGCTGCCGCCCATCATCAAGGAAGTCAAGCTCGTCGATGGCACGATCCGGCTGACGATGAGCACCGCGATGAAGACGAAAGACGACAGCAGCGACAAGCTGGAGGGATTTGCCATCGCCGGCAACGACCGGCATTTCTATCCCGCGCGCGTCGAGTGGTACAGCGACGGCACGAAAGACAACCGCAACCGGCCGGTCCAGTCTCGCAACATCCTGGTTCTGAGCAGTCCCTTTGTCCCGCAGCCGGCGCACTACCGGTACGCCTGGACCCGCAATCCCATGGCGAACGTCGTCAACGGCCGGCAAGTTCCCCTGCCCATGCAACGCAGCGACGACTGGATTCTGGAAGAGACTCCCGAGAAGGTAACCGTACCGCCAAATGTGCCGGCCGACGCCGCGCGAAGGCAGGCAGCCGGTCAGATCCGCAAGGCGCTGGAATTGGCCGATATCGAGCGGCGCCTCAAGGAGGCCGAGGCGACGATCGCGGAACTGAAACCCGTCGTCGAGAAGGCTAAGGCCGACGCGGAAAAGAAGAAGGCCCGCTGATGCAATAGATCGTGGACGCGGCAGCATTCCTGCGCAAATGGGAGGGCTTCAATGAATGCCATAATGCGGAACTCCGTGGGGATGGCGATTTGTCTCGTGCTGTGGAGCGCCTTGCCCGGGTCGGCGGCCCCTAAGACCGACGTGGCACAGCCGAAAATCGCGCAGGTCTTCTTTGCACAACACCACGTGCTTGCCCCCGACAATCCGCTGTTCAAACTGGTCGGCAACCTGGAAGCGTTGATCAAGGTCCAGGTCTACTCGCCGACGGCCCGCCCGTCGCCGGCGGCATGCGCCAGGCTCACGCTCGGCGCCAAAACGCTTGACCTGCCGCTGAAAGGACCGGCGCAGTTGCCCAAACCGCCGACCGGCGATCCGCTTCTCCTGGAACATCGGTACGAGGACAGTTTCACGGCCGTCATTCCCCGGGAGTGGATTGTGCCCGGCTTGAAGGTGACCGTCGAACTCAAAGATGGGGCTTCGCGGATCCTCGATGCCAAGGTCTATGACAGACTCAGCATTGGGGCTCCCACCAAGCTCGTATTGACGATGTTCGACTTTCACTTCTTCGGCGGGGACAAGGCCGGGGACTATCCTCGGGGTTGGTTTGAGGGGCTGGGGGCGAAGCTGCCCGTGGCCGAACTCGAACTCCGCAGGGTCCGGAACATCAGCTTCGACAAGCTCGTCATGATTCCACGGGCGGACAAGCCCGCAACGCTATGCGGCAGTAAGGAGGAGTATCAGCAGAAGACGGGAATCAAGTTCGATGGCGAGCAGGACATGACGGGCAGGTGGAATGCAGCCCTCAAGGAAGCCGCGGGAGCGGGTTGGGGAGGAACGCACCGACTCTATTACGGGAACATCTACGGCGTGTTTGCCGGCGGTCAGGCGGGCGGACTCTCCGGGGTCGGCAACGGGAAGATGCACGGCATTCTATTGCACGAATTGGGGCATGCCTTCGGGCTGCCGGATCTGTCTTCGGCGGGGGCATTGGGGAAGTACCCCTACGTCGGCCCCATGCATGGCATCCGGGCCCCGGAAAACTCGCCGCACGTCGGCCCTACCTGGGCCTTCGACCTCTCTCAAGGTGCGTTCCTCTCTCCAAAGACCATGGCCGGCGAGTACGGGCGCGACCCCATGGGCGGAGGCGGGGCGAATAAGGATGGCGGACCGGGCCTCTACCGGTTCTTTTCTGATTACCATTGCAGCCGCATTCGCGACTGCCTGGAGAAGACCCAGTTAGTCCGGGACGACCGCGGCCGCTATTTCGAGTGGAACCAGCAGTCCGGATCGTATTCCACGGTCGCCCGCCAACAAGGTCAACCCAACTGTCCCGTCGAGGACGACGTCGATGTGATCAGCGTGCTGGCCTCCGCCAGCATGGCGACCCTGGAAGCCAACTTCGTCTATCCGCCGATTGGTCCCTACAAGGCCGGGTTCATCCGGTCCTTCGACGATTCGCCGTCGGGCCGATCAATGGCCCGCGGGGCCGGCTATGACGATTCCACCTGCCATGTCTGTCTTCGTGTGACGCAGGGCGGGAAGGTGACGACCTACCTGGTGCATGATAAGATGGACCCAAACACCGACGCCAAGGATCCGAAGAGTCTCAAGGTGTTCGCCATCAACCGGCCCGCACGCAACGGAGAGATCACGAAGGTGGAACTCCTTTTCACGCCCGGAGTCATTAGCAAGGGTGCGGCGAAAGATTGCCGGGTGTTGTCTAGCTGGAGCAAACCTTCTTCCGGTCCGTCGAGAACCGAGATGGTAACGGCCACGTATCCGGCGCGCCAGGAACCCGCCGGATCAACCAAGCCTGGTAAACTTCCCTCTGGCCACCCCCGGAAGCCCGGCACACTTCCCTCTGGCCGCCCCCGGTAACCCAACGATGAAGCCTTTGATTGCGTCGTGCGTTTGGCTGTGGACGCCGGTGCCTTGGGCTCGATGACCGTGCTGAAGGTGGGCGAGACATTCCACATGTACTACGACATGCAGATGAACGCGAGCATGAACATGAAGCTGCCATCGGCCGCCGCGTGCGGAGTTGCCATTCTGTGCTGTCTCATGTCCCTGGGCGGGCCTGTCGCGCCGGCCCCTGCCCGGGCACAGAGTCTGGAAGCCGGCTTTCGCGATCCGCCGGCCGGCGCGGGCATCCGCTGCTTCTGGTGGTGGCTCAACGGCAACGTCACCGCGGAAGCGATCACCCGCGACCTGGAGGAAATGAAGGCCAAGGGCTACAGCGGCGCGCTGATCTTCGACGCCGACGGCAGCAGCCAGCAAGGCAATCGCCGCGCGCCGGCCGGGCCGGCGTTCGGGTCGCCGCGGTGGACGGAGTTGTTCGTCCACGCCTGCAAAGAGGCCCATCGCCTGGGTCTGGAACTGAGCCTGAACATCCAGAGCGGCTGGAACCTCGGCGGGCCCGAGGTGACCGAACCGCAGGCCTGCCAGCGACTGGTTTGGTCCAAGGCCGAGTTCCAGGGCCCGGTTGTCGTGAACCAGAAACTCAACCTCCCCGCGAAGGCAGGACACTACTATCGGGACGTGGCCGTAATCGCGGTGCCTCTGCCGGTTGGGCCGGCGGCCGGACCCATCAAGAATCTGGACCTCAAGAGTTCGACGCGGGAGTTGGGCATGTCCGCCCCGGATTGCCGCTTCCTGCTGGAGGATTCCCCGCCGCAGCCGGGCGAAGTCGCAATTGCCAGCAAGGACATCGTCGATCTGACGGCGCGGATGGACAAGGACGGCACGCTCCGCTGGCGCGCCGCCGCGGGCCGCTGGGCGGTGCTCCGCATCGGCCACGTGGCGACGCGCGCCCACGTTTCCACCCAGAGCGCCGGCTGGGGCGGGCTCGTGCTGGACTACATGAGCACCGACGCGCTGCGGGCCTACTGGAACGGCAACATCGAACCGCTCTGCCAGGCCATCGGTTCCCTGGCCGGAACCACCCTGCGATACGTCCACACCGACAGTTGGGAAGGCGGCGGGATGAACTGGACGCCGGGCTTCGACCGGACGTTCAGAAAGAACCGGGGATACGACCTGCTGCCCTGGCTGGCCGTGCTGGCCGGCTATGTCGTCGACAGCCGCGAGGCCTCCAACGCCTTCCTGGCGGACTACCGGAAAACCATCGGCGACCGCGTGGCCGAACATTACGCCCTGCTGGCCGAACTGGCCGGCAAACGCGGCATGGCGACGCATCCCGAATGTTCCGGCCCGCACGCCGGGCCGCTGGACGGGCTGAAGAACTACGGGCGCAGCGAACTGATGATGAGCGAGTTCTGGTCGCCGTCGGGCCATCGGCCCAAGCCGGAGAACCGGTTCTTCGTCAAGCAGGCCGCGTCGGCCGCCCACACCTACGGCAAGCGGCTGGTCGGGGCGGAAGGCTTCACCACGATCGGCCCGCATTGGAACGACGTGCCGTGGTCGGCGATGAAGCCGAGTTTCGATCACGAGTTCTGTGAGGGGCTGAATCTACTCTTCCACCACACCTTCACCTGCTCGCCCAAAGAAATGGGTCTTCCCGGCCAGGAATACTTCGCCGGCACGCACTTCAACCCGCAGATCACCTGGTGGGACGAGGCCCCGGCCTTCATCCGCTATCTGAAGCGCTGCCAGTACCTTGCCCAGCGGGGCCGATTCGTGGCCGACGTGGTCTACTACTACGGCGACCACGTGCCGAATATCGCCCGGCTGAAGGCCGACGACCCGGCCGGGGCCTTGCCGGGCTTCGACTACGACGTGCTCAGCGAGGAACTGCTGATTTCCGGCCTGACGGTCAAGGACGGGCGGCTGGTGCTGCCGTCCGGAATGGAATACCGCGTGCTGGTCCTTCCGAACCACCGCGTGCTGTCTCTGGGAGTGATCAAGAAGGTGGCCGCCTTGGTGCAAGACGGCGCGACGGTTCTGGGGCCAAAGCCGCTGCGCATGGTCAGCCTGGAAGGCGGCGAGGCAGGCAGGGAACTGTTCAAGAAACTCGCCGACGAACTCTGGGGCCCCGACGCCGAAGGCAGCGGCAAAGGGGACAGTCCCCATTTGTGCGCAGCACCCTTCGGGCCGTTCCGGCAAATGGGGACTGTCCCCTTTTCCGCCCCCGGAGAGCCGAAGGGCGCCCGCAAGGTCGGCAAAGGCCGCGTCGCGTGGGGCATGACGGCACGCGAGCTTCTCCTGGCCGACGGCGTCGCGCGGGACGTGACGTTCGACGGCGACACGGCCGTGGCCGGCACGGCTTGGATTCACTACCGGATCACCGACGCCGACGTCTACTTCCTGGCCGACCAGACCGGCAAGGGAATGAAGGCCACCGCCACGTTCCGCAGCCCCGGCCGGGTTCCGGAATTTTGGGACGCGGTGGACGGATCCATCCGGGAGGCCGCGAGCTTCAAGTTCGCCGGCGGGGGCGCGCTGGCGGAGGTTCCGCTGGAACTCGACCCGTACGGTAGCCTGTTCGTGGTCTTCCGCACCCCAGCAACGGCGGGCCGCGACGCCGGGCCCAACTTCCCGCAGTGGCGGCCGGTGCAGGAGATCCCCGACCCGTGGGATGTAAGCTTCGCCCCGAATCGCGGCGGGCCGGCTCGGCCGTTGCGATTCGATTCCCTGACAAGCTGGACCGACCGCGGCGAGCCGGAGATCAGGTATTACTCCGGCAAGGCCGTGTACCGCACCACGTTCCATGTCGGCAAGGAACTGGCTGACGGGAAACTGGCCGTCGAACTCGGGCAGGTGCTGGACGTCGGTATCGCGAGGGTGAACCTGAACGGAACCGACCTCGGCGTAACCTGGCGGCCGCCGTTCCGCGTGGATGCGTCCAAGGCGATCCAGCGCGGCGAAAACAGCCTGGAGGTTACTGTGGTCAACTCCTGGCGCAACCGCCTGATCGGCGACCAGAACCTGCCCGAAGACAAACGCCTCACGCGAACGAACATTGCCGTTAAGAACTGGAAGCTCGAGCCGTCCGGCCTGCTAGGCCCGGTTCGGCTGGTGTCTCCCGGAAAGAAGACCCCTTAGAAAGGCGGAACGTGAAGACAGCCATTCTGGCAACCAGTGTACTTCTCGGGCTGGCCGGGGCGGTTTCCCCAGCCGACTCCCGCGATGAAACCGCGCCCGGCGCGGAACCGGCCACGCGTGCCTTTCCAACCGCCGACGCGCCGCGCATCGTACGCGAGAACGACGCGATCCGCATCGTGGCCGGCGCGCTGGAGCGGGTCATCCGGGTGTCCGGCGGCAATGTCGCCACCGAACGGCTTGCGGTGTCCGGGCTCCCGTTGCTCGGCGGGCGGGCCGCCGAATTGTCGTTCCGCGTGTCCCGGGCGGCCCCCAACCGCAAGCCGCTGGCTTGGGTGGACGACCGCTCCTTCTCTGCCGATTCCTGGGGGCAATGCTTTGAGTCGGTCAACGTCACCGTCGCCGCCCCCAAACCCGGCACGCAACGCCTGCTTATCCGTGCCCGATCGCTCAAGGATCCGGTGTTGGCCGGCGTCAGCGTCAATCTGATCTACGAAGTCTACCGCGGTTATCCGGTCATTCGCAAATGGGTGGAAATCCACAATAACGGTTCCCACTGGCTCCGCTTGGACAACCTGACTACCGACGACGTCAAGTTCGGCAGCGGTTTTGGCCCGGGAGTGCCGCTTACCCCGTCCGAACGCGGCGCCGTCGCTTCCATCATCGCCTTCTCCAGTGCCGACCGGACCAAGGGCGTGATAGTCGCCTCCGAGGTTCCGTCGGCGCTGCGGGCCATTTCCGCGGAGGGAGCGTCCGGTTACAACCCGGAGCACTTTGAGTGGATTATCGGGCCCGCCGAGTCGTTCGTCTCGGAGCCGACCTTCCTGTACGGCTTCAGCGGCCGGGTGTTCGAGACGCCGTCCGCGGAATCGCTCCCACTGGACCGGGCCGTGGAGGGCCGTTTCAAGGAGTTCTTGCGCGAACACCTGGGCATTGCCCCGGTCGGCGCGCCGCTCGCGGCGCCGGTATGGTGCTCGTGGGCGAACTTCGGGCCGGCCCTGTCCGACGCCATCGTCCGCCAGCAGGCGGATCTTGCGGCGCGGTGCGGCTTTGCCGTCCTGCAACTAGACGACGGCTGGCAGAAGGGCCGCCTGGGCACCCGGCCGGACGAAAAGACCTTTCCCCGATTCGATGAAACTTGCGACTACGTCCGCGGCAAGGGACTGCGTCTTGGGCTTTGGGTCTCCTGTTTCCGCGACCGCGACGCCCCCGATTTCCAGGCACTGCCCGACGCCGCCAGCGCACCCGAGATCCGCCGCTTGAACGGCGTGGGCATGAGCTTCGCCAGTCCGTGGCGGCATTACTATGCCAACGACCTGGTCTTCCTCCGCGACCGCTACGGCGCCACCTACTTCAAGCAGGATTTCAGCAACATCAAGTTCGGCGACACGGCCGCCGGACACGACAGCCGCAGCCGCAAGGAGTCCTTGCTCCGCGGTCTGCGCGGGCTGCTCGAATCCCAGGACTTGCTGCGTCACCTCGCGCCGGACGTTGCCAACGAGATCACGCACGAGATCTACTGGGACACGCCCGGCACGCCCTGCGACCTGGCGGTGCTCAAACACGCCCTGCTCTACCACGTGCCGCCGAACGACTACAGCGGCTGCGGCCATCCCAAGCAGCGGCCCGGCGTCTCCTGGAACAAGCTCAATCCCGACGCGTTGCGCGCGGAGTTGGTTCGGGGCTGTTCGAACGCCCGCGTCCGGTTCTACGCTCATCGGGGTTTGCCCTTGGAATGCGTGGAATACTTCGGCGCCGCCACGGTCAACTGGAAGGGGAGCCTCACGTCGCAGGTACAGGACCGCCAGATTTGCAGTTGGCTCATGGGCGCCCCCGCGGTCTACACGGGCGATCTAGCGTCGCTGAGCGAAGAGAACATCGCCCGCTACCGGAGCCGCTTCGATCTTCTCAAACGCCTGGAAGCGACCTGTGGTATCTACCGCCGCTTCCAATACAGCGGCGTCCCAGCGCCCACCGACAGCGACTGGCACTGGTGGGGTAAACTTGACGAGAAAGGTTGCGGCGCCGTCGTCGTAGTCCGCGGAAGCGGTGGCAACGACCTCCGCGCCGTCAACATCCCCTGGGTCGATCCGGCCGGAACCTACAAGGTCGCCGCCCGGTTGCAGGCGAAGGAACTGGGCGTCTTCACCGGCACGCAATTGCAGGACGGCAAACTGCTCCTCGCGCTGCCGCTCCTGGGCCAGGAGATCCTCGAACTGTCGCGGAGCGAGGCCGACTGACCTGTAGTTCCTTTTCGACTCGAATTCATGAACAATTCCTTGCCCTCAGATGCCGTGTCCCTCAAGGCAGCCGGCCACTACAACCGGCTCTACCTGTGGTTCGCCTGCCTCGTGGCCGCGCTCGGCGGACTGATGTTCGGCTACGACTGGGTCGTCATCAGCGGAGCAGACATCTTTTACGAGAAGTACTTCAACCTGACGGCAGCCTCCGACACCGGCTGGGCTATTCGCCGGTATTTGCGCCGTGGGCTTTGTGATCATGAAAGCGAAATTGCCCGAGACCAAGGGCAAGACTCTGGAACAAATCGAGCGAGAACTGGTGGATTGAACGAGCCCGTGTTGTCCCGAACCGAGACGTTTCAACCATGCCCCATTCGACCACGTTAACGCCGCTTGCCACCAAGCCGGATTTCGCCCGCTGCTTGGAACGGATCGAGGCGTGGTTTCATCAAGCGGTCCTCGACCGGCCGCCGGTGCGGTTCTACAAGCACAACGCGCAGTTCGAGGCGGGCGAGCCGCTGGACAATACGCGCTGGGCTTCGCTGGAACAGCGGTGGTTTGACGCGGACTACCAGATTGAGAGCTTCGAACGATCCCTCGTGGCCAAGACTTTCTTCGGCGAGACGTTTCCGGTATTTACTCCGAACCTCGGCCCGAGCGTGTATTCGGCCTTTTATGCGGGGCGGCTGGAGTTCGCCGAGGTTACGTCGTGGTACGCGCCGGTGCTCGCGGACTTGGACGACATGTCCATCCTCGACGTCGATCCCTTCCAGAGCCGCTACTTCACAAAGATCGAGGAGCTGACCCGCAAGGCGCTGGCCCGGTGCGGCGACCGCTACTGGGTCGGCTACACGGACCTGCACCCCAGCCTGGATTGCATCGCCGCGTGGCGGGGCATCGACGCACTCTGCCTCGACATGGCCGCCGAGCCGGAGAAGCTCGCGCCGCTGGTCGAGCGTTCCGTGCGCGATTTCCACCGCATCTTCAATCACTTTGACGCCATGCTCAAAGGCGCCGCGCAACCCTCCGGCACGTGGATCAACATCCCGTGCGCCGGCAAGCTGCACATTCCGAGTTGCGATGTCGCAACCATGATTTCCACCGCACATTTCAAGGCGTTCTCGCTGCCGCAGCTTCAGCGCGAGATGCGGGGCATGGACCGTGCGATCTATCACGTGGACGGCAAAGGCGTGGCCCGGCATCTCGACGTAATCCTCGAGCAGCCGGGCATTCAGGCCATCCAGTGGGTGCAGGGCTTGGGCGCTGACTGGCCCATCCTCCAGTGGATTCCTTTGTTGAAGCGGATTCTCAAGGCGGGCAAATCCGTGCTGGTGGATGTGCCCATGGAGGAGCTTGACGACTTCATAAGCCAGATGCCGCGCGAAGGCGTCTTCCTCTGCCTGGGTGTCCGGGAAGGCGATGAAGCGGGCGCGCTCCGGCGCGTCGAGCGCTGGAGAGGATGACATGATGACTCCACTGAACCGATCCCCTGATTTGATGGGAATCGCGATCAACCGCCAGAAAGCAACGTTCAGAGAAGCCGCGAGAGTCATCCGTCCTGCGGCGAGGGCGGCTTCTGAATGCAGCGGAAGAGAGTCTACCACCTACCTGAACTAACCACAAGAAAGGAAAAGATCATGAGCGACTCCACCCGAAGTAACCGCCGGCTGAGCGCCCCGTGGTTCCTGGCCGCCATAGCCTGCGCGGTCGCGTTGCACGCCGCTACGTTGCCGGCCGCCGAGCGCAAGCCCAACTTCCTGTTCGTCTACACCGACGATCAGCGCTGGGACGCCATCGGCGTCGTGCAGCGCGAACAAGGGGAGCGGGCGCGATTTCCGTGGTTCAAGTCGCCCAACATGGACCGGATGGCTAACGAAGGGGTGCGTTTCCGCAACGCCTTCGTCACCCTGTCGCTGTGTTCCCCCAGCCGCGCCGCGTTCCTTACCGGCCGCTACAACCACCTCAACGGCATCATCGACAATGGCACGCCGCTGCCCGCGGATGCCGTCACCCACGCCACGTTGCTCCGCACCGCCGGCTATCGGACGGCGTACATCGGCAAGTGGCACATGGGCAATCAGCGCGGCCAGCGCCCCGGCTTCGACTACTCGGCGAGCTTCGTCGGCCAAGGACGCTACAACGACTGCCCCTTCGAGATCGACGGCGAGTCCACACCCACCAAGGGCTGGGTGGACGACGTCAGCACCGACTTTGCCGTCGAGTGGATGAAGCAGAACCGCGATCGGCCGTTCTCGATCGTGGTCGGTTTCAAGAGCCCGCACAGTCCGCGCGGCGGCGCGAATCTCCCCGAGCGGCTGCGCAACCTGTACGCCGGCGAAACGAGCCGCCCCGTGCCGAATCTCGGCGTGCCCGCCATCTACCACGCGCCGCTTCCGGCGGAGGGCGTCAAGCCGCACTCCCTGGCCGCCAACGCCGCGCAGCTCGACTACCTCCGCCACATCAACGGCGCCGACGAGAACCTCGGCCGCTTGCTCGACGCCCTCGATCGACTCGATCTCGCCCAAGACACGGTCGTCGTGTACGCCAGCGACAACGGCTACTTCCTCGGCGAACACAACCTGGGCGACAAACGCGCGATCTACGAGGAGTCGCTCCGCATCCCGATGCTCGTGCGTTACCCACGCCTGTTTGGCAAGGGCCGAGTCGTGGACGAGATGGTGTTGAACATCGACCTGGCCCCGACGTTCCTCGATCTGGCCGGCGTGCCCGTGCCGCGCGGGATGCAGGGCGCGAGCTGGAAGGATCTGGCCGCCGGCCGCAAGCCGGCGAATTGGCGGACGTCGTTCCTTGCCGAATACTACAAGGAGTTGGGCGACACGCCCACGCTCGTCGGCGTTCGCACCGCCGGCGCCAAACTGGTACAATACCCCGGCCACCCCGAGTGGACCGAGGTGTTCGACCTCACCGTCGATCCTTACGAGTTGAAGAACCTTGCCACCGATGCGGCTGCGACGGCGAAACTCCAAGCCGAGTTGGACGCCCAGATGAAGGCCGTGCAGTACCCCGGGCCTCCGGCCGCCGGCAAACCTCGGTCGCCCGCCGCCAAAGCGAAGAAGTAGCTTCGGCTGCGGAAAGGGTGGTGCCATTTCCACGCGTGCCGTGGGCATGGCGAGAAACACGGCAAATCGCCAAATGTCCACGGCAAGCATGGGCATGGCACCGTCGCCAATGACTTTCCGCAACAGAAACGGAGTAGGCCCCGCCGTCTTGCCATGCCACTTGCCGCTCCCGGAGAACGCGCGATGAGAATCCTTCTGCGGATGTTGCCGATCGTGCTCTGCGGCGTCGGCGCGATTCGTGCCGGCGACCAGCCTGTGGCGCGCTGGCACTTCGACGAGGGGCGGGATGGTTTCGCCGTCGAATCCGGGCGGGATGCCCAGGACGAATTGCAGGGGTATGCGACCTCCGCGCCGGGCGTGCGGGGAACCGCGCTCCGCTGCGACGGGTTTACGAGCCGCGTGGTGCGCAAGGCCGCGCACGCGCCGCGGATCGCGGGGGCGTTTTCCGTTGTGGCGTGGATCGCACCCCAGGAGTACTCCTGGAACTGGACGGGCATCGTCGATCACGACCAGGATGCCAAGGCCGGGTATTTCCTCGGAATCGATCATCTGGGCCGCATCGGGTTCCACGCCGCGCTGGACGGGCGCTGGCAAGGTTGCGTGAGCGAGGAGCCGGTGCCGCTATTGAAGTGGTCGCACGTTGCGGGCACCTTCGATCCCGACAACGGCTTTGCCGTCTATATCGATGGTCGCCTCGCCGGCCGGAATATCGCCCGCGGCAAGTGTACGCCCGCGGAGAACCTGGACTTGCTCATCGGAATGTCCCGCCGTCGCCAGTCGCCGGCCCTGACCGAGCGCAAGCCGAGCCGCGCGCAACTCTCGCCGATGGTCTTCGACGGCCTGATCGACGAGGTGAAGATTTATGACCGGGCCTTGTCGGCCGAGCAGGTGCGCCAGGAATACGCGTCCGTCAAGCCTGCCGCGGCGCAACCGCTCCAGTACCGCAAGATGCCTTCCGGGCCGCCGGGGACCGGGCGGTTCGGGGCGTTCTACACGCGGCTGAAGTATTGCGACGAGTGGGAGCGGCTGTGGCGCGTGGGCGACCGCGCAGACATTCTGGTCCGCTTCGACCTCTCGCCGGTGCGGATGGTCTTCTGGCGCGGGACCGGCTACTGCCCGGCCTGGGTGACCGACAACGACAAATGGGTCTGCGACCAGGGGCCCGAAGGCCGGAACGCGATGGGTTGCTGCGAGCAGATGTCCGACAAACGCTGCCATTACGCCCACGTCCGCCTGATCGAGAACACGGACGCGCGGGCCGTCGTCCATTGGCGCACGGCCAGCCCCGACATCACCTACGCCCACAACCACGTCGATCCGGACACCGGCTGGGGCGATTGGATCGACGAGTATTACTACATCTATCCCGACGCGGTCGCCGTCCGCTACCAGGAAATCCACGGCAGTTCTGCGGCGAAGATGGAGTGGCAGCAGAGCGAACTGCTCAATCAGCCGGGCACCAAGCCCCAGGACAACGTGGAACTGGACGCGATGACCGTGGTGGACTCGGAAGGAGAATCCAACACGTTCTCGTGGTCCGTGGCCTACGGCAAGCGGCTTCCGGCGGCGAAGCAGGTGTCAGGGCCGATCCAGGTGATGAATCTCAAGTCGAAGTACCGCCATTTCGTGATCGGCGAAACCGGGGCGGTCTGGAAGCCGTTCACTTTCGGCGCCCTGGCCGGCTATTCGACCATGCCCTGCTGGAACCATTGGCCGGTTGCGCAGTTGCCCAACGACGGCCGCGTGACGCCGGTCGCCGATCGCCCCAGTTCCACGTGCCTCGGCACGCTCTTTCCGATCAAGCACAAGTCGGACCGCCCGGACATGATGTTCGGCCGCAACCTCTACGGCATGACCGACAAGGCCCCGGCCGAGTTGGCGGTCCTGGCCCGCTCCTGGAACGATCCGGCCGAGTTGACGCTTACCGGCGGCGGCTTCGAGAATCGGGGCTACGACAAGAACCAGCGGGCCTACGTTCTCGTTTGCAGGCAGCCGGGCCATCCGCGCGCGGTGGAGGTGACTCTCGCCGGCAACTCCAAGTCCCCGGTGCTCAACCCCGCCCTGGTCATCAAGAACTGGGGGGATGCCGGTGCAACGGTGAGCGTGGACGGCAAGCGAGTGCCGCGGGGAACGGACTGCCGCGTGGGCCACCTCCCGACCTTGGAAGCGGCGGACCTCGTGGTCTGGATCCAACGCGAAGCAACCCGGCCGGTGGTTTTGCGGCTGGAGCCGGCACCGCAAGCGAAACAAGAGAGGTAGAAGCCATATACTGGAGAACAGAGGTGAAACCGACCCTCACGATCCTTGCCACGCTGCTGCTTGCGCCGCACTTACTGGCGGACAAGCCCAATATCGTGATCATCCTGACGGATGACTTGCGCGCGGATTGCATCGGGCCGCTCAATCCGCGGATCCATACACCCAGCATCGACCGGCTGGCGAAACGGGGCGTGCTTTTCAACAACGCCTACATCATGGGTGGCAATTCTCCTGCCGTCTGTACGCCCAGCCGGACGATGTTGATGTCGGGACGGACGTTGTTCCGTCTGCCCACGGACATCAAGGCGCCCGGCAACAAACCGTCGGTGCCGGTGATGTCCACCGTCTTCCGTGAGGCCGGGTACGACACGTTCTACTGCGGCAAACACGGCAACACCTACCATCCCGCCGACCGCTCGTTTGACAATACCGTCTTCATCAACCGCCGCGCCTGCCCCGACCAAGTCGCCGAGCACCGTTCCTACACCACCAAGATCGTCGCCTACCTGGCCGATCCCGCGCGCGCGAAGAAGCCGTTCTTCATCTTTTATGCGCCCTCTGTTCCGCACGATCCGGTCTGTCCTGAACCGGAAGATGTGGCGCTCTACGCCGGCGACAAATGCCCGCCCTTGCCGCCAAACGCCGCCGTGGACCATGCCGCGATTGCCGGGTTCAACCTGCGCGACACCAATGTCCGCACCTACGATGTGCCGGCGCTGGGCAAGTTCAAGACGCCGCTCCAGCTCGACCAATGGCGCGATGTGCTGTCACACTATTACGCCTACGTCACCAGCTTCGACCGGCAGGTCGGTCGCATCCTCGATGAACTCGATCGCACCGGCGCGGCCAAGAACACCATCGTCGTCTTCACCTCCGACAACGGCCACTCGCACAGCGATCAAGGCTTGATTCACAAGGAGAGCGTGTACGAGCAGGACGTCCGCGTGCCGCTCATCGTTCGCGGCCCCGGCGTTCCGGCGGACAAGCGCAGCGACGCACTCGTCTATCTGTCTGACCTGTTCCCGACCCTGTGCCAGCAAATCGGTGTGCCGGTTCCCTCGACGGTGCAAACGAAGAGTTTCCTGCCGGCACTCACCGATCCCGGCAAGCCGCATCGCCCGTCGCTCTATCACGCCTACCGCGATGAGATGCGCGCATTCCGTGACGCCCAATACAAGATCATCCTGTTCGAGAATCATCACGTCCGACTCTTCGACCTCAACGCCGACCCATTCGAGAGGCGCGACCTCTCCAAAGACCCGGCCCAAGCCGATCGTGTGGCCCGGATGACCACCCAAGCCCGTCAAGCCGGCAAGACGCTGGGCGATGACCCGGCGAGTTCTGTGTTCTGGAAGAAACTGGATGGCAAGAAATGACAACCAGACTCATCCTCAGCGTTCTCGCTTTCCTCGCGTTCGTCCCCGGTGGGCGTGCCGCCGAATCAGCGAAACCCAATGTCATCATTGTCCTTACCGATGACCAAGGCTACGGCGACTTGTCCGTCACTGGCAACCCGATCCTCAAGACGCCGAACATGGATCGGTTGGCGCGAGAAGGCGTGCAGTTCACGAATTTCCACGTGGATTCGTATTGCACGC
>Ga0233425_10005554_pt1 | contig 19768 bp, 15 predicted proteins | sample Watercolumn_Towu_2_FD_181712 | JGI IMG/M metagenome (GOLD analysis project Ga0233425, IMG submission 181712) | Freshwater microbial communities from Lake Towuti, South Sulawesi, Indonesia - Watercolumn_Towuti2014_140_MG | ecosystem: Environmental > Aquatic > Freshwater > Lake | place... | reverse complement strand
GGTTTCTCGTGATCCAAATCCATGGCTGTTACTTTTTATATATGAGAGGCGTTATAAGACAAGCAATGCCTGGTGACTTACCTTAAGTATTAACTTGAAATGTCCGGTCTCCTTTCTGAAGGAATGCGACGATCTGCTTTGCAGCCGCAATGCCTGCGTTGATGTTGGCTTCTTCAGTTTGCGCTCCCATCTTTTTGGGTGTGCAGAAATACCTCGACTTGAAATTGGTTTCGAACTCTGCTTTATTGACAGGCTCCACGTCCGACAGGTAGGCAAAGTCATTGCGCTCGGTAAAGATCTTCAACAGATCAGCCTCATGAATCACCTCTGCCCGGGCAGTATTGACCAGCACGGCTTTTTTGGGCATCAGTGAAAGCAACGAATAATTGATGGATTGCTTTGTCTGGCTATTCGCGGGAATATGCAATGAAATAAACTGGCAGGTTTTGTACAGGTCCTCTGCTGAACCAAGCCATTTGACTCCTTCCTGTTCAATCTCTTTTCTTTCGATAAATGGATCAAATGCATATACATTCATTCCAAATCCTTTGGCTATCCTGGCAACATTCTTCCCGACATAGCCGAAAGCATGGATTCCCAGTTTCTTGTCTTTCAGCTCTGTTCCGGATTTCCCGGCAAAGAAATTCCTGACATAATACACCATCATGCCGAATGCAAGCTCGGCCACTGCATTCGAATTCTGACCGGGGGTATTCATTACGACCACCTTTTTGGCAGTGGCTGCCTGCAGGTCGACATTGTCATATCCGGCTCCGGCCCGAACAATGATCTTCAGGATTTTACCCGCCTCAATGACTTCTTTATCGGCTTTATCGCTCCTGAGGATCACGGCATCGACATCGGCAACGGCCTTGATAAAATCCGCCTGGCTTGTGTACCCTTCGAGAAGGATAAGGGAAAACCCGGCAGTTTCAACTACTTCACGGATTCCCTGGACAGCAATGGGAGCGAAAGGTTTATCCGTGGCAATTAACACTTTTGTCATAGGTTATTTTTTTCAAATTCGTTCATACAATCTACCAGTGCCCGGACGCTTTCAATGGGCAGGGCGTTATAGGTGGAAGCCCTGAATCCTCCCACTGAACGATGGCCCTTGATGCCAATCATCCCTTTTGTCTTGGCAAAATCCATAAATGCATCTTCCTTGTTTTTATAAGCCTCCTTCATAACGAAACAGATGTTCATGAGGGAGCGGTCTTCTTTGGCAACAGTGCCCACAAACATCTTGCTGTTGTCAATGGTATCGTACAGCAATTTTGCTTTCGCCTCGTTCATTTGCTGAATCTTGGTCAGACCTCCGATCCCTTTGATCCAGCGTAAGGTTTCCAGACATGTATAAATTGCAAAACAGGGAGGCGTGTTATAAAGGGAGTTTTCTTTAATATGGGTAGAATAATTCAGCATCGTGGGGATCTTCCGGTCCACTTTACCAAGGATGTCTTCCCGGATGATGACAAAGGTAACACCGGCCGGGCCCAGGTTCTTCTGAGCTCCGCCGTATATCAGTGCATATTTGCTGATATCAGTCTGGCGGCTGAGGATGTCGGACGACATATCGGCCACAAGAGGGATAGGGCTGTCCATATCCATCTTTATCTCTGTCCCGAAGATGGTGTTGTTGGTCGTGATATGGAAGTAATCGGCATCCGTAGGAATGGAATAGTTCTTAGGGATATAAGAGAAATTCTTGTCCCCAGAGCTGGCTACAACGGTGACCTCCCCGAACATCTTCGCTTCTTTGATGGCTTTCTGTGCCCAGGAACCAGTTTCCAGGTAAGCAGCTTTTGTTTTGAAAAGATTGAACGGTACCATGGCAAATTGCAGGCTGGCTCCACCACCAAGGAACAGGACGTGATAACCGTTTGGAACAAGTAAAAGCTCCTTGAATAACGAGCACGCCTCCTGGATAATGGACTCAAAATCTTTGTGACGGTGGGAGACCTCCAGCAGTGACAGACCGGAACCATTCAGGTCTAAAATTGCTTTAGCAGAGTTCTCAATGGCAATCCTGGGAAGGATGGAAGGTCCGGGATTAAAATTGTGTTTTTTCATATGTTAGTTTTTGGCAGTGAATTGGGAATTTTACTGGCTGCAATATTATTATAATTTTCGGTTGAAACAATGCCTGAACATTGTAAAAATACAACTTTTCGTGTGAATGGCAAAATAAAATCCGGATCACCCGGTTATCTGGTTTAATGGACCTCCGTCAACGCATTCGGGCCTTCGCAACATTGGGTTCTATACTCAGGCATTATACTTCTGAGCCTCCTTCTCTGTTGGCTTCGGAGAATGTGCCGCCTGCATGTCTGGACATTCTGGATCAGGCTGTTCGGGATGCGGGAAGCTCAAATCCCTGGTTTACCAGGGACCAGACAGTGTTGGCACTGAAATGGTGGGGAGAGCTATTGCGGGAGGAAGGACTTACCTCATGGCTTAAACCTTACCGCAGCCACCTCGATAAAACAAACCAATGCAAAAAGATCGGGATTATCATGGCAGGGAATATCCCGCTGGTTGGATTTCATGATCTGTTGTGCGTTCTGATATCCGGGAACCGGGCGTTGGTGAAATGCTCTTCAGAGGACGACCGGTTGATCCCGTCTCTGGTACACTGTCTCGCCTCTGCAGATCCGCAGCTTGTGCTTCAGGTGGAGTTCCTTCCTTGTCTGGTTGGACACATAGATGCTGTAATTGCAACCGGCTCAGTTAATACCTCTAGATATTTCGAATATTATTACAGGAACCTGCCTTCCGTGATCAGGACATCCAGGACCGGCGTTGCAATCATCACAGGCAGGGAAAGTGTAGAGGATCTGGCCGGATTGGCATTTGACGTGTTCTCCTACTATGGGTTAGGATGCCGGAATGTGTCCCATATTTATGTCCCGATGGAGTATGATTTTTCTCCGTTGATTCAGGCATTTGGGAAATATCGTAAAGTGATGGCACATCGACCCTATAAAAACAACCTGGATTATTTCAGATCAGTCTTCCTGGTAACAGAGTGCCCGTTCATCGACGGGGGATGCTGTATTCTGGCAGAAGACCCGCGACCGGAATCTCCTGTTTCAGTCCTCCATTATACTCGATACACTCATCAGGATGAGGTTATACATGAGATCCTAACCCGCAGGGATCAGATCCAATGTATCATTGCTCATGAAGACTTGGCACCGGATGTTATCCGGCCCGGAAAATCACAATATCCGGGCTTGTCAGACTACGCTGATGGAATAGATACCATAAGTTTTCTCTGTGAAAAATTGGAAGCTTTTGGCAATCCGTAACAGAAAAAGGTTTACCTTTGCACCCCAGTTTAACATTCATAAAGATGAAAAAGGAAATACATCCGAAAGATTATCGGCTCGTGGTGTTCAAGGATATATCAAATGACTATACCTTCATTACCAAATCAACCGTTAAGACCAGGGAAACCATTATATGGGAAGACGGACTGGAATATCCTCTTGTAAAGCTTGAAATTTCAAATACATCTCATCCCTACTATACCGGTAAGATGAAACTGGTGGACACAGCCGGACGCGTGGATAAATTTAAAAGCAGATACAAAAAACATATCGATAAAAAGACAGATAAATAAATTGTTGATAATAACTGATAAAAGCCTCCGTTTTATGCTCACCGGAGGCTTTTTTTTTCTGCTGAATTCCTATTTTTGTTTGTGAATACTGGTAAACGGAAGATCCGATGAACTACATTCTTTTTGACGAAAGCATAGTCAGAACAAATCTACTGCCCTTGACCTTTATGCGCCCGGTAGCAGACATCCGGGTAGGAATCCTGAAAATCCGTGAAAAATGGGAGCTGTATCTGAATACAAAAACTTCCTCTTTGACGGAGGGGTATTTATCAAAAAAATACCCTTTTATCAAATCAGACGAAAATATCCTGATCAATGGCTCAGTATGCCCAAACCCGGAGATCATCAAAGCACTGAAAAACCTGAAGCATGACCAAACCCTCGTGCATAACGACACAATCATCGCGTTGCACGTTACGGAAGAGGATCTGAATAACCTCTCCGATCCGGCATCGGAAGGGATTGAAGAAATTATGCTGCAGAAACCACCGCTGAAAATCAACCACACCTGGGATATCTTTACCAAGAATGATCTGGCATTGCGGGAGGACTTTGCGTTGATCACCAAAGGCAGAAAATCTCAACCCGTCAGCGACACCAACCGTATCTTTGGTTCGGAACAGATTTTTATTGAAAAGGGAGCCAGGGTCGAATGTGCCTTCTTAAATGCAAGTAATGGACCTATTTATATAAACTCCGGAGCTGAGGTGATGGAAGGAGCCATGATCAGGGGACCGGTTGCAATCGGTGAGGGAACCCAGGTCAAAATGGGTGCCAAAATATATGGGCCATCCACCTTTGGCCCTCATTGCCGGATCGGGGGGGAAGTCAATAACTCGGTGTTTTTTGGATTTTCAAATAAAGCCCATGATGGCTTTATCGGACATTCTGTCATCGCAGAATGGTGCAACCTCGGAGCCGACACCAATATTTCAAACCTGAAAAATACCTATGATGAAGTCCGGTTGTGGAGCTACGGAAAGATGACTTTTATCAACACACATCTCCAGTTCTGCGGGTTGATCATGGGTGACCATTCAAAAAGCGGCATCGACACTATGTTTAACACAGGTACAGTCGTTGGTGTCAATGCCAACATCTTTGGCTCAGGATTTCCCCGGAATTTCATTCCTTCCTTTACCTGGGGCAGCACAGCCGGACATACCAATTATAAGATGGACAAAGCCATTGAAGTGGCTGAAGCCGTTTACAAGCGCAGGGGATTGGTGTTCGATGAGATCGAAAAAGACCTGCTCCGAAGCGTTTTCAATCTCACGCTGAAAAACCGGAGGATCTGACAGCCATCCTTCCTGGCACAATAATTGTCTGGATGTGCCCTGCTTTAATGTACTTTTCAAAATGCCAATCTGACGTTCTGTTTAATGAATAAACCAGGTAGATCAAATATCATCGCCCTTTCCGATGTCCTTGATGCGGAAACCGAATTCATCCCCTTGCTTTCTTCGGAAGACGAAGAATTAATGAATGCGGAGGATGTTCCGGAGGTTCTGCCTATTCTGCCACTCCGAAATATGGTACTCTTCCCGGGAGTGGTCATCCCGATTACAGTGGGAAGGGATAAATCAATCACCCTTATCAGGGAACACTATAAGTCCTCCCGGATTATTGGCGTGCTGGCACAGAAGGATGCAGGAGTGGAGGATCCTGATTTCATCGACCTGCACACTATCGGCACGGTGGCACAGATTATCAAGCTTCTGCAAATGCCCGACGGAAGCACAACCGCGATCATCCAGGGAAAACGGCGGTTCAAGGTACAGGCATTGGTTCAATCCGAACCTTATCTGAAAGCAAAAGTTCAGGCATTTGATATCCCCCAGTCAACCCGGAGAGATGAAGGTGAGTTTTCAGCCCTTATTTCTTCCCTGAGAGATCTGGCAGTAACAATTATCAATAAATCACCCAATATCCCGTCGGAAGCTGCATTTGCCATTAAAAACATTGAAAGCCCTTCTTTTCTGGTCCATTTTATCTCCTCTAATCTCACTATCAGTACAGCTGAAAAGCAGTCCCTCCTCGAAGTGGCGGAGCTGAATGAACGGGCAAATCTTGTGTTGAAACACCTGACAAAGGAATTGCAGGTGCTGGAGCTGAAACAGAATATCCAGGAAAAAGTGAAAACGGAACTGGATAAACAGCAAAGGGATTATCTCCTGAATCAGCAACTGAAGACAATACAGGAGGAACTGGGAGGGAATCCGAATGTCCAGGAGGTTAACTCGCTTCGCGAACAGGCCAGCCGAAAAAAGTGGAGCAGGGAAGTAGCCGAAGTGTTCGACAGGGAACTTACAAAGCTTCAGCGGATGCACCCGGCAGCGGCCGAATACTCCATTCAGACCAACTATCTCGAAACCCTCGTTCAACTCCCCTGGAATGAATTCACCACCGACAACCTGGATCTGAACTACGGCAGGCAGGTATTGGATGAAGATCATTTCGGACTGGAAAAAGTGAAAGAAAGAATCCTGGAATACCTGGCGGTGATCAAACTGAAGAAGGATATGAAATCCCCGATCCTTTGCCTGGTTGGTCCTCCGGGAGTAGGAAAAACCTCTCTGGGGAAATCCATCGCACGGGCACTACGGAGGAAATATATCCGGATGTCGTTGGGTGGTTTGCGTGATGAATCGGAACTAAGAGGTCACCGGAAGACCTATATCGGAGCAATGCCAGGCCGGATCATCCAAAGCCTGAAAAAAGCAAAATCGTCCAACCCGGTTTTTGTCCTTGACGAAGTGGATAAGGTCGCCGGAATGAATATAAGCGGAGATCCGCAGGCTGCTTTGCTTGAAGTGCTCGATCCGGAACAGAATGTTGCTTTCTACGACAATTTTCTGGAGATCGAATATGACCTGTCCCGGATTATGTTTATCGCCACCGCGAATACCGTGGCCACAATTCACCCTGCTCTCAGGGACCGGATGGAGATCATTGAACTGCCCGGATACCTTCTGGAAGAGAAGATGGAGATTGCTTTGAAACACCTGGTTCCGAAACAATTGATTGAGCATGGAGTGAAACCCAATCAGGTCGTTTTTCAGAGGGAGATCATTCAGAAAATCATTGAAGATTATACCCGTGAATCCGGAGTCCGTGGATTGGAAAAAGCAATCGCTAAGGTTATACGGTCCAGAGGCAGGTCCATCGTCATGAAGGAGAAATTCAGCAGATCACCGGTTCAGGCGGACCTCAGGAAAATACTTGGCCCGTCGGTCTTTCAGGTGGATAAGCATATCGATAACCGGCTTGCCGGGGTAGTGACCGGCCTGGCCTGGACAATGCATGGCGGGGAGATCCTGTTCATTGAGGTAAGCCTGAACCGGGGAAAAGGAGAACTTACGTTGACAGGTAACCTGGGGGAGGTCATGAAGGAATCGGCCACTATCGCACTTGCTTACCTGAAAGCACATGCAGGAGACTTTGGGATCGATCCTTCGGTATTCGAAAGGTGGAATATCCATATTCATATTCCGGAAGGAGCTACACCGAAAGACGGCCCTTCTGCCGGAATAACTATTTTCACTGCCCTGGCCTCCGCGTTCACTCAGCGGAAAGTAAGATTACGATATGCAATGACAGGAGAGATAACTCTTCGCGGCAAGGTGCTTCCGGTAGGCGGAATCCGCGAAAAGATCCTGGCTGCAAAAAGGGCAAAAATCAGGGACATCGTGCTTTCACAGGAAAATAGAAAGGATATTGAGGATATTAAACCCGCCTACATCAAAGGATTAACCTTCCACTACCTGGATGAAATGAAGGAAATCAACGAGGTGATACTGCTTACCGGTAAAGTAAAGGATCCTCTGAGATTGACTTGATACGGGCGGATTACCGGATCAGGACCATCTTGATAAGTGCGGTCTCACCGCCTGCTTCCATGCGGCAAAAGTAAACTCCCGCTGAATAGTTGGACAAGTCCAGGTTGATTTGGTGCTCGCCAGCTTCCTGAAATCCATGAGATACCGCAAGAAGCTCGTTTCCTGATTGATCCAGTAAACAGATTCTCGTTTCAAGACGGCTGTTCAGCGTATAGGCAAGTCGGGTCGTTTGACGGATAGGATTGGGAGTGTTCTGGAATAACCGGAATGAAACGGATTCCTTTTCCTCCTTCCCGGCAACTGTTGTACCCTCTTTTAACAGGATGTTCCGGTATGGGTCAAAAATGACCTGTTCGGGGTATTTTTGAAATATCCACTCAAAGGCCTGCGGATTGACCTCGTTCCATACCTGAATGAGTGTATCTGATCCGTCGTTGAAATCAATCCGTACTTCAACCGGCATCCGGAAGAACACCGTGTTTGTCTGGATCTGATCCACGAATAGAGTGACCTTGAACTCCCCGTTCCCCAGGTCCTCCCGTTCCCAAACATTATCATAATAAGGGTGGTTCGGGGAAAATATCCATTCGTCAAAAAACCAGGAATAATCCTGTGAAGTGACTTCATTGACGGTTGCAATGAAATCATCTGTCACGGCACAACCATAAACCAGGCCGGTGTCCGTCGCGTAGGAATTCATTACGGCAAAATAAAGTGAATCACCCAGGACGTACCGTAGCTGGTGATGGACACACGCCCCTTTGTTGTACGAAACAGCCAGATTATACAGAGCATTGCTTGAAGGAGTTTGGATGGCCCACAGTGGATTATAGATTGGCCAGCCGGGATTATTACTGAGGTAATAATTGGCAAGGGAATTCATCTTGTTTTTGTAGGAAGTATATCCACTCTGATTCTCTAGCCACAGTTGCGCGCAATAGGTGGCAAATCCTTCGTTCAGCCATATATCGGCCCATGTGCCACAGGTGATCAGGTCTCCGAACCACATATGAGAATGCTCGTGGGCAATAAGAGGTTCATCGCTATATCCGTTGGGTTTCAGATTCACCATAGTCTGGTTTTCCATTCCTGCCCATGGAAAGGTTGTGATAGTGGCAAAACCTATCTTTGAGAAGGGGTATTCCCCGAATCTTTCAGCAAAAAAATCGGTCATCAGCGGAATCTTTTCCACTGCATTGGTTATGTTCTCGGTTGGCTTTTTATACAACCAGATGGGGATACTGTCGGATGGATTATAAATGCTGTTCCAGTACGAGATATTGATATTCCAGTTGGTATAGGAGGTCCAGGTTATAAGGTATGTAGAAACAGGATCCTCTGAGATCCAGTGATACCAAAGTGTGTCAGCAAGAATGGTGGAATCGGCAAGTGTTCCGGTGGACCCCAGTCTGACAGAGATTGGCACCTTTGCTGTCAGATCCCAGGTAGCTTTGTCCGCAGGCCGGTCCCAGCAGGGAAATACTTTTCTGGCACCTTCGGGAGGAAAATCAGTGAAAACAAATCCGTTGTTTACATAAAATGCCTGATCGGTAACGGCTTTATGATGATACCAGATCTTTACCTGCAGGATGGATCCCGGTGAGTAGGTTTGGTTCAGTTGTATCCGAAGGGTATCATTCTGATGAGTAAAAGCAGTTCCGGAAAGTCCGACTGAATCCACTTCAAGGGAGGTGTTTACTGCATTCAGTTTAATAGTGTTCAGAGTGGAATCAACAACAAGTGTGATGATCTCTGAAGCAAAAAAGGTTTTCGGAAAGGGGCTTGTATAATTATTATAAAGATCCACCTGGAGAGCATATTGAAGCACATCATAACTGTGACGCATATACCAGTGAGCTGTATCTTCCGGCATCACTTGATTTCCGCCATAACCAACTGGACCTAACAGTGGCATGAGGGCCAGGAACAGGATTTTTTTGCGCATACTCTGGTATTATTTACCGGGATACCACCAGTTTCCGGGTAATCTGCTTGCTTCCGGAAGTTAATGTATAGAAATAACACCCCGGTTGAAACTGATTACAATCCAGCACAAGGGTGTGACAACCGGGCTGAACATAAGTGTCCGTTAACCGGGTGATCTCTGTCCCGAGAAGATCATGTAAGGTGATCCTGATATGTGAGGGAATACTGACCGTAAAATCAATTGAAGTGATCCCGGAAGCGGGATTAGGATAATTCTGGCCAAGGGTAACTGGTTCGGGAATTGAAAGATCGTCCGTTCCAGCAATGGTATATCCCTGTTTGATCACAATCTGGTTAAACGGATCAAATGTGAGGCCAACAGGCTGTTTCTGAAAATACCACTGGTAAAGTTGGTTGTTGTATGAGTTCATTTCGTGCAGGAGGGTGTCGCTGTTGTCTGCAAAGCGTACCCTGATCTCGAGAGGCATCTTGAAGAACGGAGGGTCGGTCTGTACCTGTTTCGCAGTGAATTCAACCTGCCATTGCCCGCTGCCAAGATTTGTAAACATGTATGTGTTGGCATAGGAAGGATGGTTTGGCTGATAGATCCACTGTTCGAAGAACCAGTCATAATTTGATCCGGATACCTGGTTGGTGACCGACATGAAATCAGCTATGACAGCCGATTGGTACTTTACCCCGGGATCATCGGCGTATGCCTGAAGCGTGGCAAAAAACAGGGAATCTCCGAGAACATACCTGAGCATATGAAGGATCGTGGACCCCTTCATATAAGTGATTGCGTAATCGAACAGGATCCAGTTTGGTGGTGTATTCACTGCCCACTCAGGATCGGAAATAGGCCAGCCGGGATTGAGGTTCAGATACACTGCGGCATTTCCGTCAATGTCGGATTTATAGGCAGCATACCCGCCATAGCTTTCATACCAGAATGCTTCGCTCCACGTGGCAAATCCCTCGTTCAGCCAGATGTCGGCCCATGTTCCGCAGGTGATCATATCGCCGAACCATTGATGGGCAAACTCATGAGCGGTGAGTCCCTCTCCCCAGCAACCCGGGCACAGCGAAGTCAGCGTCTGGTTCTCCATGCCGCCCCATTGGAATTCATTATTCAGGGTGGCAAAACCATCTTTCTGGAAAGGATGCTCACAGAACTGCTCCGAATACCAGTCAGCCATTGGCAGGATCAGGGCTTCAATAGGACCGGGATTCTCTCCGGTATTGTAATAAAACCTGATCGGGATACTGTCGGAGGGATTGCTGAGTTTGTGCCAATAAACGATGTCAAGGTTGTATCCGATTTTGGATGTGATAACGATAAGGTAAGTAGCGAGGTTGTGAATGCTTACCCAATGATACCAGATGGTGTCGGCCAAATGAACCGAATCGGCAAGGATTCCGTTTGATCCCAGCTTACAGCTTGCGGGCACTTTTGCAGTCAGATCGAGTGTGGCCTTATCCGATGGCTTATCCCAGCATGGGAACCATTTCCTGGCGCCCTCCGGTTCGCAATCCGTGAACACAAACCCATCCTTGGCATAAAAAGCATTATCATCCACATTTGCATGCGAATAAACGATCTTAACATCAACGGTATCGCCGGGATTGTAGGTTTTATCCAGCTGGATGGTTAAAAGGTCGGCACTATGAGTGAAGGATGTTCCGGCAAGGCTGACAGACTGGATCTGCAAGGAAGTTGAGTTCGCATTGAGCACAATGTGATTCAGGACAGAATCCACCCTGAATTTCAGGATCTCTGTTGCAGTGAACGAATGGGGGTAGGGGGAGAAGAAACAAATGTAAATATTTAGGTTTAATGTGTATTTGAGAACGTCAAATGTGTGAGTGGATCCTGACTCAGTCGGATCGGGCTGGACAGGAAGCCGGGGAGCAGCCGATTTCCTTTCGGAACACACCAGTGCCCCTTTTTTCACAACATCGGATTGTGCATGGCTGAGCAGTGGGAGCCATAGTAAGAGAATCAGAAGAGTCAGGTACTGTTTCATAGGGGGTGAGATTGAAATATTAAGCGGCAAATTTATAAAAAACCGTCAGGCCTTCAGAAGAGTGAAGCTGAATATGCTCCCTTCCCCGGATTTGCTTTCTGCAGTGATCCTGCCCTGATTCCGCTCAACCAGCTCCTTGCATAAAAGTAATCCCAGACCGGTGCCTGTTTCATTTTCTGTCCCGGACGTTTTAATGATCCGGTCGATCCGGAAAAGTTGTACAAGAACCTCCTGGCTTATCCCGATCCCCTCATCCCTGACCAGGATCTCAACCATGTCTTTCCCCGACTCGGGATCGGAAAATGATCGCTCCATAATCCTGATATTGCCTTTCCTTTTCGAATATTTTATGGCGTTTGATAACAGATTACGAAGTATGGTTTTGACCATGTTTTCATCCGCAAACACCCGGGTGTTGTATTCGACCGCGGAGAACATATGAATGTCTTTGCTCTCGGCCTGGTCTTTCAGAAGCAGAAGTATATCATTGATTATCGAACTTATCTCCAGAACTTCCTGCTTGAATTCCATTCGGTTTGTCTGCGCCCGGGACCACTCAAGGAGATTCTCCAGCAAACGGAATGAATTATGCGCTGCAGAACAGATGTTCCGGATGAAATGCTTGCGCTCATCATCCGTATATTCATCGTATTCGGTGAATAATATATCCGAAAAACCCAGGATGGAATTGAAGGGGCCCTTAAGGTCATGGGCTATGATGGAGAAGAATTTATCCTTTGCAATATTGGCTTCTTCGAGTTCACGACTGTACGCCCTGACCTGCGCTTCGGCTTCCTTGAGGTTGGTTACATCCAATCCAAACACCAGTGATGCGGGTCCTCCTTTGTACTGGATTATGCTGGCAGCTACCTGAAGCGTTATAAGGCACTTGTCCATGGTGAAAAACCGCTCTTCAGCAATTGGTGCCGACTCCCCTGTACGATACATTTGTCCGATACGCTCCATGGCCATCTTTTTATCATCGGGATGCAACAGGTCCATTGCATTGGTACCCATCAGCTCCTCTGAAGATCCGGCTTTCAATAGCCGGATGCCTGCCTTATTAACATATTCAATGATCCCTTTCCGGTGTATCATGATTGCAACAGGAGCATTCTCAATAAGAAGACGATAACGGTCTTCACTTTCAACGATGGACTGGGTTGCTCTTGTACGTTGCAGCGCGAGAGTAGCGAGCAAAATCATCGTTTCGATGAAATAAAGGTCATCGCCATATAAAGGACTGGATTTCCTGGTGAACAGGGTACAGTTCCCGTAGTGATTCTGTTCGTGAACCATTCCCATTAGATACACCTTGTCTATCCCAAGTGCTTTACGGCCCTTTGAAACAACAGTTTCCGGGACAGAGAGGGGTTTCAGGGAATGGAGACCGTTTTTTACCAGGTTAAGTTTCCCGGTCCGGCTGAATTTAAGGTTCTCTGGTGATAAGTCTGAAAAAGAAAATTCGGAGGAAAAAACATCAAATCCCATAAGCGAAGTGATATCCTCCTTTATACCGTCAAATCCTTTCTGAAAAATTACCTGGCAGTAGTTTGCTCCGGGGGGAATATGCGTGATGATAAGGCAGATGCCGGGGTAAATGGATGAGACCATATTCCCCGTGAGGATTAAAATTTCCAGCTCATCTGACGATTTCTCCAGATTCAGAGCAACCTCACGGATGAGTTCGATCATGATTCGCTGGTCCCGTTTCTGGCTTTTCAAAGTTCCCATACCGCTCTCATTCCGACACAGGCAAAGTTAAGATTTTAAAAGGTAAAACTTTGCGCGATAACCGATTTTACCGGAAAATTTCCCGGACAGGCAGATTCAATTCGCCAAGGTCCAGCATCGCATTGATCAAAGATACCTGTCTGAACCTGTGAAGATCTTCAGGCCGGATCTCCCCTTCAGTTATTCTTCCTTCCTGAAGCAATCGTGCCCGGCAGGTGCCTCGTAATAAAGGTGTAGCGGGCGTGATCCATGAGTTGCCGCTTAAAAAAGCAAGGTTTGAAAAGGAAGTGTCGGTTATTTTACCATTCTTAACGATAATGACCTCCTCATTCTCACCTACACCCGAAAGCAGTGCATCGAACGCCCTTCTGTCGGCATATTTAAACGGGTACACAAGATGATTTGCCTCAATAAGCCTCAGCCGGCGGATTGATTTTTTTTCATATGGTGTGAACTCGGTTCGGATATGCGTCGTTCCATACAGAAGACGGCATTTAATTATATCAGACGGAGGGGAAACGGGAATTGCGATATCCTGTAAGCAAACTTTTGTATATTCTTTAAAATGAGCCGACTGACTTCTATCGATCCGTTCCTGGTGAAAACGTGAATGCTGGAAACCTCCGTCGCAGACTTTCAGGGTTTCAAGTAAAAGGCACATAGACTTTTTCTATCAGTTCCTGATACTCCGCTTGGGGATCGCTCAGGAAAGTGATGCCACCGCCGCTTTTATAAACGTACCCGTCCTTATGTCTTTCAATAAACCGGATCATCACCCCGCTGTCCAGGTTTTTTCCGTCGAAGAAACCAAAAATTCCGGTATAAAATCCCCGTTGGTAAATCTCGGAATCTCGGATGATATCCACTGTTTTCTTTTTTGGAGCTCCGGTGACAGAGCCGGCAGGTAACATGAAATAGAGTATTTCGCCAATCTGAGATGGATACTCCGGTGGCAGGATTCCTGTAATCTCGGAACTGACTTGCAGAAGCGAAGAGAAGTTCGTTTCAATGTTTTCCACGTATCTGAAACGGGAAACCCGTACCTGCCTGGCCACACGGTTCAGGTCGTTCCGTAAAAGATCAACAATAGTGGTATGTTCTGCCAGTTCCTTTTGATCACTTAAAATAATTTCTCGCGCCCGGGGAATGGATGCCTCTATGGTTCCCTTCATGGGGAAAGTGGAGATCCTTCGGTTTTCAATCTGAACGAATTGTTCCGGTGAGAACACAACAAACTCGTCTTTGTACAGCAGTTTATATTTCGCCTGGCTTCGCAAATAGATGTCCGCCAGCGTCAGGTCAGTTTCAATAGGGGTAGGGAAAGTAAGATTCACTAGATAAGAATTCCCGGCCCGGATATGGCGCTGAACCTTCTGAAAAGATTTATAATAAAGCGAATAAGGCACAGGATGCTTCCTGAAAAAAAACGGCCCTCGAGGGGTTGAACCGGGTAACGGATTCGAAAAGTCACCAACCTTGTAAAATATACCTTCCGACGCGGCATCTTCGGGCATAACAATGATGGGATTCTCCGGTTCAAATCCGATCAGGAAGAAAAAGGGCTGACCGCGTGCTCCAAGGTCATTCATCCGTATATATCCCTGTGGCACAATATTCACCGTATTTTCTATTTTTGATGCAATGATAACTGTTTTCCCTATGGTTGGCAAATCGGGAATATTGCTTGTTGACAACCTGGATTCCTTTACTTACAACCTTGCTCAAATGATAGAGGAATCCGGTTATACGCATTGCAACGTCATTCGCGCAACTGACCTGGATTCCGTTCAGGTGGAAAAGTTTGAAAAGATCCTGATCTCTCCCGGACCAGGTTTACCGGCCGATTTTCCGCTCACACTCCGGATGATCCGGGAATTTGGCCCGGTCAAACCTATCCTGGGTATATGCCTGGGCCACCAGGCGATAGCGGTTGCCTTTGGGGCGAAGCTCACGAATCTGGAGCATGTCAATCATGGCGTTACAGCACGGGTAACGGTTCTCAGGAGAGATGAATACATTTTTCAGGGGATATCATCCGGAGAAAAGGTAGGACTGTACCATTCCTGGGAAGTAGATGAAACTTCCCTGCCCGGGGAACTGGAAGTGACCTCGGTGAACGAAGCCGGATCAATACTCTCACTGCGCCACCGGGAGTATGACATCAGGGGGGTACAGTTCCATCCCGAATCGGTGATGACAACATGCGGATCAAGGATACTCCGGAACTGGATTTTCCGGGCAGTGTTTCTGGCCTTCACTTTCCTCTCGTGCCGCCAGGCAACGGATATGGATAACTCTCACAGGGTTTTCCGGTATAACGAACCATCCAATATAACCTCCCTGGATCCCGCTTTTGCCAGGGATCAGGCAAATATCTGGGTAGTGAACCAGTTGTATAACGGGCTTGTTCAGTTAAACGACCAACTGGAAATCCTGCCCTGTATAGCCCGGAGTTGGGATATCTCCGGTAATGGGCTTCAATATACCTTCCATCTCCGGAGGGATGTCTTTTTTCATGATGATCCCTGTTTCCCGGGAGGCAAAGGCAGACTGGTGACGGCAGCCGACTTCATGTATAGTTTCCAACGGATCATGGATCCGGCCACTGCATCACCGGGGGCCTGGGTGTTCAACTCACTGGATTCGCTCTGCCCTATGAAAATCCAGGGGGACTCACTTCTCCTGATCAGGTTATCCCGTCCATTCCCACCATTCCTGGGATTGCTGACCATGCAATATTGTTCGGTGATCCCGGAAGAAGCAATAGAATATTATAAAAACAGCTTTCGGGAGCATCCGGTTGGGACCGGGCCATTTCGTTTTGCAACCTGGAAGGAAGGAGTGAAATTGGTTCTGACGAGGAATCCTGGTTATTTTGAATCTGAGGACGGAAACCGGTTGCCTTACCTTCAGGCGGTTTCCATAACTTTTTTACCCGACCGGCAGGCAGCATTCCTCCAGTTTGTCCAGGGGAAACTTGATTTTCTTTCAGGCCTGGATCCGGGATACAAGGATGAACTTCTTACCCGGGACGGAGAACTGAATCCTAAATACCGTAACCGTTTTCATCTGATCACCCAGCCTTATCTGAATACCGAATATCTGGGTATCCTTATGGATGCCCAAAGTCATGGAGAAGATTTAAATCCTCTTCAGTCACGCCTCGTACGAAAGGCGATCAATTACGCATTTGACCGGCAGAAGATGATTACCTATTTACGCAACAACATCGGCACACCTGGGATTTATGGAATGATTCCGCCAGGAATGCCGGGTTTCGATACTTCTGCCCGATGGTATGATTATCAGCCGCAGAAAACCGCTGCATTACTGGAAGAAGCAGGATATAAATCCGGAACCGGATTGCCGCCGGTGACACTGGTTTCGACACCCGACTACCTGGATATCTGCAAGTACATTCAGCATGAAGTTGCTGAATCGGGGATCATATTGAACATTGAAATAAATCAGGCAGCAGCGGTGAAGGAGATGAAAGCACTTGCGAAGATCCCTTTTTTCAGGGCTTCCTGGATTGCAGACTATCCCGATGCGGAAAACTATCTCTCACTTTTTTACAGTCCGAATTTTTGTCCCCGCGGACCAAATTACACTCACTATCAAAATCCTGCATTCGACCTGCTGTTTGAGTCCTCCATGTCGGTATTGGCCGACTCGGTAAGGTACCGGCAATACCGCGGGATGGAATCACTCGTCATGGAGGATTCCCCGGTTATCATCCTGTACTACGATGAGGTCCTGAGATTTGTGAGGAATGAGGTGCATGGACTGGGCTGTAATCCCCTGAATCTGCTGTCGCTTAAAAAGGTTTTCAAACAGTGATCCGCATCCTGTCCCAGGCAAGCTCCACATGTTCGGGTAACTCCGGTGAAACCTCCCGGGTACGACCCATCTGATGACTGATATGGGTCAGATAGCCACGGTCAGGTTTTAATTCGGCAAGAATGGCCAACGCCTCCTCCAGGTTGAGATGGGAATAGTGTTTTTTCTTTCTAAGGGCATTGATCACAATGACTTTCGAACCGGCCATCTTGTTCATTTCCAGTGAATTGATTCTGTAAACATCTGTAAGGTAAGTGAAATCACGAATACGGAAACCGAATACATACTGCTCTTCATTGTAATGGATAGCCTTTATCGGGATGATTTTAATCGTACCGATTTTAAAGGGGCGATTGGAATATGTATTCAGTTCGATCTCCGGAACTCCCGGGTACCTGTCCTCTGAGAAAGCATAGTTATATTCCTGCCGTATTTTGCGTCTGACCTCTGTTGTGGCAAACACAGGTGTGGGTTTCTTCAGAATATAATTGAATGCGCGAACATCATCCAGTCCCCCCAGATGATCTTTATGGGCATGAGTGATCAGGATGGCATCAATCGATTTAATATCCTCCCGCAACATCTGTTGCCTGAAATCGGGGCCACAATCCACAACGATCCGGTAATTTTCATCCTCGATCAGAATAGAAGACCGTAGTCTTTTATCCCTTGGATCCGGTGAGGTACAAACATCACAATGGCAGGCAATGACAGGAACACCCTGAGAGGTTCCTGTACCGAGAAAAGTGATCTGCATTCAGGTTTTGATTCCTGGTGCAAGTTACAGAAAGTAAGCATTGAATCGCCGGAAAATATTACTTTTGCGCTATGCTCTCAGCAGCCAGAACACGGATCGGGGAATTTATTCTGAAGAAGGAATCTGCCGGTATCAAACGCAGGCTGCAATTAGTGAATCTGGCTTCAGCGAAAAGCGTAGGGATCCTCTATCCGTTGTTCGATGTTTCCGACTACAACGAAATAGAGGTATTTGTTTCTTCTCTACAGCACCAGCAAAAGGAAGTAAAAGCACTGGGTTTCGTGGATAACAAAAACCTGATCAGCCGGTTCCTGCCGAAATTATCCTATGATTATATTTCATGGCATGAGCTGAATTGGTTTTATAAACCTTACGGAGGGAAGGTGAGAGATTTCATGTTCCAGGAATTTGATCTCCTCATCGACCTGAGCCTGAAGGATTTTCTGGCCATCAAATTCATCATGGGACTCTCTTTGGCGCATTGCCGGATAGGTCGTTACGCGGAACAAAACAGGGCCTTTTATGACCTTATGATTGATTCACGCCCTTATGTCTCACTGCATGAATACATTGCCCAGGTTTGCCATTACTTAACGATTATCAATCAGGATGCAAAGAAAATCTGACAGATTCAGGGGAACGGGTGTTGCCATCGTGACACCGTTCTCGAAATCAGGTTCAATCGACTTTTCTGCCTATGGACGGATCATTGAGTATGTTATAAAAGGAGGTGTGGATTACCTGGTATCCCTCGGGACCACGGGCGAAACTCCGACGTTGTCAATGCAGGAGAAAAAGGAAATCGTGGAGTTCAGTGTAAAACGGATAAAGGGCAGAATCCCATTGGTAGTGGGTATCGGCGGAAACAATACGTCCGATGTGATTTCTTCTGTCAAAACGATTCCATTGAGAGGTGTGGATGCGATACTTTCAGTCTGCCCTTATTATAACAAACCACAACAAGAGGGAATATACCGGCATTTTCAGGAAGTGGCCGGTGTCAGCCCGGTTCCGGTCATCCTGTATACCGTGCCCGGAAGGACCGGCTCCAATATTTCGGCTAAAACAACTCTCCGGCTGGCTTCTGAATGCCCTAACATCATTGGTATCAAAGAAGCATCAGGGAATCTGGACCAGGTTTTCCAGGTGGTTAAAGGCCGTCCCGCTGGCTTTCTGGTGATCTCCGGAGACGACGGACTGACCCTACCTTTGCTCTCTGCAGGAGCCGATGGAGTGATCTCGGTGGTAGCCAATGCGTACCCGCGAGAGTTCTCGTCGATGGTGCGTTTCGGATTAAAAGGTGATTTTTCGGGGGCCAGAAAGATTCACTACCGGCTAATCGATTTTATCAACGCCCTATTTGCAGATGGCAGCCCTTCGGGGGTAAAAACTGCCCTGAACCGAAAAAAGTTGTGTAAGGAATATGTCCGCCTGCCACTGGTTCAGGTAAACAGGGAAACGAAGAAACGTATTCTTTTACTCATGAACCAAATTGAAGGGAAACGATGAACAAACTCCTCCGATATCTGTCGATCTGCTTCTTCTGCTCTCTGTCCATATCGGCTTTCCCGCAGGATTCCGGATCAGCGGAAGCTGAAAAATATTTCAATGCAAAAGGAGAGGTATTCTTTGTGTTTCAAATCAACTCACCCAGTGAGCTTGATGTTATTACACGAATAGTGTCGATTGATAAGGTTATTGATCATCAGGTTTATGCATATGCAAATCGGAAGGAATTCTTGAAATTTCTGAAGTTAAACCTTTCATTTACCATATTGCCTCATCCGGGTGACTTGCTGGGTCCCGAAGAACTGATTCCTGAGACGAACGCGTCATCTCCTTCCACGGTCTGGAATTTTTACCCGACCTGGGATCAGTACCTGGCTTTTATGAATGGTTTTGCCACCTCCTATCCTGATATATGCCAATTGATCCTGATCGGTTATTCAGTCCAGGGGAGGGAATTGCTTGCAGTCAAAATCAGTGACAATGTAAACCTGAGCGAAGCGGAGCCGGAGTT
>Ga0233425_10005553_pt1 | contig 19769 bp, 17 predicted proteins | sample Watercolumn_Towu_2_FD_181712 | JGI IMG/M metagenome (GOLD analysis project Ga0233425, IMG submission 181712) | Freshwater microbial communities from Lake Towuti, South Sulawesi, Indonesia - Watercolumn_Towuti2014_140_MG | ecosystem: Environmental > Aquatic > Freshwater > Lake | place... | reverse complement strand
CAGCTCATCGGGGAACAGCTTCGGCGCCTTCGGGTTCTTGCTCTTCTTGGTCACGGTTGCATCGGTCATAGGACGTTATTTCCGTTATCGTCTCATGGCCTCGGCACACTAAAAATCTGACAGGCCCCGTCCACTGCGATCGACGAAATTTGAAGGCTCGTTGGCCGCGCGCTTGCGCGGCCCCGTTGCCATCCTCTGACCGCAGCAAATCGCTCACGGACGCAATCGAAGCCTCCAAAGCCTTCGACACAGCAGCCGGGTTCGCACCGGCGACAGGCATGCCACTGACGACTGCCTCCCAATCGCAGCCTCGCCATTGAATCGGTGCCCCAATCAATCCGCCACCACGGCAAATGCATCGTTTCCGTGCACCGCACCGCATCGGCCCCCATCCGCCTCATCTTCGTGCATCGCCACCCATGCACAAACCCCCGGCACGACGCCAGTCCCCCAATCGTCGTACACCGCAATTGGCACACATATTGCTTTAGGTACTTCCGATACCTGTTAGAGAAGCCCCCGTTGGGCTCTCCCTTGCTCCTGGCTCGCAATGCCCATCGATTTCCGGAATATTCCCGTCGTCGGTCTGTCCCGATACGCCCTTTTCTCGAACCGCAGTCGATGCCGCCTCCCGAACGCATCAATAAAGAGCGCGTGACGCAATTCGGGAAACGTTCCAGACATTCGACCCGGCGCACCAGCGCGCCATCGCACCACACAGGCAATCCCCTCATGCACGCATTCAGTGAACGCGCGGATCGCCATGCGTCCGGATTCCATCCTTCAGCAGGCAAAGGAAAATCATGACAGCGAACAACGACAGCAAACTCAAGATCGCCTGCCTGCAATTCAATCCCGTATTCGGCGACGTCGCCGGCAATCTGAAACGCAGCATCGCCATGATCGAAAAGGCAGCCGACGCTGGCGCGCGGATCGTGGTGTTGCCGGAGTTATCGAACACGGGCTATGTATTCCAGTCCCGCGCCGAGGCTTTCGAACTGGCGGAGCCTGTGCCGCATGGTCCGAGCAGCCAGGCCTGGGCCGAGGTATGCGCGCGGCGGGGTTTGATCCTGGTGGCCGGCATCACCGAGCGCGATGGTGACCGTCTATACAACAGCGCGGTCGTGCTCGGTCCATCGGGCACCCTCGGCGTTTATCGCAAGCTGCATTTGTGGGGCGACGAAAACCTGTACTTCGAGCGTGGCGATCTTGGCGTGCCGGTGTTTGCGACGCCGTATGGCCGCATTGGCGTGGCGATCTGCTATGACGGGTGGTTTCCGGAGACCTTCCGTCTCGCGGCGGTGCAGGGCGCCGATCTGGTATGCGTGCCGACCAACTGGGTGCCGATTCCCGGCCAGCAGCCCGGCAAGCCGCCGATGGCCAACATCCTGCATATGGCCGCCGCCCACAGCAATTCGATGGTGATCGCCTGCGCCGACCGGGTCGGCACGGAGCGCGGCCAGCCCTTTCTCGGCCATAGCCTGATCGTGAGCCACACCGGCTGGCCCGTGTCGGGTCCGGCCAGCGGCAGCGACGAGGAGATCCTGATCGGCGAGGTCGATCTGGCCGCCGCGCGCCGCGACCGCAACTGGAACAGCTTCAATCACCCGCTGCGTGACCGACGCACGGACTTTTACGCCGAGTCGCTCGGCGTTGAACTCAACGACCAGCGCTGACGGGTAGCGCTGAAAACCCAGGGGAAATCTCGAACATGATGAAGATGCGCAACCTCGTGCTCAGCGCCAGCCTGAGCCTGGCTTTCGGCGCCACCGCCCATGCGGCGGACCCGATCAAGATCGGCGTGCCGGTGGGCCTGAGCGGCGCGAACAGCGTCGTCGCGCCCTCGGTGGTGCAGGCCGCCGAGCTGGCGGTGGAGGAAATCAACGCCAAGGGTGGCGTGCTCGGCCGCAAGCTGGCGCTGGAGATCGCCGACGACGGTTCGGGCGCGCAGGGTGCCCAGCGCGCCTACGACAGCCTGGTGTTCCAGAAGAAGGTCGACGCGATCGTTGCGATGGAGACCAGCGCGGCGCGCAACGCCGGCCTGCCGATCATCAATCGCGGCAAGGTGCCGATGATCTACACCTCCTTCTACGAGGGCCGTTCGTGTTCGCCGTGGATGTTCGTCAACGCCTGGGTGCCCGAGCAACAGGTGGCGCCGGTGGTCGACCAGTTCATGGGCAAGGAGGGCGCGAAGAAATTCTTCCTGATCGGCAGCGACTACGCCTTTGGCCGCGGCATGCTGGAATTCACGCGCAAGTACATCCAGAGCAAGGGCGGTACCGTGGTTGGCGAGGAATACCTGCCGATGGATGGTTCCGACTGGACCGCGGTGATCTCGAAGCTGCGCTCGGCCAACCCCGACGCGCTGATTACTTCGACGGCCGGCGGTGCCCCCAACGTGACGTTGACCAAGCAGCTGCGCGCGGCCGGCATCAAGATTCCGTACGGCAATCTGGCCGTGGACGAAGGCACGGCCAAGACCATGGGGGGCGATGCGGAGGGCATCTACATTTCGGCGTCGTACCTGTCGAGCCTCGATAACCCGGCGAACAAGAAGTTCCTGGAGGCCGCCAAGGCGAAGTTCGGCAGCAAGCTGGAGACGCCGAACGAGCTCTCCGTGCCGCAGTACGAAGGCATCCATGCCTACGCCGCCGCGGTGCAGAAGGCGGGCAGCACGGACGCCGCCAAGGTCGTCAAGGAGCTGGCCAAGGTGTCGGTGCAGGGCCCGCGCGGCACCATCACCATGAACAAGCAGCATCATGCGCCGCTGACGATGTACCTGGGCCGCGTCAAGCGCGACGGTTCGGTCGAGGTCATCAATACCTTCCCCAACGTTGACCCGGGCGCGCAATGCCCGCGTCTGCCTGGCTGATGCCATGCGGCGCGGGGCGGTGCCCCGCGCCATTACCTGACAAGAGGTTCAACGTGGGCGTTCTGACCCTCGATATCCTGACGACCGCGGCCATCCTGTTCGCGGTTGCCGCCGGGCTGATGATCATCCTCGGGGTGATGAAGCTCATCAACTTTGCGCACGGGGCGTTTCTGACCACCGGCGGCTACGTCGCGTATCTCACTGGCGCCGCGGGTATCAGCCCGTGGCTGTCGATTCCATTGGCCGGCGTGCTGGGCATGGCGGCGGGCCTGGTCATCGAGCGCGTGATCGTGCGGCCGCTGTATGCCCGGCCATTGGACGCCATCCTGGCCACCTGGGGCCTGGGCATCGTGATCGGGCAGGTGATCACGCTGACCTTCGGGCGGGGCGTGCAGTTCGCGCCGTCGCCGCTGAGCGGCACCACCGCGCTGTTCGGCGTCGACTATTCCGCTTACCGCCTGGCCGTGGCGCTGATTGCGGTGCTGATCGCGGGCGCGCTGAGCGCGTTGCTCAGCTTCACCCGCTTCGGCCTGAACGCGCGCGCCGTGATCATGAACGAAACGCTGGCGCGGGGCCTGGGCATCGACAGCGCAAAGGTGCGGGCCATCACGTTCGGCATGGGCGCGGGCCTGGCCTGCGCGGCCGGCGCCTTGATCACGCCGCTGCTGTCGGTCGATCCGAACATGGGGCTGCCCTGGCTGGTGAACAGCTTCATGCTCGTGATGATCTCCGGCGTGTCGTTCCCCAGCCTGCTGATCGCGTCGATCGTGCTGGGCGGCGCGCAGGTTCTGGTCAGTACCTATGTCAGTCCCATCCTCGGTGGCATGACGATCGTGGCCCTGGCTGCGTTGGTTCTCCGCTTCAATCCCAGAGGTTTCAGCCGTGCCTGACATTCGCCCATCGATGTCCATCACGCATCGCACCGCCCTGACCGGCTGCCTGGTCGGCCTGGTCGTGGTCGCGGTGGCGCCCTTCGTGCTGGACACATACCTGACCAATATCCTGATTCGCACGCTGTTCCTGGCAGCGGTCGTGATGACGGTCGACATTCTGTGGGGCTATGTCGGCATCCTGACGTTCGGCCAGTCGGCCTTCTTCGGGATTGGCGCCTATGCCTGCGGCCTGGTCTTCACCCACTACGGCTTTGGCCCGGGCTGGGCCCTGGCGGCGCTGGCGCTCGCGCTGGGCGCGGCGGCCATCGTGGCGGCGGGAACGGGCTGGCTGGCCTTCTTCCATGGCGCCTCGCCGCTGTACGCCTCCATCATTACGCTGGCGCTGCCGATCGTGCTGACCCAGCTGATCTTTTCGGGCGGCAACTGGACGGGGTCGTCCAGCGGCCTGTCGGGTTTCCCGACGTATTACTGGGATCTGGAGGTGTGGTTCTGGCTGGCCGGGGTCTTCCTGGTGCTGACCACGACGGGCGGCTGGCTGCTGGTGCGCAGCGACTTCGGCCGCGTGCTGGTCGCCATCCGCGAGAATGAAGAGCGCTGTGCTTACCTCGGGATTCCGGTGTCGCGCATCAAGATCATGCTGATGATTCTTTCGGCGATGATCGCGTCGGTTGCCGGTTTCGGCTATGCCGCGTTCTCCAACGTGGTGGCGCCGGAACTGGCGGGCTTCCAGCTCGGTACCGAGCTGCTCATCTGGACCGCGCTGGGCGGACGCGCCACCTTGCTGGGGCCGGTGATCGCGGCCATCGGCATCGACACCATGTCGTCGTGGCTGTCGGGCGCCATGCCATTCCTGTGGAAGCTGCTGACCGGTATCGCCTTCGTGGTCGTCATCGTGCTGCTGCCGCGCGGTTTCGCGCCGCTGGTGGGCGCGCTGTGGCGCAAACTGCGGCCCCGTCACGCGGTGGCCGCGCCGGTGGTCAAGCTGACGCTGGCGCCGGTCAAGCTGATGATGCAGTCGAACGAGAGCGCGTCGCCGCCGCTGCGCATCGAACACCTGTCCCGCAGATATGGCAGCCTGCACGTGCTGCGCGACGTGAACCTGGTCGGCAATGCCACCGAGCTGCTCGGCATCATCGGGCCGAACGGCGCGGGCAAGACCACGCTGATGCGCTGCATCAGCGACGGCAACGAGCGAACGGACGGCAAGATCCATGTCAACGGGGTGGAAATCGGTCGCGGCTCGCCGCAGCACGTAGTGGGACTGGGCGTGGGCCGCAGCTTCCAGAACACCAACCTGTTCGACACGCTGACGGTGGGCGAATGCCTGAAGCTGGCCCGTTACCGGCTCGACGGCGCCAGGCTGTTCGACCGCGGCGACACCGTGGCGCTGCCGCAGCCGGCCATGGATATCCTGCAAGCCACCGGACTGGACCAGAAGCTTGGCGAGGAGACCCGCAATCTGTCGCACGGCATGAAGCGCGGGCTCGAACTGGCCATGGTGCTGGCGGCCGAGCCTTCGGTGCTGCTGCTGGACGAGCCCACCGCCGGTTTGACGCGCCCCGAGCGCATGGTGATCGGCAAGGTGCTGACGCGCCTGACGCGCGAGTTCGGCCTGTGCATCGTGATTATCGAGCACGACCTGGATTTCGTGCGGGAGATCAGCAACCGCGTGGTGGTGTTGCACCAGGGCGCCATCCTGATGGAAGGCACCGTGGATGAGGTGGTCGCATCGGATCTGGTGAAGGCCGTCTACGCTGGCGATAGCGCCGGCGACAGCGAGGAGAAGGCAGCATGAGCAAACTGCTGACGGTACAGAACCTGAGCAGCGGCTACGGCTCTGCCGCCGTGCTGCGCGACGTGTCGCTGGAGATCGACAAGGGCGAGATCGTCGTTGTGCTGGGCAAGAACGGCATGGGCAAGTCGACCCTGCTGAAGACGCTGATGGGCTTTGTGCGCCCGTTCAGCGGCAAGGTGGCGCTGCACGGCAAGGATGTCACGGGCATCTCGCCGCATGTGATGGCGCGCTCGGGCGTGGCCCATGCCCCGCAGGAACATACCTTGTTCCAGGACCTGACGGTCGAGGAAAACCTGCGCCTGGGCGTGCTGTCGGACAGCGTGTTCCGCGAGCGCCTGTCGTCGGTCGAGGCGGTGTTTCCGCGCATGATCGAACGGCTGAAGCAGCGCGCGGGCACCCTGTCGGGTGGCGAGCAGAAGATGCTGCTGATGTGCCGGGCGTTGATTGCCCGGCCGCAATTGATGCTGGTCGACGAAATCAGCGAAGGCCTGCAGCCGACCATGGTCGACCGCATGGCCGAGGCGCTGGTGCATGCGCGGCACCAGCTGGGCATTTCGGTGCTGCTGGTCGAGCAGCATCTGGATTTCGCGTTGTCCGTGGCCAATCGCTTCATGGTGCTGAAGGTCGGCGAGATCGTCGAGCAGGGCCGCGTGGACGATCCAAACGCGACGCGCAACCTGGCTGCCCATCTGGCGGTCTGATCCCGCCAACTGGTGCACGGAGTCCCGCCATGCGTCTTTTTCCTCGTGAAGTGGATCGGCTGCTGCTGCACCAGGCCGCGCAACTGGCCAGGGCGCGCCAGGGCAGGGGGCTGTTGCTCTCCGAACCCGAAGCCCGTGCGTTGATCGCGGACGCCATTTGCGAAGGCGCGCGCCAGGGCGGCACGATCGCCGACATGGTGGCGCTGGCTTCCGCGCTGCTGACCGACGACGATGTCATGCCGGGTGTGGCCGAGCGCATCGACGTTGTCATGGTGGAAGCCTTCTTCTCCGATGGGCAGAAGCTGGTCTGCGTGCACGAGCCCATCGGGCCGGGCAAGGGCGCCACGCCGCAGGCGCCGGTGCCGCCGCGCTGGCGGTTGGCGGAAGGCCCGATCGTGGTCAATCAGGGCCGTCCCACGTTGCGCCTGCGTGTGGAGAGCACGGCGGACCGGCCGATCCAGGTGGGGTCGCACTACCACTTCTTCGAAGTCAATCCCGCGCTGCGGTTCGACCGGGCCGCCGCCTACGGCTACCGGCTCGACATTCCTTCCGCCACGACGCTGCGCTTCGAGCCGGGAGACACACGCGATGTCGACCTGGTCGCCATTGGAGGCACGCGCGTGGTGCATGGGCTGGCAGGGCTGGTCAACGGCCCGCTGGACGATCCGGCCGTACGGCAGGCCGCGATGGACCGGCTGGCCGCCTTCCTGGAGCAATAAGATGGCGCACGGCATCGAGCGTTCCCGCTATGTCCAGCTCTACGGCCCCACCACGGGCGATTGCGTCCGGCTGGGCGATACCGGCCTGTGGGCACGGGTCGAGCGCGATCTATGCGTGGGCGGCGACGAGCTTGTGTTCGGCGCCGGCAAGACCCTGCGCGCCGGCACGGGCTGCGACGGCGCGCTGACCGCCGCCGAGGGCATCCTCGACCTGGTCATCACCAATGCGCTGATCATCGATGCGGTCGCCGGCATCATCAAGGCGGACATCGGCATCAAGGATGGCCGCATCGTCGGGATCGGCAAGGCCGGCGATCCCAACATCATGGACGGTGTGACGCCGGGCCTCACCGTCGGCGTCAATACCGACATCCGTGCCGCCGAGGGACTGATCGTGACAGCGGGCGGCATCGATTGTCACGTGCATTTCATCGACCCGGGACAGGTGGACGAGGCCCTGTGCGGAGGCATCACCACCTTGATGGGCGGCGGCCTGGGGCCGACTACCGTGCCGATCGCTTCCACCGGCACGCGCAATCTTGGGCTCATGCTGCAGGCGGCCGAGGCGTTCCCGGTCAATTTCGGCTTCATTGCCAAGGCGGCATCGCATGCCGTCGAGCCGCTGATCGAGCAACTGGCCTCGGGCGCGGCCGGGCTCAAGATCCACGAGGACTGGGGCGCCAGCGCCGCCGTGATCGACGCCGCGCTGAAGGCCGCGGACATCGGTGGCGGACAGATCCAGCTGCATACCGACACGCTGAACGAATCCGGCTTCGTCGAGCACACCATGCGCGTGATCGGCGACCGCTGCATCCATGCGTATCACGTGGAGGGCGCGGGCGGCGGACATGCGCCGGACATCATCCGCATTTGCAGCCGGGCCAACGTGCTGCCTTCGTCGACCAACCCCACCAATCCGTTCACGATCAATACCTTCGACGAACACTTCGACATGGCGATGACCAGCCATCATCTGAATCCGCGCTTGCCGGAGGATGTGGCCTTCGCCGAAAGCCGTATCCGGCGCGAAACCATCGGTGCGGAGGATGTGCTGCACGACCTCGGCGCGATCAGCGCCATCGGCTCGGACAGCCAGGGCATGGGCCGCATCGGCGAAACCATCGCGCGCTGCTGGCAGCTGGCCGAACATATGCGCGACCTGCGTGGCAGCCTGCCCGAGGACCGGGGCACGGGCGCGGACAATTTCCGCATCCTGCGCTACATCGCCAAGTACACCATCAACCCGGCGCGCATGTTCGGCATCGATGGCGAGGTCGGGTCGATCGAGACCGGCAAGCTTGCGGACCTGGTGTTCTGGCGTCCGGACAGCTTTGGCGCCAAGCCGGAAATGATCATGAAGGCGGGCTTTCCGGTGTGGGCGCCGCTGGGCGAGGCGAATGCGTCGCTGATGACGTGCGAGCCGCTGCGCTATCGGCCCATGTGGGGTTATTTCGGCCGCGCGCCGCAGGCGCTGGGCGTGCGCTTCGTCGCGCCGCCGTCGATTGCCGCCGATGTGGGGCGCCGACTGGATCTGAAGGCGGCCCTGGTGCCCGTGGCCGATACCCGAAGCCGGACCAAGCGCGACATGCTGTTCAACGATACGGTGGCCCCGATCACGGTCGATCCGGAAAGCTTTCGCGTCTGCATCGATGGACAGCCCATCGACAGCGCGCCCACCGCCCGCGTGGCGCTGGGGGCGTCTTATATGCTCAAGTAGGAGATACAGCATGGCCGCAGTGCGTCTGGGAATCGGCGGGCCGGTAGGCAGCGGCAAGACGCGGCTGGTTGAACGTTTGCTGCCCGTGTTCGCCGCCGAAGGCGTTTCGGTGGCGGTCATCACCAACGACCTCGTCACGCGCGAGGATGCAGAACGGGTGCGGCGTTCCGGCCTGATCGATCCGGAGCGGGTACTGGGCGTCGAGAGCGGGGCGTGTCCCCATACGGCGATTCGCGAAGACCCGTCCGTCAACATCGCCGCGGCCGACTGGCTGGAGCGCCGCTTCCAACCCGATGTCATCGTGATCGAAAGCGGTGGCGACAATCTGGCCGCCACGTTCTCCAGCGAACTGGTGGACTGGTGGGCCTTCGTGATCGACGTGGCCGGTGGCGACGATATTCCGCGCAAGCGGGGACTGGGTGTGTTGCGCGCCGACCTGCTGGTCGTCAACAAGATCGATCTGGCGCCTCATGTGGATGCCGATCTGGATCGCATCCGCGCTGACGTGGCCATGGCGCGGCCCGATCGTCCCTCGCTGTTCACCGATCTGCGCACGGGCAACGGCGTGCGCGCCGTGTTCGACGAAATCGCGCGCTCCGCCTTGTTCGGACGCATGCCTGCATGACGGAAGGGCTGTTATCGCTGCGCTTCGCCCGCGACAGCCAGGGACGCACCCGGCTGGTGGCGCGACGGCAGCGCTATCCCCTGACCACCACGGTGGTACTGCCGATGGAGACGGGGCCGGGTGCCTTGATCTACGTGCAGAACGCGGCGGGTTCGGTGTTCGGCGGCGATCGTCTCGACGTCGACGTTTGCCTGGAGGCCGGGGCCGCGCTCTGTCTGTCCACGCCGTCGGCCACGCGTCTGCAGGGGGATGCCTTGTCCATGCAGACCACGCGGGTCTCGGTCGGGGAGGGGGCGTTCTTCGAATCCGTCCCCGACATGATCATTCCGCATCCGGACGCTGTGCACCGGCAGCAGACATACATCGATCTGGCCGAGGGTGCGAGCGCCATCGTGGTGGAATCGCTGGCGCCGGGGCGTACCGCGCGGGGCGAACGGCACGCCTATCAATCGATTGACCTGCGCTTGCAGGCCAGCTTTCGCGGATCGCCGGTGCTGCGCGACGCGTCCGGTTTTCGGCCCCGGGAAGCAGACCCGGCGCTGGAAGGGGGCCTGGGTGGGGAGGGCTACGTGGGCAGCCTCTTCGCGCTGACGGGCCTGACGCGGGACGGCCAGGCGGAAGACCTGGCCGCGCGCATCGGTGCCGCACTGGCCGACGTCCCCGGAGTCTATGGCGGAGCGTCGGCATTGGCCTCGGGTCATGGGGCGGTGGCGCGCTTTCTTGCCAGCGACGCGCCATCGTTGCGCCAGGCGACCCACGCGGCGTGGGACGCCGCAAGGCGCGGCTTGCGGGGACTGCCCGCGCCCAAACTCAGAAAATGACAGGACACCCATGTTGATCGTGAACCGGATCATTGGCCGCGCCGATGCGCCTCGATTCGCTGGACGCCAGACCGACCCCGTCAGTATCTCGGCCGCGGACGCCGGCCGGCGCCGCATGCGCGTGCATAGCGAAAGCGGCGCCGAGATCGGCATCGACTTGCCGCGACAGAGCTGGCTGTTCGATGGCGCGGTGCTGCATGACGACGGCGAACGCGTGCTGGTCGTGGTCCGCCGACCCGAGCCGGTCATGGTGATCGTACTGGCGAATATGACAGCCGAGGCAGCGTTCCGCGTCGGCCACGCCTTGGGCAACCGGCATAGTCCTTCGGAATGGCACGGCAATGAAATCGTCGTCCCCGTGACCGACACCCCGGAGCTGACCGCGCGCCCGGTACTGGCGCTGGGACTCCCCGGCCTGGTACTGCGCTTCGAGGAGAGGCCATTCGCCGCCGACGCGCCGCCGGCTTGCGCCGGCGCGGCGCACGAGCACCATCATCGGGACCACCAACACCACGGTCACGGACACCACCACCACCACCACCACGGGGACCACGCCCACGAACATCATGGCTGAGGCCGAGGTAGCGGGCCTCGCCGCTCGCGCCGGCCCATTGCTGGCGCTGATGCAGCTGTCGGACTCGGCCCTGCCAATCGGGCGGCATGCGCACGCCATGGGATTGGAGCGCCTGTTCCGCGATGGCCGCGTGACCACGCCGGCGTCCCTGCGGCAAATGATCGTCGCCGCGCTGAGGCACGGCGCGGCGCGCGCCGATGGCGCGGCCACCGCGATGGCGCACGACGCCGTTCAAGCCCGCGATGTGCTCGCCCTGAAAGCCGTCGATGCACGGCTGGACTTGCTGAAACTCACCGCGCCCGCACAGGCGGCCTCGCGCCGCTGCGGCAGCCGGCTCGCCGCCCTGGCTCCCTTGCTCGGCAGCCACGCGACGCTGGCCGAGTATGCCGCCGAGGTGGGCGCCCGGCGGACGCCGGGCCATCTCGCGGTGGTCTCGGGCGCGCTCGCCGCCGCGGCGGGCATCGGCCGCGAAGACGCCGTGCTCGCCGAAATGAGGGGCGTGGCCACCATGATCCTGTCGGCCGCGGTCCGGCTGGACGTGGTGCCCGCCGCGGCATCGCAAGCAATGCTGGCGGCCCTGGCGCCCGACATCATCGCCGCCACGGATATTGCCCTGAGCACCGGGCCCGACGACATGGAATGCAGCGCGGCGGCGGGGCTGGAGATTGCCGCCATGCGCCACGCCCGCGACGACGGGCGGCTGTTTGCAACGTGAATGAGGTAAGGAAACCGGGATGCAAGAGGATCGGATACTGCGGGTGGCCCTCGATTGGGCCGTGGACGACATCGACCCGCCGCGCTCGTTCGGCGGCTGGAACACCGGCCGCGTCGTGCAGCAGACGCATGAAAGCCTGGTGGAGGACGACTTCGATACACCGCCCGCACCGGCCGACGCGCCCACGCGCATCGTGCCGCGCCTGGCCGAGCATGTCGAGGAAGCGCCGGACGCCCGCCGCTTCGTGTTCCGCCTGCGGCAGGGCGTGCGCTTTCATGACGGCGCGCCGCTCGATGCCGAGGCGGTGGTCGTCAACTATGAGCGCATGTACCGCGCCGAGTCGCCGCATTACTCGGCGGTGGTCGCCGACTTCAACCGCGCAGGCGCTGGATCGATCGAGCAGGTGCGGGCCGTGGATGCGATGACGGTCGAATTCCGCCTGAGCGAGCCGTTTCCGGAATTCCTGCGCTATATGACACAGGAGGACGCGCCCGGCGCGCAGTCGCTGATCAGCCCGGCCGCCCTGCGCAAGTGGGGCCCCGATGGTTGCGCGGACCGTGCCCCGGGCACCGGCGCGTTCCGCTTTGACCGTCGTTTCGCAACGGCCGGAGGATCGGCGGTGGTGCTGTCGCGCAACGACACGTACTGGGACGGGCCGCCGTCGATCGACGGCATCGAGTTCCTGCCATTCCCCGATATCGACGACCGCGTACGCGCCTTGCGCGAGGGCAGGGTGGACGTTGCGTACAGCGTGGAGGGTGCTGACCTGTCGGACCTGGCGCAGCGCGGCTTTACCGTGCCCGAGTTCTCGCCGCCGTATCTCTGGTATCTCGTCTTCAATCTGCGCGACCCCTACATGGCGGACGTGCGCGTGCGTCAGGCCATCGCTTGCGCCATCGACCGCCAAGGCTTGTGCCATGGCTTGTTTCCCGGCGCCGCCTTGCCCGCGACCAGCGCGATTCCGCCCGGCGCGCCGGCCCACGACCGGCACGCACCCGAGCGCTATCCCTACGATCCGCAACGCGCGCGCCAGCTATTGGCCGAGGCGGGCGTCGGCGAGGGCCTGACCTTGCGCGTCATCGCCGCGCGGGCCGGCTCGGCGCAACTGGACCCGGGCGCCATCTACGAAAGCGTGGCGCGGGATCTGGCGAAGGTGGGTATCCAGCTGGAGGTGACCCTGCATCCCGACTGGGTCGCCTATTGCAATCAGTGGCGCGAAGGCGCGCCGCCGGGCATCGCCTTCAGCGAGATGAGCTGGGCCATGTCGTGCGACCTGTGGCTGTCGCAGGTACTGCATGGCGATAACATGTCGCCGCGCGGCTTCAACGCGGGCTACAACCAGGATGCCAGGCTGGATGCCTTGCTGGATCAGGCGCGGACCACCGTGTCGCTGGCCGACCGCATCGCGCTGTACCGGGCCGCGGATGCGCGCGTCATGGAAACGCTGCCCATCCTGCCCTTGTTCACGTCGCGGCGGGGCATGATCGCGTGGTCGCCCAGGGTGACGGGACTGACGGTGGTCAATCAGTGCTGGCAGGACTTCCGGCGCGTACGGCTCAAATAAGCCGCCGCGAAACGCCCACCCCATTCCGCTCTCCCGCCTGCGGGAGAGGGGCAGGGGAGAGGGCATCCGACGCGCCACCGCTCCCCGCCCGCCTCAAGCCGCCACTCCGGGCACCCCCTCATGCCAACGATGCACCCCTTCATAAGCATGCGCCACGCGCAGGATGGTGGCCTCGTCGAACATCTTCCCGGCGATCTGCAGCCCCGCCGGCAAGCCGCGCGAATCGAAGCCGCAAGGCACCGACACCGCCGGCATGCCGGTGAGGTTGTACGGATAGGTCAGGCGCCATGACGCCGCCAGCGGACTCTCCTCGACACCGCCGGTGATCACGCTCGGTTGCCCGCGCTTCCACGCTGTGACCGCGGAGCTGGGCGTGACGATGACATCAACCTGCTCCAACACCTTTGCGAAATCCCGGATCAGCTGCACGCGCAGTTGCTCGGCCTTCAGGTAGTCCGCCGCGGTGACCAGCCTGCCGATCTCCACCAGGGTACGGACGTCATCGGCCATGTCCGCGGTGGCGCCGCTTTGCAGGCCCTTGTCGTGCCAGGCGGCGGACGATGCAAGCTCGATGGCGAAGATCGCGCCCAGGCCATATTGCAGGTTCGGGATTTCGAAGTCGACCGTCCGCGCGCCCAAGGCCTGCAGATCGGCGATCGCCGCGTCCACCAGACGCTCCACTTCGACTTCGTTGCGACCAAAGAAATGGTTGCGGCAGACGCCGATGCGCATGCCGGCGATGCCCGCGTCGAGGCCGGCGCGATAGTCCGCCACCGGTACTGCTGCCGTGGCCGGGTCCAGCTTGTCATGGCCGGCCAGCACCTGCAGCATCAACGCCGCGTCGCGCGTCGATCGGGTCAGCGGCCCGGCGTGATCGAGCGACCAGCTATGCGGCACGACGCCTGTCCGGCTGACGCGCCCAAAGGTCGGCTTCAGCCCGACGACTCCGCACAGGCTGGCCGGAATCCGGATGGAGCCACCGGTATCGGAACCCAGGGCGCCGAACGCCATGCGGCTGGCCAGCGCCGCGCCAGACCCGCCGCTGGAGCCGCCCGGGATTCGCCCGGGGTCCCAGGGATTGCGGGTCGGCGGCGTTTCCGTGCCCCAGGCAAACTCATGCGTGCGGGTCTTGCCGATCAGCACCGCGCCCGCGGCACGCAAACGCGCAACGGCGTCGGCATCCCGCATCGGGAACGCGTAACCGGGCGCCACGCTGCCCGCCTTGGTCGGCATGTCCGCCGTCAGGTAGTTGTCCTTGATCGCGATGGGCACGCCGTGCAGCGGCCCGCGATAGTGGCCACGCGCCAATTCCTCGGTCAGTTGGCGCGCCTGCTCGCGCGCGTTCCCGTTGATGTGAGCGAACGCCTGGATCTGGCCGTCGATCGCTTCGATGCGGCCCAAGGCGGCCTCCGTCACCTCCAGCGGCGACACCTCTTTGGCGGCAATGCGGGACGCGATGCCGACAATGTCATGGTTCAGCAGGTCCGTCATGCTTCGTTCGCCTGTTCGGGATGGAGGGCACGCAAGGGATCGAACACCACGGCAGGATGCAGCTGCGCCAGATCGAGCTGTCGCAAACGGGCGATTTCGCCGACGATGCCGCGGTAGACGTTGAGATTGTGTTCGAGACGGTCGGGCGCGAATCGCGTCCCCATCCACTGCGTCAGCACCTCGTTGCCCGGCGGCGGCGCACCGGGCCGCTCGCCGGGCGATTTCAGCAGCAAGGCCGCGACCTCGGACGGCGGCGCGCGGCCGGGGTCGTCCAGCGTCGGCATGCCTTGCACGAAGGGCACGAACTGCTGTTGCGCGACCTGGTACACGCGGCGCAATTCGGCAACCGGCTCGGGATGGTCATCGACACGAAGGTCCAGCGCGGCATAGGCTTCGCGCTCCATCACCTTCAGCGAGGCCGATTGACGACCCCGCTTGTCGCCGCCCGCGGCCTGCCCCGCTTCCAGTGACCGCATCAAGCGCTCCGCCAGCGGCTGGCCGGCACTGGCTTCATAGGCATCGGCCATGGCGTCCAGCGTCCCGGCGCCCACCAGCATATTCCCCTGCACCGTATAACCCGGCCCACGACGATCGCCGGCCCAGCCCACGCAGGAAGGGCCCGTCCACACGGCGGTCCCGCCATGTCGGTCGACGATGGCCAGCTGCCGCATATCCCTGCCCGAATCGCCTTCCAGCACCTGCGCCATGGCGGTGCCGGCGTCGAGACCTTTGCCGAGCTGATCCAGCGCTTGTATCGCCAGGTATGGATTGACCCAGGACTGCGTGGACACCGCGCCGACGTTTGCGCAAAGGTACGGGCAGATGGCCCCGACGGCAGGCACCGCGGTGCTGACCGCGATACCCAGTTCGCCCGTGCGTTCGCAACGGGCAACGATGGAAAACGTCATGGAATAGGGACTCCCTGGCTCTCTACGGACATACCGATATGCGAATGCAATTCCCATACGCGCGCCGCATCGCATATCGGGGAGCCCGTCCCCCGGCACCCCTATCCCGCCGCCCGCTTTCCGTTCTTCGCCGCCGCCTCCTCCTGCAACCTCAACACCCGCCGCTGGATCTTGCCGGTGGTGGTCATCGGCAACTGGTCGATAAACGCGATCGCCTTCGGATATTCGTAAGGCGCCAATTGCCCGCGCACATGCCGCTGCAGTTCCTCGATCAGCGCCGCTTCGGCGGCGGGCGAGCGGTCGGTGCCGGGTGTCAGCACGATAAACGCCTTGACGATCGCGCCGCGCTCCGGATCGGGCGACGGCACCACCGCGCAGTTCGACACCGCCGGATGTTTCAGCAGGCAGTTCTCGATCTCGCTGGGTCCGATGCGGTAGCCGGACGACTTGAAGACATCGTCGGCGCGGCCCTGGTACCACAGGTAGCCGTCGGCATCGATGCGTGCAAGGTCACCAGTGCGGCACCAGCGCAGGCCGTCGTGCTCGACATATTTGGCGGCCGTGGCGGCCTCGTTCTTCCAGTAGCCGAGAAAGAAGACGGGATCGGCATGGCCATGGATGTCGGTGGCGCACACCGCGACTTCGCCTTCCTCGCCCGGCGCGCAGGGACGTCCGTCCTCGTCGATGACCGCGACGCGATGGCCCGGATAGGGCCGGCCCATCGATCCCGGCCGCGCCGGCCAGCCGGGCTGCGTGTCGTCGTATTGCGCGGTGCAGTTGCCGACGATGTAGTTGATCTCGGTCTGGCCGAACATCTCGTTGACGATCACGCCGAACGCGTCGCGGCACCAGTCGAATACCGTTTGCCCCACCGCCTCGCCCGCGCTCATCAGCGCGCGCAAGCGCAGGTCGTAGCGCTCGCGCGGCGCCGGGCACGCCTTCATCATCTGCTTGAGCGCGGTCGGAAACAGGAAGGTATTGGTGACCTTGTAGCGCTCCATCAGCGTGAAGGCGACCTCGGGCGAGAAGCGGCCCTGGTAGCCGACGATCGGCTTGCCGAAGTACAGCGCCGGCATCAGCGCGTCCCACAGGCCGCCGGTCCAGGCCCAGTCGGCCGGGCTCCAGAACACATCGTCGTCGCGCGGATACCAGTTCTGCGAACAGACGAAGCCGGGAAGATTGCCGATCAGCGCCGAATGCGGCAGCAGGGCGCCCTTGGGCGGGCCGGTGGTGCCACTGGTGTAGATCAGCACCGCGGCCTCCTCGGCCTTGGTCTGCACCGCGTCGAACTGTGGCGGGTATTGGGCCAGCAGCGGGTCCCAGTCATGATCGCCGCGGCCCGCCGCCTGCCCGGCCGCGATCACGGCGCGCAGCGCCGGACATTCGGCGCGCGCGGCCCGAAGGTTGTCGATCGACGTTTCGTCGGCGATGGCCACGCAGGCCTCGCTGTGCTGAAGCCGGTACGACAGCGCCTCCGGGCCGAACAGCATCGACAGCGGCATCGCGATGGCGCCGAGCTGATAGACGGCCATATGGGCGACCACGGTCTCGATCCGCTGCGGCATCACGATGGCGACACGGTCGCCGCGCCGCACGCCAAGCCCGGCCAGCGCGTGCGACAGGCGGTCGGCCTGCTGCTGGATGTCGAGATAGCGGTGCGCGGCGCGCTGCCCGCTTTCATGCTCGGTGTAGACGGCGATGCGTTCGCGTGTCGCCGGGTCGCGTGCCCAGCGTCCGCAGCAAGCCTGCGCCAGATTGAAATGCTCCGGCACATGCCAATGGAAGTCCCGATAAAGGGAAGGGTAGTCGTCGCGCCGGCTTGCCGGCAGCGCGGATGCGGCCATGCTTCTGTCTCCCGATGGCGCGGTTCGGCCCAGGGCCGCCGCGCGTTATTGTGGATGGCTGGCGTCGCGGACAGTGTTCCGGCTCCGTTGTGGCTTCCTTGTGGCTCTGTTTTGGCTACAATCGCCTGAAACGAACGAGCGTTCGATTTCGCCATCGACCCGCAAGCCTGCGGTCGATGCCACCGGAGACAGACCAAGATGACGATCCGCGAAACCTCGCGCTCCGAATGTATCACGGTGCGTGGACTGCAATATCACGTCCGCCATTGGGGCGAACCGGGTTCGCCCAAGCTGTTCCTGCTGCACGGCTGGATGGACGTATCGGCCTCGTTCCAGTTCCTGGTGGATGCGCTGCGCGGCAAGTGGCATGCGATCGCCCCGGATTGGCGCGGCTTCGGCGAGACGGGCTGGCCCACGCGCTATCCGGGTACGGCGTCGTATTGGTTTCCCGACTATCTGGCCGATCTGGAAGCGCTGCTGGACCATTACGAGCCCAGCGGGCCGGTCAATCTGGTGGGCCATAGCATGGGTGCCAATGTCGCCTGCATGTATGCCGGCGTGCGCCCCGGGCGCGTCCGCCGCGTGGTGGATCTTGAAGGGTTTGGCCTGACCGCGACCCGGCCGACGCAGGCCCCGCGCCGCTACGCGCGCTGGCTCGACGAGCTGCGCGAGCCGCCGGCGCTGAAGACGTACGACAGCGTCGAAGCGGTGGCGCAGCGGCTGAAGAAAACCAATCCCCGGCTGCGCGACGATCGGGCCGCCTTCCTTGCCGCCCACTGGGCGCGGCCGAACGCGGAGGGACGCTGGGAAATCCTGGGTGATCCGGCCCACAAGATGATCAATCCGACGCTGTATCGGCTGGACGAGGTGAAGGCGGTCTGGGCGCAGGTGACCGCGCCGGTATTGCATGTGGAGGCGCGCGATTCGGCGACGCTCGCGCATATCGCCAATGGCCAGGACATCGCCGCCTTCAAGGAGCGCTTCAGCGCGTTCCCGGATTTTCGCGAGGTGGTGCTTGACGACGCGGGCCATATGGTCCATCACGACCAGCCCGAGCGCATCGCCGAGCTGATCGAGACGTTCTGCGCGTGACCGGGGCGGGCGCATGGGCCCGTGCGGTTCAGTGCGCCGCGGGGCCGTGCGCCAGCGTTTCCTTCAGCGCCGCGTTGTTGCTGGTATGCACGTGCACCAGCGCCTTGTCGGGGAAGGCGTAGTGATACGCCTTGCGCAGCGCCAGCGCGGCCTCATGGAAGCCCGACAGGATCAGCTTCTGCTTGTTCGGATAGAAGGCGATATCGCCGGCCGCGAAGATGCCGCGGCGCGAACTCTCGTACGTCGTCGTATCGACCAGGATGCGGCCGGCGCGCATGTCCAGGTCCCATTGCGCGATCGGGCCCGGCTCCGACACCAGCCCGTACAGCGCCACCAGTTCATCGGCGGGCAACGTCAGCGTGTCGTCGCGGGTTCGGACGTCGGCCGCTACCAGCCGGTCGCCGTCGGTGCGCAGGGCGCCCAGCATGCCGACCACGAAGTCCATGTCGCCGGCCGCCACCGCGGCGCGCATTTCCGCGACCGTGGCATCGGCCGCACGAAAGCCCTCGCGCCGGTGCAGCAGCGTGACGCGCGCGGCCACCTTGCGCAGTGCCAGCGCCCAATCCAGCGCCGAATCGCCGCCGCCGGCAACGATCACGCGCTTGCCGGCGAAACGGGCCACTTCGCGCACCGCATAGTGAAGATGCCGGCCTTCCAGCGCGGCGGCCTCCGGCAGCGACACCCGCTGCGGCGCGAAGGCGCCCGCCCCCGCGCAGATCAGCACGGCCGCCACGTCGAAGCGCAAGCCCGCGTCGGTGGTGACCAGCAGCCGCGGGTGCTCGCCCGCCTGCTCCTGCACGCTGTTCGCGCGCTGCTCGAAGTGCATCGGCACCGCGAACGGCGCGCATTGTTCCAGCAGGCGATCGACCAGTTCCTGCGCGAGGCAGCCGGGCACCGCCGGGATGTCGTAGATCGGTTTTTCGGGATAAAGCTCGGTGCACTGCCCGCCGGCGCGGTCGAGCACATCGACGATCTCGCATTGCAGGCCGAGCACGCGGGCCTGGAACGCGGCGAACAGGCCGACCGGGCCCGCGCCGACGATCAGCACGTCGGTGCGGATGGTATCGGCTGGCGTGGCGGGCTGGGAGGAGAGAGTGGGATCGGACATGGTGTCAGGGCGCCGCCCGGTCTGACTTTGGCGGCACGTAACGTGTTTTGCTTTGAGGCAATCACTATACCTTGGGGTGGCGCTTTGGCCGGCTACGACAGCGTTGAGGGAAGGGCTATCGTTGCCCTCACCCCGGCCCCTCTCCCGCAAGGCGGGAGAGGGGCCGGGGTGAGGGCAGTAACCGCTTTCCCACGCACAACCAATGGGACGTGTCAGGAATTTCGTGTGCTGAGGTCGGTTAAAAGATCTCAGCTGATGGCGGCGGTGAATCGCTCGCCGAACAGAATGGCGAACTGATTGACTGCTTGCCGCCAGGTGATAGGCGGCATC
>Ga0233425_10005552_pt1 | contig 19770 bp, 14 predicted proteins | sample Watercolumn_Towu_2_FD_181712 | JGI IMG/M metagenome (GOLD analysis project Ga0233425, IMG submission 181712) | Freshwater microbial communities from Lake Towuti, South Sulawesi, Indonesia - Watercolumn_Towuti2014_140_MG | ecosystem: Environmental > Aquatic > Freshwater > Lake | place... | reverse complement strand
ACTGCAACGCTCGTTCCACCAGCGAACACGGCCGAGAACGGCGTGGCGAAGCGTGTGGAAAGCAGCACACCGTGCGCGGTAGCGAGCGCAGTGCGAAAGCAGCTGAACGAGCGCCCGCGCAGCAACGAGACGCGGCGGCGGGGCCCGGGGCGACGCGACATGCAGTGCTCGCCTAGCGTGACAGCGGATCGACCTGGCATCCTCTGAGCTGGCACCAAGGCGAGGGCGCCGCCGACGGCGCCGCAGCCGGCGCCGCAGCCGGTGCTGGAGGGGGCGGGCCAAGCTCCTCGCGCATGGGCCGGGACTTCGGCCGAGCTCGCCTGCGAGTCGGCGTGACGACGCTCCCGGACTGCGGCTCGTAGAGCGAACGCGAGTTTTGCCAGGTCGAGACACCGTAGAGACTCAGGATGAGCCCGGGCATGGCGTAGATGCCCGCCATGAACGCGGACAATTCGCTGCAACTACCCAACCGCCAGCCCCCGTCCTCGCGGGGTGGATCCTTGCAGGTTGCAGCATGCAACGCCGACACGCTGCCACCCCCAACAAGGCTCCCCCAACGATGCCCTCGGTCCTTCCCGGGTGCCTCACCTCGAGGACTTCTGCGCGTTCCAAGTCCTCCTGCTCCCCGCCCTGCTCGATGGTCACGTGGGTCTGGTCGCTGCGGACAACCCGCCCGCGAACGGTGCTGCCGTCCCTCAACTTGAGTGTCGCGGTGTTGCAGGCGGACGCCAACGAGCACACGAGCGCCATCGCAGCACACAGCGAGCGAGAGCGGCTCGCCGAGAGCCTGCCCGCGCCGGGAGCACCGAGCGCAGCGAAACTAGCCGACCGCCCCTGCCTGAGCCCTCCCCTCGGCCCACTCCTCGACGGATCTCCAATCACCACCAATGCACCAAGACGACTTCGCGGCAGCATCGCGTTCACCTTCGCCTCACGTCTGCAGCAACCCGTGTGCCACCACACGGCACCGCAGAGTGGCGACGCAAGGCAGCGCAGAACGCTCAGCGCTGTGCGCTCGGCGGCCACGAGCGTGCGGTTGGCTGCACAGTCTCCAGTGCTGGAACGCGTCGCGCGCTGCCGACGATGAGCTTGCATCACCCGCCCGGGAAGCAGCTGCCGTCGTAACAAGTCCCTCCCGCGCTGTCGCACTCCAGCTCGGCGCTCGACGTCTCGCATGCCCATGCGCACTCGCCCTCGACGCAGTCCAGCGCTCGTTCGCCGGTCTGGCTGCAATCGCTGGTGGCTTCACAGGGTTCGCCCCACTCCGCGCCAATCGATGCCGGAACGGACGCGCCGCCCATCGGAGGGCTCGCCGAGCTCTTCTTCGGCTTCTCTTCTTTCCGTTCGGACTGACAGCCGTCTCGCTCCTTCGGCGCCTTCCTCCCGGGGTCCGCTGGTCCCCACCCGGCTGCGTAGAGAAAGAACACCGTCGTCGCCATGAGTGCTTTGGTCATGTGGATACCTCGCTCGATCGAGTGCAACGCCCGTTCCAGTGGCGAAGGCGGGTGCGGAGGGTCACTGCTCGGTCAGCTCCAACACCAGCCCGTAGTGATCCGAAAGGCTCTCCTTCACGCTCGCTCCGTTCACCTGCAACGTCACCGGCTCGGTGAGCATCCTGGAGCCCTGCGCCTTCCCGGCGAAGTCGCGCAGGAGCGCGTGGTCGATCAGCTTCGGGGTGCTCGTGGGTGAACGATGCGTGTTGTCGGGGCACAGCGTGCAGCTCGCGTCGGGCTGCGACGCGTAGGGCGCCGAAAGGCCGGCGTCGGTGAGCACGGCGAAGCTCGCCGGCGAGTCGGCCTCGAAGGTCGCGCCTGCGGGTCCCGTGTTCAGGTCGCCGAGCACGACGACCGCGCCGCCCGCGGCCTTCGCGTTCACGTAGTCCACGAGCTGCTGCGCTTCGAAGCGGTTCTCCTCCTCCCACGACTGGTGCGTGCCGCCGTAGGCCCAGTCGCCGATGCTCGAGGTCAGGTGCGTGCAGAAGACGTTCAGCTCGCCGGCGCCGGTGTCGAGCTTCGCGTAGAGCACGGCGACGCGGACCATGAAGGCGTCGAGCCGCTTCGAGTCCTGCTCGATGAACGGGTGACGGGAGAGGAGCCCGACGTCGAAGGTGCCGCCGAAGAGCGCGGGCGTGTCTTTCGCGCTGCCACCGGACGACCCGGAGGTGCACGTCCCGTAGATCTGATCGAGCGGCAGGCTCAGATCCTGGGTCACGCACGCCGCGCAGCCGGTCGAGAGCGCCGAGACGTGCGACCCGCAGCTGGCGAGCGCGCAGCTCACCAGCTCCTGGTCGGTCTTGCCGGCGCAATCCTTGCCGAGGCACGCGAGCAGCGGATCGAGCTCCGCCCCCGTGCACGAGACCGGGCCGGGCTCGGCGGGGCGCCGCAGCGCATACAGCAGCTCGGCGGCGAGAGCGCTAGTCAGGTTTTTCCAGTGATCCTCGTCCCAGTACTCCTGCACGCAGAGCACGTCGAGGCCGGCGGCCTCCTTGGCGAGGGCGGCCTCGATGGCCGGTTTGCGCTCGGCCACGTCGTCCTCGTAGCCCGTCGCCAGGCCGGCGTTGAAGGTGGCGAGCCGCGCTTGGCCCGCCTCCGACGCATGCTCGGACTCCGCGCCCCCGCAGGCGCACGGCGCGAGACCCAGGAACAGGGCGAGGAGGAGGCCGGTTCGCATGTCGCCCCGGGTTGCAATGCTCGGGCCGACCCCCGACCCGCGGATCCCTGCGTGGCGTAGACCCAGAACGTGAAGCCCCGAGCAGCAAGTGTGTCGTTCCCCGCACAGCGTCGTAGACTGAGCGCCAAAGGGAATGACCACCCTGGACCTCCCGCCCAAGCTCGGCGGCAAGTACCGGCCGATCCGCCACCTGGCGAGCGGGGGCATGGGCGCCGTGTACGAGGTCGAGCACGAGATGACCGGGGAGCACTTGGCGCTGAAGGTGCTGAAGGGCGCGGCCTTCGACGCCACCGCGCTCGAGCGCTTTCGCCGCGAGGCGCGCGTGCATTCGCTGCTGAAGAGCGAGCACATCGTGCGGGTCATCGACGCCGACCTCGCGCCGGAGCTCGGGGGCACGCCCTATCTGGTCATGGACCTGCTCGAGGGCGAGAACCTGGGCGATCTGACCGGCGAGGATCCGCAGCCCGCCTCCCGGGTCGTGGGCTGGCTCAACGAAATCGCGGCGCCCCTCGATGCTGCGCACGCGGCCGGCATCGTCCACCGCGACCTGAAGCCCGAGAACCTGTTCCTGGCGCAGCGGGCCGACGGCTCGGGCATCGTGAAAATCCTCGATTTCGGCATCGCGAAGAGCCGCGACGGCGACAGCGTGAGCAGGACCAACACGGGCGCCGTCGTGGGCACGCCGCTCTACATGGCGCCCGAACAGGCTGCGGCGGAGCACGATCGGATCGGCCCGGCCACGGACGTCTGGTCCATCGGCATGATCGCGTTTCGCCTGCTCACCGGGCGCCCGTACTGGACCATCACCAACGTCTCGATGCTCTTGGTCGAGCTCGTGAGCCAGCCCGTGCGCCCGCCCTCCGCGAAGGTGCCCAAGCTGAGCCCCGCGTTCGACCTGTGGTTCCTGCACTCTTGTGCCCGCGACCCCGCGGAGCGCTACGCGAGCGTGAGCGAGCAGGTGGTCGCGCTGGCGGAGGCCCTCGGCGTCGAGCTGCCCGAGCCGATCCCGACCTCTGGCGCGCGCCTCGCGGTGACCTCCCCGGATCTCTCGCGGCCGCCAGGCTCGGGCCGATCACCGCAGGCGCAGAGCCTTGCAGGCTCCGTCGCGAGCACGGCGACGCCGGAGCGGAAGGGCTCGCGCGCGCTGATCGTGGCCATGACCCTCGGCATCGCTGGCGGCCTGACCGCCTTCGTGATGCTCGGTGGAGACAAGGAGCCGGCCCCTGTGGTCACCACGGCTCAGCCCCAGGCCCCCACGGCGACACCCACACTCGCGACGACGCCCGCGCCCGCGCCAAGCCCGAGCCAGGCGGCCCAGCCGGAGCCACTCGCGCCGCCAGCTTCGGCGAGCGCGGCTCCGCCCATGCGACGAATCATCGGCGGAAAGACACCCTTGCCCGCCAGCGCTGCGCCCGTTCCGGTCACGCCGGCGCCATCCGTCATGCCTTCTCGCGACCCGCTTGCCGATCCGAAGTAGCCTCGGGTACGCAGGTTGCTTGGGACCGGGCATGACCCCTGATCGAGGCAGCGCGCTCCTGGTCGAGCCGAACGTCGAACGGCGTGACGCCGTGGCGGCGGTGTTGCGTGAGCTGGGGCTCGCGGTGACCACCGCGGGCACGGCGGCCCAAGGCTCCGCGGAGCTGGACACGCGGGCGCCGGACGTGGTCGTGGCCCATGTGGGTGTGGGGATGGAGCTCCTGCGGCGCTCGGCGAGCGAGTCTCCCGAGACGCCCGTGCTGTTGGTCGGAGCACGCGCCGACCTGCGCGCCGCCGTCGATGCAATGCGCGCGGGCGCCGCGGACTTCCTCGCCGAGGACGCCTCCCCCGAAGAGCTGCGCCACGCCGTGGACAAGGCGCTGAAGGCGACGGCGCAGGCGCGCGAGGCAGCACCGGATCTGCCGGTCGGGAACGTGCTCTTCGGTGACTCCGCAGCCATCCGCGAGGTGCACGCGACGGTGCGCCGCGCTGCCCCCACGATGTCCACCGTCCTCGTGCGCGGGGAGAGCGGCACCGGCAAGGAGCTGGTCGCGCGCTTGATTCACGAGCAGAGCCCGCGCGCCGAAGGACCCTTCGTGCGCGTGCACTGCGCGGCGCTTCCGGACGCGCTGCTCGAGAGCGAGCTGTTCGGCTACGAGAAGGGCGCCTTCACCGGTGCCTCGGCGAAGAAGCCCGGGCGCGTGGAGCTGGCTCAGGGCGGGACGTTGTTCCTGGACGAGATCGGTGACATCACGCCGTCCATGCAGGTGAAGCTCCTGCGCCTGTTGCAGGAGCGCGAGTACGACCCGCTCGGCGGCACGCGCACCGTCCACGCCGACGTGCGCTTCGTGGCCGCGACGCACCGGAAGCTCGAGGAGATGGTGCGCGCGAAGGAGTTCCGCGAGGACCTCTTCTACCGGCTCAACGTGGTGCCCATCTGGATGCCGCCGCTGCGCGACCGCCCTGACGACATCGACCGGCTCGCGCGGCGCTTCTTCGCGCAGTTCGCCGAGACCGCGGGGCGGCCGGGGATGACGTTGGGGGACGACGCGGTGGCCGTGCTGCGCGGCCGCAAGTGGCGCGGCAACGTGCGCGAGCTTCAGAACTTCATCGAACGGATGGTGGTGCTCTCCGAGTCCGAGCACGTCGGCGCCGACGTGGTGAAGAAGGAGCTCGGGCGACAGCCGGCCATCTCCACCGTGTCCCTGCCCGCGGGCGACGGTCCTCTCGAGGCTCGCGTGCGCGCAGCTGAGCGCCAGGCGCTGGAGTCCGCGCTGCGCAGCACCAACGACAACCGCGCCGCGGCCGCGCGCCTGCTCGGCATCAGCCGGCGCACGCTGTACACGAAGCTGGAGGAGCATGGGCTGGTCCGCTAGGGGCGCGCTCATGCTGTCGCTCCTCGTCACGACGGGCACTCTGCGCGCCGAAGCCCCGAGCGAGAGCGCAGCCGTCGCGCGACAGCTCTTCGACCAGGGCCGCACGCTGATGGCGAACGAGGACTACGAGCGCGCCTGCCCGAAGTTCGAGGAGGCGATGCGGCTCGATCCGGGCGGCGGCACCATCCTGAACCTGGCGCTCTGCAACGAGCTCCGCGGCAAGACTGCCACGGCCTGGGCGCAGTACGACGAGGCGCTGCGCTGGGCGCGCCGCGACGGGCGCGCGGATCGCGAGGAGCTCGCCGCGAAGCACCGCGCGGAGCTCGAGCCGCGCCTCGCGAAGCTGGTGGTGGTGCTCGCGAGCGGGGCGAAGGTGGCTGGCATGAGCGTTCGGCGCGACGGCGTGCCGATGGGCGAGGGCAGCCTCGGCGAAGCGCTGCCGCTCGACCCGGGCGAGCACGTGCTCGAGGCGAGCGCGCCGGGCAAGAAGCCGTTCCGCGGCAGCGTGCGCCTGCGCGAGGGCGAGACGAGCACGTTCAGCATCCCGCCGCTGGTGACGCTGCCGCGGCGCGCGCCCACGCCCCGCGCGGAGCCTGCGCGAGCGAACGAAACCCTCCAGACTTGGGGCACGCTGTTGGTCGGCGCAGGCGCTGCGGCGACGCTGATCGGGGCGCGCTTCGGCTACCAGGCCATCGAGCAGCGGGCGGACGCGGAGGAGCGCTGCCCCAAGCGCCAGTGCGAGCACCTGGACGCCGTGAAGCTCAACGATGCCGCGCGCAAGAACGCGCTGGCGTCCACGCTGCTGGTCGCGGGTGGATTCGCTCTCATCGGCGGTGGGACGTGGTTGCTCGTTTCAGCGGAGCCGAAGCAGGAGGCCGCGAGCTTGGCGGTGAGGGGGAGGTTCTGATGCGACGGGCGCTGCTCTTGGCTCTCGTTGTGGCGAACGCCGGTTGCGGCGACGTCATCGGCATCGACGATATGGACTACGTGCCGCGCGAGGAGCCGGGCGACGTCGTCGCGCTGGCTGCGCTCAACTGCTCGAGCTGCGCCGTGCGCGAGGACGGCACGGTGTGGTGTTGGGGGGCGAATGACTTCGGGCAGCTGGGCAAGACCGGCGTGGCGAACTTCGGCGTGCCGGTGCAGGTGGAGGTCCCAGAGCCCGTCGACGCGGTCGCGGTCGGGACGCTGCACGCCTGTGCCTACCCGCGGGGCGGGGACCACGTCTGGTGCTGGGGTGGCGACGCGGCGGGGCAAGCCAGCAAGACGTGGGACCCGCCCACGAAGCCGGAGGACCTGGACACGTTGCTGCTCCGAACCGCCGGACCCAAGCGCATCGACCTGCCAGCGCAGGAGCAGGTGGAGCGCGTGGCGGCGGGCTTTCTCCACACCTGCGTGCTCACCGTGAAGAAGAACGTCTACTGCTGGGGAGCGAACCACGCAGGGCAGTGTGGCGCGGGCCTGCCTGACGGCTTGTTCACCACCGTGCCCAAGGCGGGCAAGTGCGGGTGGGATCTGCAAAGCGTCGCGGGTGCGGTGATCACCATTCAGTATCAAGACGATGTCATCAAGATGGAGCCGCACTTGGCTGCTACCGATGTCGACGAGGTGGTCGTCCAGCGTCACACGACCTGCGTCAACAAGAGCGGGGCTGTGCGCTGCTGGGGTGGGAACTGCGGTTCCACAGGGGAGGACTGGGAGTACTTCCTTGGCAACGACTGCAGCGACGGAGGTCAGCTCGGCAAGGCGCCAGACACCGCCTGCTACTCGGACGAGGCGACCAAGCCGCTGACCGATCCGGTGACGCCCAAAGCGCTCAGCCTCGGCCACCTTTCCGGCTTCGTCGCGGTGACCGGCAGCAAGGTCGGCGTGCTGAGCTGGGGTTGGGACGATGGCCAGCTCGGACACGGGCCTCCCACCGGCAAGTTTTCGCCGCCCGCGGAGGTGATGCGCTCCGAGACCGATTCGCTCCCGCCCGTCACGGCAGTCGCCTTGACCAACGGATGGCACCAGCTGGCGCGTGCGAGCAGCGGCGCCTGGTACTCCTGGGGCCGCGACGACTGCGGCGAGCTCGGCCAGGGCCCCGCGCACGTCGGCGCGAACGCCGACTTCGCCGCCAAGGCGAGCCGCATCCCGCAGAGCGCCAAGGGTGTCGTGAGCGGGCAGGACCACACGTGCTTCCTGCGGAACGGGCGCGTCTACTGCATGGGGCATGGCCTCTACGTCGGGCAGCCGACGAACGAGGGCGAGTCGAACCTGTGCGCGGCCGAGGGCTGCAGCGAGGGAAACGCCGCGCCGCGCCCTGAGCCCGCCGAGGTGCTGTTCGAGTAGGCGCGCGCCCGCGTCAGCCCCCGCACTTCACCTGCAAGAACCCCGTGCTCTGGCAGAACGCCTCACCGCCCGCGCACGGCGGCGTGAACGGGCACGTGCAGGCGTCAGCGCTGGCGCAGTTGGACATCAAGCAGTGCGAGCTGCCGTCCGTCGCGACGGCGCAGGCCATCCCGCCGCCGCACTGGCTGCAGTCTCCGACGGAGAGGCACTGATCGACGTTCACGCAGCTCGACCAGCAGCCGCCCACGACGCTTGGCAGCTGGCCCTTCGGACAGCTCGGTGCCGGAGCCGGGCAAGTGGCGCCGGTGCAAGCCTTGCCCTCGAACTTGCAGGAGGCGACGGACGGGACGTACTGGCTCAGCCACGCCACGAGACCTGCGGCCTGGGGCGCCAGGTTCAGCGCGGCCAGATCGCCGTCCTGGCCCAGGATGACCGGGTCGTAGCGATCCGTGGCCGCGTCGAACAAGTAGCCCAGACTGGTGCGTTCGCCCGCGTCGTCGCAGGCGTGCTGCCGCAGCAAGACGCCGCTGGCGGCGGCCTTCACCTCGGCGAAGCGCGCGAACAGCTCGCCCACGGGGATGCTGCCGGTCTGGGTCGGGCTCGGCCCGTAGCGCGCGCGCAGCTCCTGCTCCGTCGCCGGAAACACCACCGTCGGCGGCGTCGTTCCGGCGTCACCGGCGAAATAGTCGTAGCTCCACACGCCGCCGTCCGCGGTGATGAACACACCCTTCAGCGTCGGTTGCCAGGCGAAGTTCTGGTACGAGACCTCGAACAGGATGCTCTGACCCGGCGGCGGCGGTCCGGCGTCGGAGGGAACGACGTCGGCGCCGGCGTCGCTCGGCGCCCCGCCCGTGCCGCCGGCGCCCGCGCCACCGCTGCCTGCCGCGCCGCCGCTCCCACCCGCGGCCGGGCTGCTCTCCGACTGCCCGCCGCACGCGAGGAGCAGTCCCACGCTCCCGATCCACCACGCGTGACGCATCGCGGACCTCAGAGCGTCCCTGCCAGCGCCAGCCTGAAGTACGCCCCGCCCGACGAGAGCTCGCCCAGGTACAAGGGCGACGTGCGCTCCGGCGCGCTCGAGTCGGAGTCGGGCGAGAGCGCGAGCGTGTGCTTCTGCGTGAAGCCCCAGCCGCCGTCGGCGACCAGCCAGAACATCAGGTCCAGGCTCTTGCTGCGCAGATCGAGGAAGGACCACGCGGCGCCGGCGTTCGCGTCCAGCGCGAAGAGCCAGGCGCGCGAGGTGAGCGTCGCGCCGGTGGAGCCTTCCTCCAGCGTGGCGATGCTGCGCTCGACGCCCGCGGTCGGGCGCGCGAACGCGTAGAGCGAAGGCAGCAGGTGATAGCGGACCTCGGGCCCGGCCGTGAGCCGCCAGAGCGAAAGCTCCGTGGCCTCACCGCGAGCGTCGCCCCTCGCGGTGGCGGCGTCGAAGGTCAACGCAGCCGCGAACGAGAGCTTGTCCGCGCTGAACAGGCGCCGCGAAGCGCCGACGCTGCCGAAGGTGAGCACGTCGTCGGTCGAGAATGGATCGTAGCCCTTGCTCTTGACGAACGACGTGCGCACACCGGCCCAGAGCTGCCAGCCGGGCGGGCCCGCGGGCGGGAGCGGCTCCTCGGGTTCTTCCTTCTCTGCCTCGGGCGCGGGGGCCGGCGCTGGCGCGGCGCCCGGCGGCGCGGTGAGCCAGGGCGAGTACGGCGGCAGAGCAGGCGTGGGCGCGGGGGTCACCACGGGTGCGGCAGCGGGGGCCGGCGCGGGCTCGGCCTTCGGCGCGGGCGCTTCGCTGGGCGGCGGCTCCTTCGCGGGCTTCTCTTCCACCGGGGGCGAGACGACCTGCGCATGGGCTGCGCCAGCGAGCGCGAGCACGAGCGCGGAGAGCGAACAGCCGAGGCGTTTCATTGCGCGAGCCCTCCGAGCAGGATGCCGGGATAGAAGCGCGAGTTCGCCGTGTCGGGGTCGAGCGCGTCGAGCACCGTGACGCCGACCGAGACGGCGGAGCCCTTCTCGTTCACGTGCAGCGCGATGGCGGCGCGACCGGCGTCGCGGCGCGCGACGTCGAACACCGCCGTGACGTCGCGCTCCACCTGGATCGAGGTGGGGTGCAAGTTCGCGAGGTCGATGCTGGCGAAGTCCGGCGTACCGGGGCGCAGCGCCCAGGCGCGCTCGCCGTCCGGCGACACGCCGAGCTCGAAGCCCGAAGCGTTGGTCAGCATGGGGAAGCTCTGCCGCTCGTCGAGGTCGAGCACGTAGAACTCGCTGGCGCTGGTGCTCTGCAGGATCTTCAGGTGCGCGTACTGATCCCCGGGCACGTTCTTCACGCTCGAGACCGCGATGCCGATGTCGTAGTCGTCCACGCTCCAGTAGGGCTTGCCGCTGGTCTGCCCCAGCGACCAGAACGCGATGCCCGTGGTCGAGTCGCTCCAGAGCAGGGCGACGTCGCTCTTCGACGGCTTGTCCGAGACGTCGTCGGTGACGCGGGTGATGCGCGAGAAGGGCTTGGGGAAGTCCACGCTCTCGACCAGGGTGGTCGCGGGGTCGACCAGCGCGGCGCCCTTCGCGGACGGCACCAGGGCCGCGAGCCGAAGCCCGCCGTCGGTCTGCACGAAGGCGATGCTGCTCGGCACGCCACCCACGTCCGCGACGTTGATGGTCGCCTTGAACGGCTTGTCCTCCCCCGCCTGCGGCTCCGCCAGGTCGACCAGCATCACGTTGGTGTCGTTGGAAAGGCGCACCGCGATGCGCGCGTCGGTCGCGTCATCGGCCTCGCCGTCGTGGTACGCGACCTCCAGGGGCTTGCCCGTCGCCCCCGCGCCGGACTTCGGCAACGGCAGCGTCACCTCGTCTCGAGCGAGGTCCGAGAGGTCCACCATCAGCACGTCCTGCCCCGTCTCGACCAGCGCGAAGCGGCGCGGCGCGCCGTTCGGCACGGTGAGCTCGCTGGTGAAGGTGATGCGCTCCGGGCGACTGCCGAAGCTGCGCAGCGTCTTCGAAACCGGCTCCGCGTTGGCGTCGCCCAGGTTCACGAAGATGAGCTCGTTGGGGTTCACCACGATGCCGCCCGCGTCGTAGACCACGACCCACTCGCCCTGCGGGTCGACGGCAATGCCCTGGAGCGGGTCGGTCAGCTCGTAGCGCGCCGAGACCTTCGGCTCGGTGCCGCCGTCGATGACGGTCAGGCTCGGCAGCTCGTCGTCGGGGTTGCGGCGCGGCTGCACGCCGCGCGAGAGCACGAAGAACGAGGCGAAGTCCCGCGAGGTCTCGGTGGCGACGATGTTCTTGCCGACCGGGAGCGGCGTGGTGCGGAGCGATCGGTCCGACGACGCGGTGAGCATCAGCACGCGGTCGAGGGCCGAGTCCACCACCGCCACGGAGCCGGTCAGCCCCGCGCTCTTCACCGGCAGCTCGGCCCGCGCGTCCCAGGACTCTGGACGATCGCCGCAGCCCGCGAGCGAGGCGACCAGAGCGGATGTCAGTGCCAGTCGTTTCATGCTGCTTCCTCTCACTCGACGACCTTGGCTCCGAGCTCGAAGCCGGTGAGCGTGCGGACCTCGCCGCTCGCGAAGTCCACGAAGGTGATGCGCCCCTCCGGGTGGAGCTGCGCGACGTAGCCCTTGTTCGCTGCGGCGATCACGCCCGTGGCGAGGGGCGGGCTCGCGAGCTTGGTGTAGTCCACCTGCAGGTTGGCGAGCTTCACGCGGTAGACGCCGAAGACCTTCTTGGCGTCGTCGCGCACGCTGACCAGGGCGTGCTCGCTCTTCGGCGCGGGCTGGATGGCCACCGCGTTCGGCGCCGCGTCGGTGCCCATGATCTTCGGTGAGAGCTGCGCCACCGTGGAGACCACGCTGAACGCGCCGGCCTTGCTGCTGCCCGCCGCCGTCTTCTGCAGCACGATGGCGTGCTGCGCGTCCGGCGCGGGGAACACCGCGGTCACCGGCGCCTTCAGCGCGACGGTGCGGTGGGTCAGGTAGTCGGTGCCCGCCCCGAGCTTCAGGATGGTCAGGTGGTCGCTCTCGACGGCGTTGGTGTAGAGCAGCGCTACGCTCGCGTCCGTCGAGAGCGCCACGCTACCGAAGAATTCGGCGCTGATGGCCTTCTTGTCGATGCTGTTCGGGTCGGTGGCCGCGCCAGGCACGGGCAGCACGAACACCTCCGACTTGTCGCGCACCACCGCGACGGCGCGCTGGCCGTCCTCGGCGAGATCCAGATCCGTGACCGCGCCAGAGAGCGTGAGGCTCGTGCGCGTACCGGTCGAGAGCGAGACGAACGAGACCGCGTCACTCTCGTCGCGGCGCACCAGCGCGTAGGCGCCGTCCGGCGTGATGGTGACGTCACGCGACGCCGGGTTCTCGAGCGGGTTGTCCGTGACCTCGATCAGCGCGGTGACGCTGGGCTCGATGCCGTCCAGGCTGACGACCGAGATGCCCGGCTCGGTCACGGCGAAGGCGCGCGTCTCGTCCTTCGCGAAGCCGAGGCGCGTCGGGCGGTAGCCGACGCTGAGGATGCGCGACGACTCCTTGCCCGGCGTGAGCTCGATGACCGTCACGTCCTGGAAACCGTCGGTGGGGTCCGGCGTCTTGATCTGCGCGGCGTCGGTCCACGCGATGGCCCACTTGCCGCCGGGGCTCATCGCCCAGGCGTTGGCGCCGGTGTGCGTCTTCAGCGTCTTCTGCGTGATGCTGCCGTCGCCGGCGACGCGGAACAGCGTCGCGTCGTGGCTCTTCACGTTGAGCACGATGGCGGTGTTGTCGCCCGCGCCGGGCACGGCCGCGAGGTAGGTCGGACCGTTGCCGGCCTCGGCGATGGTCACGTCGTAGCTCAGCGCGTCCACCAGCGCGACGCGCCCGCTCTCCGGGTTCGCGGCCCACACGTACTTGCCGGTCGCGACCGGCGAACGGAACGAGCTCTCGAGCTCCTGCTCCGGCGGAGGAGGCGGGGGACCGCTGTCGAGGGTGCCTCCTCCACCGCCGCCCGTCGCGGTGCCGCCGAACCCGGTGTTCCCGCCCGTGGTCGTCGCGCCGCCCGAGCCACCCGCCGGTGCGCCCGCGCCCCCGCCCGAGTCTGAGCCGCAGTGGAGCAAGAACGCTGCGAGCGCCACGCCGAACGACCCGAGCACGCTTCGCATCAGCATCACTGACTCCCGTCCACGACCTTGGCGCCGAGCTCGAAGCCGGTGAGCGTGCGGGCCTTGCCCTCCGCCAGCGTCACGAACGTGATGCGCCCCTCGGGGTGCTCTTGCGCGACGTAGCCCACGTCCGCAGCCTTCACGATGCCCGTCGCCAGGGGCGGGCTCGACAGCTTGAAGGGATCGACCTGGAGCTGCGGCATGCGCACCAGGTAGGTCGCGTAGGCCTTCTTCGCGTCGTCGCGCACCGTGACCAGCGCGCGCGCGCTGGGCGAGGACTGGATGGCCACGCCCACCGGCGGCGCGTCGGTGCCCTGGATCTTCGGCGGCAAGTCCGCCGCCACCGGCACCACGCTGAACGCGCCCGCCTTGGTGCTGCCCGCCGTGGGCGAGAGCAGCGCGATGGCATGCGAGCCGTCGGGCGCGGGGAACACGGCCTTCACCGGCGCCTTCAGCGCGACCGTGCGGTGCTTCAGGAAGCTCGGCCCCGCCGCGGTCGTGAGGATGGTCAGGTGATCGTTCGGCGTCGCGTTGGTGTAGAGCAGCGCCACGCCGCCGCCCGCGCTCACCGCCACGCTGCCCACGGTCTCGCCCGTGATGGTGACCTTGTCGAAGCTGGTCGGGTTGGTGAAGATGCCCGGGATGGGCAGGAGCGCGACGTCCGAGCTCACGCTCGGGGGCGGCGTGGCGTCGGGCGTGCTGGCTTCGCTGGCGTCGACGCTGGCATCTGCGCTCGCGTCCCCGCCGTCGTCACTGCCGGCCTCGCCGTCATCGGTGCTTGCGTCGCCCGCGTCGTCCGCTGCTGCTTCCACGCCCGCGTCGGTGCTCGCCGGAACACCGGGTTGCCGGACCACGGCGATCGCGCGCGTGCCGTCGTCGCTCAGGTCGAGATCCGTCACCGGGCCCGAGAGCGTCACGCTCACGCGCTTGCCGTCCGCGAGCGAGACGATGCCGACGCTGTTCGAGCCGTCGCGGCGCACCAGCGCGTAGGCGCCGTCCGGCGTGACCGACACGTCGCGCGACGCCGGGTTCTCCAGCGGGTCGTCGGTGACGGGGACGTCCGCGCTCACGTAGGGCCCGAGCCCCTCGTCGAGCTCGATGACGGACACGCCCGGCTCGGTGATCACGAACGCGCGCTTCTCGTCGCTCGCGATGAACACGCGCGTGGGCCGGTAGCCGACGCTGAGCCGCGTGGATTTCGGCTCTTTCCCTGCCAAATCCAGCACCGTGACGTCCTGGAAGCCCTGGGTGGGATCGGCCTTCGGGATCTGTGCAGCGTCCGTCCACGCGATGGCGTAGCGGCCCTTCGCGCTGACAGCCCAGCCGTTCGCGTCCTCGTGGATCTTGGCGGTGACCGCGCTGACCTTCCCCTTCGCGTCCGCGCTGAGCACGGTGGCGTCGTGGCTCTTCACGTTGAGCACGATGGCGCGCGCCGCGTCGGGCTGGGCCGGGTCGACCAGCGCCGCGAGGTGCGTCGGTCCGTTGCCTGCCTCGACGGTCTGCACGTCGAGGCTCACCGCGTCGATGAGCGCCACGCGACCGCTCTCGGGGTTCGCGGCCCAGACGTATTTACCCGTCGCGACGGGCGAGCGGAACGAGCTCTCGAGCTCCTGCTCCGGAGGCGGTCCGCTGCCCGCGGCACCGCCGGCCGCGCCCGCGCCGCCCATGCCTCCGCAGCCCACGCCGATGCACGGGCTCGCGTCCTGGCCATCGCTACCGCCGATGCCGCTGGTGCCCGATTCGTCCGCGCCGGAGCCTGCGCAGTGGACCACTCCGGCCAGCAATGCCGGCAGCGCCAGCAGCCCGAGCCGCAGGATTTTCGGAGCCAACCCCCGCTGTGCCACGCCGCTCACGAAGAGCGGAAGGCATGCAATCCACGAGCCACGCGAGCGAGATTGAATATTCGCGAGGGTTGTCAGTCGCCACGCGCGACGGCGCATGACAGCGCTGTCGTAGCGCGCTTTTCGGGCCTCGCGTTGACGCTTCGGGATCGGTGTGTTCCATACCCGCTCGCCCATGCCGCGCCCCGAGCTCGCCTTGCGCCCGTCGTCTCTCCCGGCCGAGGCCCCGCCCGAAGCGCACGCGCTGGCGAGGAGCGCGGGCCTCACGATCACGGTGGCGGATCTGCTCCACCGACGCGGGCTCACGGACCCCGCGGAGCTCGCGCGCTTCATGGACCCGAAGCTGTCGCACCTCACCCCGCCCGACGGCATGGCGGATCGCGACGCCGCCGCGGAGCGCATCGCCTCGGCCATTCGGTCGGGCGAGACCATCGCGGTCTTCGGCGACTACGACTGCGACGGCATCACGAGCGCCGCCATCATGACGGGGATCATTCAGGCCCTGGGCGGCCGCGCCACCCCGCTCCTGGCCAGCCGATTCGACGGCGGCTACGGCGTCTCACCCGCGGCGGTCGAGCGCATCGCCGCCTCGGGCGCGAAGCTCCTGGTCACTTGTGACTGTGGGTCTTCGGACCACCAGACCCTGGCCGACGTGCGCGCGCGCGGGCTCGACGTGATCGTGATCGATCACCACCTCGTGCCCGACGAGCCGCTGCCGGCCCTCGCGTTCCTGAACCCTCACCGCCCCGAGTGCGGGTTCCCGTACAAGGGCCTCGCGTCCTGTGGCCTCGTCCTCAGCGTGGGCGCAGCGGTGCGCGCGGCGCTCGGTCAGGCCCTCGATCTGCGCGGCTGGCTGGATCTCGTCGCCATCGGCACCATCGCCGACGTGGCGCCGCTCGACGGCGACAACCGCGCCTTGGTCCGCGCCGGCCTGCGCAGCCTCGCGGAGGGCCGCCGCCCCGGCGTACGCGCGCTGCTCGAGCTCGGGCGCTTCGACGCCACGCACGCCCTCACGGGCGAGGACGTCGCGTTCCGCATCGCGCCGCGCATCAACGCACCCGGTCGCCTCGGCCGCCCCGACCTCGCGCTCGAGCTCCTGCTCGCGAAGACGCACGAAGAGGCGCGCGCGCTCGGTGCGGAGATCGAGCGCCTGAGCACGCAGCGCAAGAGCATCCAGGAGAAGATGATCACGGAGGCCGTGCGCGAGATCGAAGACGCCGGCTACCACGAGCGCCCGGCCATCGTGATCGGGCGCGAAGGTTGGAGCCACGGCATCGTCGGCATCGTCGCGGGGCGCCTGGTGTCGCGCTACGGCAAGCCGGTCATCGTCGTGGGCTTCGAGCCCGGCGGTCACGGCCGCGGCTCCGTGCGCGGCCCCGCGGGCTCGCGCCTGCACGACGCGCTCACCGAGGTTGGCGACGTGCTCTCGCGCTTCGGCGGCCACCAGGCCGCCGCCGGCGTCGAGCTCCCGCTCGATCGCCTCGAGGCCCTGCGCGAGCGCTTCGAGAAGGCGTGCGACGGCGCGACCCTCGACCTCTCCGACGACGACGCCAAGGACACCGTCTGGCTCCACGCGAGCGACGCGCCCGCGCGCGTGCTCGGCGATCTCGCGCGCCTCGAGCCCTGCGGCCAGGGCAACCCCGCGCCGCGCGTCGCGGTGCAAGCCGAGCTCGTCGCCGCCCGCGAGGTGAAGGGCGGCCACCTGAAGCTCGAGCTCGAGCTGCCGGGCGCCGGCCGCATGGGCGGCTTCGGCGTCAGCATGGGCGCGCGCGCCGCGTCCCTGCGCGGTCGCCTCACCGTCATCGGCCGCCTGCGCCGCGACGCCTGGCGCGGCGGCGACGCGGTGGAGATGCGGGTGGACGAGGTGGTGGAGTAGGGGGGCGAACGCCGCGCGCCTCGCCCCCGTATGGGCGCGGCGGCGACGGTCCGCGCGCCTACTTCCGCCGGCGCTCCGCCTCGAGCTCGCGGAGCTGCCGCTCCAGGTCGTCCGCCCGTGCGCGCTCGAGCTCTGCCCACTCACGGTGCGCCTGCACCTGCGTGGGCCAGCGTCGCACGAAGCTCGGGTCGTCGGCGATCTCGACGCTCTCGCCCGCGACGCGCACCCAGGCATCGACCGCCGGGCTCCTGAACGGACCACCGCCCCGATACACGCACGCGAAGGGATCGCCGCCCTCGCGGCGCCAGAGCTGGAGCGGCACTGGGCCGCCCAGTGATCGCGGGCCCAGCAGCAACGCATCGATCACCCACAGCTCGCGCACGCCGGAGACCGCGTACTTGTCCTGCACGAAGGTGTAGTCCTTGTACGGGTTGCCCGCGCTCACGACCTCGACTGCCAGGCTCGGCACCGGGTGATCGGGCTTCCACGTGCACAGGCTGACCAGGTGCTCGTGATCGGGAGGCGGCGGCTCGATGAGACACAGGTCAGGGTCCACCCCGACTTTCGGACGCTCCTCGAGCCAACGCAGCGCCAGGTTGCGCGCTACGATGGCGTTGCGCCCCGTCCGCTCGATCCAGCCGCTGAGCAAAGCGCGCACGTGGTCCACCAGCAGCTCATGAAAGCGGGACTCCGGCACGAGGACCTCCGGGAGCTCCCACGTGTCCGGCACGGATCGCACTTCGTACTGAAGCTGGATGCGCGCGCTCGTCCCGAGTCCAGCGGTCATCATCGACAGCATACCTTGCACGGGGCGGGATGGCTCACGCTCGTGCGCAGTGCAGCGCTCGTGCCGCGTGCGGCGTCGCGTGATTCCCGGCAGTTGATGAGCGAGGCGAGTGGCGATCGCCACTCGGGAGGGTGGCGAGCGCCAGGTCAGGCGACTGCCGCGCGAGTCACGGCGCGAGAGCAGGAGGTCGTTGCCGGGTCGAAGCATGCGCCTTCGCCTGCGGGGCGGAGTGCCGGGCCACTCGGCATCTTGGCTGGCGTCGTCGGATCGACATGGCGTAGGGCTCCCCGAGGTCGCTCAGATCGGGATCACCGTCACCCCGTACTTCTCGTACGCCAGCTGGGCGCGCCGGTCGCACGTCACGAGGTCGGCCGCATCGGCTGCCGTAGCCGCGGTCAGGGCATCGTAGACCGCGCCCCCCACCACGGCGTGATCCGCAAGCGACAGGATGAATCGTCGATGGCTCGCCGGAGCTCCAGGAGCTGCCCTGGCTGCAACTGAAGCGCCAGACGCAGCGCCTTCGGCACGACAATGCGGCCTGCGGAGTCAATCTGCGCTTTCATGGTCCTTAACCTGGCAAAAAAGGTGGCATGCTGGCACCCACCTTGCCGTACTCCGACACGAAGCAGCCGAACCCCGTGGGCAGTCGCCGCGCTTCGTCACGACCCAACCCTGAGTAGCGAGCAGCGCGACGAGCGCGAGGCTCACCCGCACTGACACGTCTTGATCCCGTGCTGCTCTGCCTTGCAGGCGTAGCGCTTGCAGAACATGTCGGACTTGGGGCAGTCGGCGCTGGTGTCGCAGACCGTTCGCGTGTTGGCGATGTCGACGAAGTTGGTGCACGTCGTGCTGACGATGGCGAACTGGCAGTGCTCGCCGGGCAGGCAGTCCTTGGGGCTGGTGCAGCGGTAGCGCGGCGCGCCGTGCTCGCAGTCGGCGGGCGCGCGACAGCTGGGCGGGTCGCCGCAGCAGGCGCCCTTGTCGCCGCTGCAACGCTTTCCCCCGCAGGTCAGCGTGGTGGCCTTGCGGCACGCGCCATCGATGCACATCGAGCCCGAGGTCCGACACGTGGAGTCGTCGATGCAGATCTCGACGAAGTCGCAGGGTGAACGTCCCGGCGTCTTGAACGGCACGCAGAGGTCGGCCGAAGCTCCACCGAACATGAACATCGAGCAGCACGCCTCGCCGCGGGCGCAGTCGCTCGACTCGTCGCAGCGCCGGATTTCGGTCAGCGAGTAGTCGTGCTTGGTGGCGTTGCAGGCTTCGAGCTGGGAAGCGAGCACTTGCACCTTGTCGTTGGGGCCCGGGGGCACGCTCGCGACGCAGTCGCCTTCGTTCGAGTACACGCAGCAGCTCTCGCTGCCGACCTTGCAGCGCTGCGCCAGGCAGCCGACCAGCTTCGAGTCGCTCAACCTCGGGAGCGGCGCCGGTGGCGCGTCGGGCCCCGCATCGACCGCGACCGCCGCCGCCGTGGCCGTGGCCGTGGCCGTGGCCGCCGCCGGCGCGGGCTCCGTCGCCGTGGCCGCCGGCTGCGGTGGCGAGGGCGCGGGAGGCGGCGCGCCGCCGTGCTGCGCGGGCTGGCAGGTCGCGAGGAGCGCCACCAGGGCGAGGCTCGGCCGGAACGCCATGGCCGGGAGCATGCCACGGCTGACGCGGCCCGTGCGCGGCGCTACGCTCGCCCTCGCGTCGTGCAGCAAGCGCCCGTCATTCGCGAGGTCAAGCCGCTCATCTCGTTCCGCGGTGTGTGCAAGGCCTTCGGCCCGAAGGTGGTGTACCGCGGGCTCGACCTCGACGTGTACCGCGGAGAGGTCATCACCATCGTGGGCGGCTCGGGCGTCGGCAAGAGCGTGATGCTGAAGATGCTGATCGGGCTGCTCACCGCGGACCGGGGCAGCATCCAGTTCGACGGGCTCGAGATCACCAAGCTGAACGAGGATCAGCTCTCGAAGGTGCGACAGCGCATCGCCATGCTGTTCCAGAGCGGCGCGCTCTTCGACTCCATCAACGTGGGGGAGAACGTCGCGTACGGGCTGGAGGAGCACTTCCGCCACAAGATGAGCAAGGCGGAGATCAAGGACCGCGTGGCCTGGGCGCTCGGCCTGGTGGGGCTGCCGGGGGTGGAGGAGATGCGTCCCTCCGACTTGTCGGGCGGCATGCGCAAGCGCGTGGGCCTGGCGCGCGCCATCGCGGTGCAGCCCGAGGTCGTGCTCTACGACGAGCCGACCACGGGCCTCGACCCCATCAACACTGCGCGCGTGAACCACATGATCATGGGCCTGCAGGAGAAGCTCCACTTCACC
>Ga0233425_10005551_pt1 | contig 19773 bp, 15 predicted proteins | sample Watercolumn_Towu_2_FD_181712 | JGI IMG/M metagenome (GOLD analysis project Ga0233425, IMG submission 181712) | Freshwater microbial communities from Lake Towuti, South Sulawesi, Indonesia - Watercolumn_Towuti2014_140_MG | ecosystem: Environmental > Aquatic > Freshwater > Lake | place... | reverse complement strand
TGATGGGCGCCCTCCTCGGCGCCGAGCAGCTGCCCGGGAAGTGGACCTCCGTCCTCAAGGACCGCCTCGAGAGCATCGTCGTCGGCCTCACCGACAACCGCATCTCCGACCTGGCGCAACGGACGGCAAGCGTGGCGAGGAAGGTGACGGGGGAGGGGTAGGCAAACGGATGGGTCAGCACTCACAACGGGCCTGGCCCTGCCAGGCGGAGGTGCGGAGCACATGGATGAGGGAGCGCCGAACACCACGCGCAAGAGGGTGCCGCGAATCGAGCGTCTCCGAGTGCGCAACTACCGCGCACTGCGTGACGTCGACCTGAAGGCCCTAACCCCGCTGACGGTTCTGATCGGCCCCAATGGCAGTGGGAAGTCAACCGTGTTCGACGTGTTTGCCTTCCTCTCCGAGTGTTTCACGCAGGGCCTGCGGCCTGCCTGGGACCGCCGCAATCGATTCAGGGAGCTGCGTACGCGGGGGGAGGATGGACCGATCGTCTTCGAGCTGCAGTACCGCGAGCCCGGGTATCGGCTGATCACCTATCACCTTGCTGTCGACGAGGATGCCAAGGGACCGTTCGTCGCCGAGGAACGGCTTCGCTGGACACGCAAGAAGGGGAAGGCCGGCCGCCCGTTCGACTTCCTGAGGTTCGCTGAGGGAAGGGGCGAGGTGGCGAGCGCGGAGATGCCCGACGAGGACGACCAACGCTTCCCCGAAGAGCTCGACTCGCGCGAGCTGCTGGCGGTCAACACCCTGGGGCAGTTTGCGAAGCACCCTCGCGTAGCCGCGCTTCGGAGGTTCATCACGGGCTGGTATCTGTCGTACCTCTCAGCGGATGCGACGCGCGGCACGCCTGAAACGGGACCCGCCGAGCGCCTTTCGGCCAGCGGGGACAACCTCCCCAATGTGATGCAGTACCTGCGAGAGCAGCACACGGGGCGCCTTGACCAGATCGTGGCGACCCTCGCAGCTCGAGTCCCGCGCTTGGAGAGCGTGGAAGCTGAGGAGATGCTCGACGGCCGCCTGCTGCTTCAGGTCAAGGACGCCCCATTCGAGAGGCCGATCCTGGCGAAGTACGCTTCCGACGGTACACTGAAGCTGCTGGCGTACCTCACCGTGCTGTATGACCCGGAGCCGCCCGAACTCATCGGCATCGAGGAGCCCGAGAACCACCTTCACCCACGCTTGCTCTATGGCCTCGCAGAGGAGTGCCGCAAGGCGGCGGGCCGCTCACAGGTCCTGGTCACCACTCACTCACCCTTCTTCGTCAACGGGCTCCAGGCCAAGGAGGCGTGGGTCCTGTATCGGGATGACCGGGGTTACACGCAGGCTCGACGAGCCGCCGACATGCCGGGCGTCCGTGGGATGCTGGAGGAGCAGGTGGACCAACTCGGCTATCTGTGGACAGAGGGGTTCTTCGATGTGGGTGATCCGCTGACGGTCGCTGGCGGCCCCCAGTTTTCCCCGGTCTAGTTGGAGGCCAACTCGATGCATCTCGAGGTGTTCGTCGAGGAGCCGTCGGCCGAGCAGGCGCTCAGGAACCTGCTGCCGCGGATCCTGCCCATCGGTTCCACGAGCCGCTACCACACATTCCAGGGCAAGACCGAACTGCTCACAAAGCTCCCATCGAGGCTGCGCGGCTACGCGCATTGGTTGTCCGCGGAGTGGCGCGTTGTGGTGCTCGTCGACGAGGACCGACAAGACTGCTGTGTCCTGAAGGAGCGTCTGGAGAGGGCTGCGGCGGCGGCTGGTCTGAGCACGAAGACGGCGCCGGGCACCGGGCGCTTCCACGTGCTCAACCGCATCGCCATAGAGGAACTGGAGGCATGGTTCTTCGGAGACGTCCAGGCCCTTGTGAACGCGTACCCAGGGGTTCCGGCTACGCTGGCTCAGCGGCGCGGCTTCCGGGATCCCGACCAGATCAGCGGGGGCACATGGGAGGCGCTGGAGAGGGTTCTTCAGAAGGCCGGTTACTACCCGGGGGGGATCCCCAAGGTGGAGGTCGCCCAGCGAGTGAGCGCGCACATGGACCCTCCCCGCAACACATCCCACAGCTTCCAGGTCTTCGTGGCGGGGGTCCGCGCACTGGCGGAGTCGGTCTGACCGCCGCCGAGCGCAAGGACCCTCCATGCTACGCATCAGCGACAACCGCCGCTACCTCGTCCAGGAGGACGGGACACCGTTCTTCTGGTTGGGGGACACGGCGTGGGAGCTGTTCCATCGGCTGAGCCGCGAGGAGGCTGAGCTGTACCTCAGCAACCGCGCGGCGAAGGGGTTCACCGTCATCCAGGCGGTAGTGCTGGCCGAGCTGGCGGGGCTGACCGAGCCGAACGCCTACGGCGATCTGCCACTGGTCGACATGGACCTCGGGCGGCCGAATGAGGCGTACTTCGGGCACGTGGACCACATCGTGCAGAGCGCGCGGGAGAAGGGCCTGTACCTCGGGATGCTCCCCACATGGGGGGACAAGGTAGTGAAGGCCTGGGGTCAGGGGCCCGATGGGTTCATCAGTGCCGGCACTGCCGCCGCATGGGGGCGCTTCCTGGGCGAGCGGTACGCCGAGGCGCCGAACCTGATCTGGATCCTCGGCGGCGACCGGACTGCGGAAGGGTACGAGCGCGTCTGGCGGGAGGCGGCGCGGGGCCTGCGGGAGGGCGACGGCGGCGCGCACCTGATGACTTACCATCCGTGGGGCGGGCACTCGTCGTCGGCGTGGCTGCACGAGGAGGCGTGGCTCGACCTCAACCTGCTGCAGTCGGGTCACGGGGAGAAGGATGGGCCGAACCACAGGATGATCGAGCACGACTACGCGCTCACGCCAGTAAAGCCCTGCCTGGACGGCGAACCTCGCTACGAGGACCATCCGGTGGGCTGGAAGCCCGAGGAGCTGGGCTGGTTCGACGACTACGACGTGCGCCAGGCGGCCTACTGGGCGCTGTTCGCCGGTGCGCACGGACACACGTACGGCTGCCACGACGTCTGGCAGTTCTACCGGCCCGGTCGCGAGCCGATCTCCTGGGCCCGCACGCCGTGGCAGGAGGCCCTCGATCTCCCCGGCGCCTTTGACATGCAGCACGTCCGCACGCTGATCGAGTCCCGCCCCCTGCTGCTGCGCATCCCGGACCAGGACCTCATCGTGGGCGACCCGGGCGAGGGCATCGACCACGTCCAGGCAACCCGCGCCTCCGACGGCAGCTACGCCTTCGTCTACCTCCCAACCGGGAAGCCCGTGACCGTCCGCCTCAGCAAGCTCGCGGGCGAGGTCCGCGCCTCTTGGTTCGACCCGCGCGAAGGTATTGCTCAGGAGGCCGGGGTCTACCCCAACTCGAGTGACCGCACCTTCACTCCACCCGCCTCGGGCCGTGGCAACGACTGGGTGCTCGTCCTGGACGAGGCAGCGAGGGACTGGCCCCTGCCGGGGCGATAGGGAGGTTTGGGCAAACATGGGCGCCGCACTGATGGCTCTGCTGGTGGTTGGCCCGGTCCAGGGCGCCGACTACTACGTCGACCCTGCGCCGGGCAGTGACACGAACCCGGGGTCGCTCGCGGCGCCCTGACAGGAGGTCCGCGATGGTGTGCCGTCCGGCACCCAGGCCCGTGTCTTCGGGCGGTGTCCGTATGCTGCTGGTGTGGCTCAGCGCCCTCGGTTGGGGTGCTGTCGGGGCGGATCAGCCCCGGCTAGCCTACGCGACCCCGCCCCGCTGCCTGGTGTGGCTGCAAGGTGAGGATTGCCGCGACCACAACTGGCGAGAGGGGCCGGTGGACAACTGCTGGGCCTTCGACTGGGCCGGCGTGCATGGCGGCGTGCTGGACTTGGCCTCGTGGCGCTTGCCCGGAGCGGGCGAGTGCTTCTACGCCCGGTTCCCCTTCGAGGTGCCCCAGGCCGGGGGCTATGTGCTGTACTACCTCGGCCGGATCCCGGGTGTCCTTGCCAGCCCGCTGGAGTGGTCCGTGGACGATGGACCGGCCGCCGAGGTCTTAGCTCCGGACGGCTGGAACCTGCCGGGGGCGTTGGATGTCGTGGCCTCCTTCAAGTACTGCCTGGCTAAGCTGGGCACTGTGCAGATGGAGGCTGGGGCGCACTCGCTCTGCTTCAGAGTGCGCAAGGCCGTCGGCGACTTCGGGATCGCGGAGATGTACTCCGCGCAAATCGATGCGGTCGGCCTCGCTCCCGCGGACTGGGCTGTCGAGCCCGCGCCGTTACCGATCGGACCTCCGGCGCCGTCCCCGCTTCCTACCGGCAGCGCCCCCGACGATGCCGCGCGAGAAGCCCTTTGTCTCCGGGCAGATGCCCTCGGCGCCGAGGTCAGTCCGGTGAACGGCGGCCTGCGACGCTTGAGCTTCGGCGCCGACGGGCTCACGCTGGCCGACGTCCCCCTGGCCACACCGTTGCTGACCGTGGAGCGCCGCGACGGATCGGTCGTCGAGAGCGGCGCAGTCGTTGGCGTGACGCAGACCGAGTCCGCACTGTTGATTGAGACCCATGCCCCGGGCCTCAAGGTCGCCGCGAAGTGGACTGCGGACCGCCAGACAGGCGAGCTGCGCCTGCGCGTGTGGGTGCGGAATCTCGGGGGCGCGAGCATCTGGCGCGTACGGCTGAACCTGGCCGGGGGGTTGGCGATCGGGGGCGATGCCCGCGACGATGCCTGGCTGGTGGGCAAGGAGCTGCTGTCACCCGACAAGTCGGTCGGCGAATACAGCTGGGTCAGCCCGCACCAGTTCCCCTTCGATCTGGCGGCCATCGGCGACCGCGCGGCCTCCGTGTACGCTCTTTTCGAGGATCGCGAGCTGCTCGATACCCGCGTCGAGTTCGGCCGGGCCAGCGAGACGGCCGCTGGCCGCCTGGCCTTCACCAAGCACCCGCGCATCAGGCCGGGCGAGACCTGGGCGGCGCCGCCCCTGTGCCTTGGCGCCTACTCTGACGGCGATTGGCACCGAGCGGGGGACCGCTTCTCGCGCTGGTGGTACAGCTGGGCGCGTACCCCGCGCACCCCCGGTTGGCTGGCCGCCATCGGCGGCCTCAGCCTCGGTGGGCCGGACCTGCAGAAGCCCGACGCTGTGGCGACGGGCCTCCAAGAGCTCGCGACCGCGGAGCGCGTCTCGGGAATCTCGCTGCTCCACGGCGCGGGCTGGTTGGGCTTCGCCACCGAGTGCTGGTACCCGCTGCAGTACCGCCTCACCGCGGATCGGCTGCGCAGCGTCCGAACCTACACCGATGCCCTGCGGGCTGCCGGCGGTCGCAGCAGCTTCTACACCAACCCGCTGATGCTCAGCCGGGCCACGCCAGACTACGAGCTGTGGGGGCGTGGCCTCGCGACCATTGACAGCCGGGGCCGGGTCCAACTCACCGAACATGCGACCCACCACCACCCGATGTGCCTCCCCTACCCGAGCGCCGCATGGGCTAACCGCTACCTCGAGGCGGTGGAGGCAGCGGTTGTCGCCGGCAAGCCGGACATGCTGTACATGGACCAGCTCGGCGCGGTACCCGCTCATCTCGACTTCGCACCGGACGAGCACGGCCACCGGCACTTCGGGGAGTGGACCCGTGGGTCGGCCGAGTTCCTGCGCAGCGTCACCACTGCTCTCGCGCCTTTCCGGCCCGACCTCGGCACCTACATCGAGTGCCCCAACCCCGTCCTGCAACAGTACGTGCACCTGAGTTTCTACGGCACCAACCGGGTGCTCCGTTACGTCTTCCCAACCTACTACGGGTTCGTCGGCTCGGTGGATGCCGTCTCTCCCGAGAAGGCCCTCGCTACGGCGCAGGAAGCGCTCTTGACGGGCGAGGCGGTCACGATCCACTACGCCAGCCTCACCGAGGCCACGCCGGAACAGCAGCAGGCGGTGCGGGACATCATCGCGCTCAAGCAGACCACCGACCCCCTGCTGCGGCACGCGAGGTTCCGGGATGGCCAAGGCCTGGAGCCTCCGCCCGGCGTGGAGGCGACGGTGTTCGAGGGTCCGGACGCCGCGTACGTCGCCTACGTGAACCGGGAGGCCGTGGCCGGCCAAAGCGTGAGACTGAGGCAGCCACCCGGGACGCGCTCCTTGCGCGGCGAGGCAAGGGCGTGGATGGTGGGACGCCCGGAGGTCGTAAGGCCGGCGGTGCGCGCCGCACCACCGGGGCGACTGAGCGTGGCCCTTCCCGAGGCGCCCGCCGGCATCCTCGAGCTGAGGTGAGGCGGGCGTGGGCGTTCGCAGGAGGGGGAGGCGATGGGACTCGCCCTGATTCCCTGCCGATCCGGAGGCGACCCGGCCCGAGGCAGGGGCTCCTCCCGGTGGTCGCGAACAGCCACGCGGCAGACCGCCGGTACGGGTATAGTGCTCGCCCCGAGGGATTGGCCCATGCAGCGAGTGTGCGTCATTGGCCTAGGCCCGATCGGCAATCGACACGCCGGCATCTACCGCGATCATCCCCTCGCCGAGCTCGTCGGCGTCTGTGACATCCTGCCCGACCGCGCCGAGGCCGCCGCCGCGCGGGCGCGGGCAGAGAAGGCCGTTGAGCTGGAGCCTGAGGCCTGGGACAGCCGGGAGGCGCTGGGCGTGGCACTTGCTCTGGCGGGCACCTTGCCCGAAGCCGAGGCGGCCCTCCGGGAGGCCATCGAGCTCGGCGGCGCCGATCCCAGCATGTCGGCGCAGGCCGCTCTCGCCTACACCCTTTGCCTGCAGGGATCCCTTGACGATGCTCGCCAGGTGCTGGCGGGGATCGACTCGGGACTCCCGGGCGCGGTCCCCGACATGCCTGAGCTGTACTTCGCGGGACAGGCCCACGCCAGACTGGGCAACGCCGCACGAGCAAGAGGGCTGTTCGCGGAGGCCACGCGTCGCTGGCCCAAGCACCCATGGTCGACCGAGATGAGGGCGTGGCTGGCTACCGACCCGTAGTCGCTTCGTGACCTCCCCTCCCACCGCGGACATCCCGTCCCAGGCCCCGCCTGAGCGGGGCGGTGGGGCCGATGAGGGAGGCGGCGAAGGGCCGGCCCCTGCCGGGGCGATAGGGAGGCTTGCGCGAACATGGGCGCCGCATTGATGGCTCTGCTGGTGGTCGGCCCGGTCCACGGCGCCGACTACTACGTCGACCCTGCGCAGGGCAGTGACACGAACCCGGGGTCGCTCGCGGCGCCGTGGCAGCACCTCCGCGCCGCCGCCCGGGTCGTGCAGCCGGGGGACACAGTCTACCTGCGTGAGGGGCGCTACACCGAGGACGCGCTCTTCACCATCACCGACGGCACCGCCGAGGCCCCCATCACGATCACCCCCTACCCGGGCGAGTCGCCCGTCCTCACCGGCGGTGGCGACTGGGGCCAGATGTTCCACTTGAACAACGACTACTATGTACTGGAGGGCCTGACCTTCGAGGACACGACCTGCGGCAACGTCGTGTTCATGAACCTCTCGGAGCACTGCATCGTCCGCGACTGCCGGTTCCGCCGACAGGCGAGCACCATGGTCCTCCTCCGCGGCGGCGGCTATCACACCATCCGCGGCTGCGACTTCGACACGACGGGGAGCCCTACCGAGGGCGGCGACGGCGACCACGTCTACGTCACGGGCTCGCACCACAACCTGATCGAGGACAACCACTTCGTCCGCGCGGGCCACGCCGTCTGCGACATCATCGAGTACGGTGAGGAGCGCTCGCACCACAACATCGTCCGGCGGAACCTCATCGAGCAGCACTGGGGCGGCGGGCTGTACGTCTCCCGGCTCTCCTACCGCAACCTGCTGGAGGACAACCGGATCCTGTACGTCGGCGAGGAGATGGAGTACCCCAAGGCGCCGGTGCAGCTGGCGGCGGACGACAACATCGTCCGCCGGAACCTGATGCTCTCCACCGGGGCGACGCCCTACGCCCACAACGGCGTCCTGCTGGCCGGGTACCGGTTCTCGGGGATGGACCAGCACTGCCGGAACAACGCGGTCTACCACAACGTGTTGTACCGCATCGGCCGCAATGCGATCATGGTCAGCCAGCGGCAGGCCTGCCAGGCCACCGGCAACCATGTCCTCAACAACATCCTCTACCGCTGCCGAACGGCCGGCCCTGCCGACCCCTGGTGGCCGGCCGGCAACTACTACTTGGCCTTCGAGACGTACCACGCCTTCGCCGAGAACAAGTGGGCGGCGTTCCCGAACGGCAATGCCTTTCACCACAACCTCATTCTACATGCGGATGACGCCGGAGATCGCCCCGGCGAAGACCCGCTGGTCTTCTACGAGCAGGAGGGCTGGGGCCACGCCCTGGCGTGGGCGGAGGAGCAGTTCCCCGTGTGGTTCCACGACAACCACGAGGCGAACCCGGCCTTCGTCGACGCCGAGGGCGGCGACTTCCGCCTACGGCCGGACTCCCCGGCGATCGACCGGGGCGACTTCCTCACCCGTACCCGCGAGGCGGGCGCCAACACCGGGCGGGTCCCGGTCGTCGAGGCGCGGTTCTTCTGTGACGGTTGGGGGCTGATCGAGGGCGACCTGATTCGGGTGGGCGACAACGCCCCGGTCCGCGTCCTTGCCGTGGACGAGGCGGCCCAGCAGCTGACGCTGGAGGCCCCCATCTCCTTCGCGGCCGGCGACCCGGTCTCGCTCCCTTGGAGCGGCGCCCGTCCCGACCTCGGCGCCTACGAGACGGACGTTCCTTGACTCCCTGCCGGTGCGGAGGCGAGCCGCCATGTCCATGCCAGCCCTGGCTTTGCTCCTGTTCCTCCCCGGCGCCGGCGGGTCGCAGGTCCCGGCGACCTTCACTCGCCCGGAGCCGCCCGGCCCGTACGTCGGCCTACGGGAGGAGGACTTCCGGGAGGCGAGCAGCTTCACCGCCGATAAGGTGGTCCTTGCCACAACCTACTTCTACTGGTACGAGAGTCGCTCCGGTGTGAGCATGCACTACGAGGGCGGCCGCAGCGCCTTCCGTCGCACCCCCGTCGGCATCGAGGACTACAGCTACCTCTCGGTGGATTGGCACAAGCGCCAGCTCCGCGACATCGCCGCCGCAGGCATCGACGTGGTGCTCCCCGTCTACTGGGGCGACCCGACCCACAAGGCCGATTGGAGCTTCGAGGGGGTCAAGGTCCTGGTCCAGGCGCAGGAGGAGATGCTCGCCGCAGGGGAGCAGCCGCCCAAGATCGGCCTGTTCTACGCCTGCATCGGGCTCGAATGGGGCCCGGAGGGGCCGGTCGACCTGCGTACGCCCTTCGGGGCCGAGTGGTTCTACACCAGCTTGCGGGACTTCTGGGCGATGGCGCCTCCGAAGCTGTGGGCGATGGTGGAGGGCAAGCCACTCATCCTGCTCTACAACGCGGGCTTCGCCAAGGGCCATGACCAGACGTGCATCGACCACGTTCGACGGGAGTTCGCGAAGGACTTCGCCGGCCGCACTCCCTACATCGTGCGCGGGGACGGCTGGGAGGTGGCGACCGAGAGCCGCTACACCTGGGGAGTCGCGGCCTATGGGCCCAGCGTCCTGGAGGCGGCGGCCGTCGGTCCGGGCTATGACGACAGTGTCGTTCCCGGACGCAAGCCGCTGACGGTGGACCGCGAGGGCGGGGCCTTCTATGCCCGGGCGTGGGAGAAGCTCCTGCAACTGCCCCCGACCCTGCGACCCCGCCTGGTGCACATCGAGACCTGGAACGAGCTGCACGAGGGCACGGAGATCTGCGAGACCCGGGAGTTCGGCCGCCTGTACATCGACCTGACCCGCAAGTACGGCGACCTCTACCGCGCCGGGGTGCGTCTGCCCCGCAGCGGGCCTTACGCCCAAGCCGCCTCCGTCTGGTGCGCACCTGGCTCGGAGACCGGTGAGGGCCTGAGGCTGCTCCCTGAAGTGGGCGATGGCCCGTCCGAGCCCGGCGTGCGGGAAGGCCGCCGCTGCCGGGTCAGCCGCCGCAACCCCTTTGGCGCGGCAGACCTCATGTACTTTGGGGTTGACGACGGCTTCGCCTTCTGGGAGGCTGACCAGCCCTTCGTCGTCACGGTCACCTGGTTCGACGAGGGCTTGGGCTCCCTGCTCTTGGAGTACGACTCGACCGACCCGAACGGCTCCGTGGCCGCCGGGGCGTTCAAGTCCACCGACGCGGTGCCTCTCACCGACTCCGGGAGATGGGTCACCCACAGCTTCCACCTGCCTGACGCCCGCTTCTCGAATCGCACCCACGGCGGCGACTTCCGCCTCGCCGGCCTCGGCGCGCCGCTGGTGGTCGGGCGAGTCACCGTGACCCGCGGCGCAGGCCCGGGCCGGTGAGCCGCGCTGCGCCTCGGAAGGAGATCCCCATGCCGGTGCTCCCGTTGGCGTTCGGCGTGAGTCTGGTTCAGCAGACCCCGCCACCGGTGGTGATCGACTCCACGCGACAGCTCTTCCTGGACGACTGGCTGATCGAGTCGCAGAGCAACCTGGAGCGCCGAGTTCGGCCCGTGGACAAGTCGCCACACAACCCGGTCCTCTGGCCGGAGCAGGACTGGGAAGAGAAGGTGGCGGTCCTATACGGCTCGGTGCTGCGCGACGGCGACCTCTGGCGGATGTGGTACCAGAGCGGGGGACATGTGGGCTACGCGGAGAGCGACGACGGCCTTGACTGGCGCAAGCCGGAGCTCGCCATCATCGCCATCGATGGCCACCCCACGAACCTCATCGTGCGCGGAGGCGCCGCCGAGGGCGAGCCGGGGGCCTTGCCGTGGTACTACGAGCTATTCGGCGTCCATCGAGACGAGCGCGACGCGGCGCGTCCGTTCCGCATGGGTTACCTCAGCATCCAGCGCGACTACACCGGTCCGGGGGGCGATCCGTTCCACGGGGGCCAGCGACGAGGGCTTGGCGTGGCCTCGAGTGCCGACGGCATCCACTTCGAGTCTGTCGAGCCGTGGGCGACCGAGGCCATCGTCGATGGCGCCACCCACTGGATGCTCGACCCGGCCCGGGGCAAGTACGTGTTGTACGGTCGCACGCAGCATGTGTCCGAGGAGCTGCGGGCCGCCTGGGGCAACCATGAGTGGTTCGGTCGCCACTGGGGACGCGCCGTGGCTCGCGTGGAGTCGGACGACTTCCTCACATGGGATGTCACCGATCCGCGCCGCGCGCCGGTGGTGCTGTCCGCTGACCCGCAGGACCGCATGTTCGACGAGATCTACTCGATGCAGGTCTTTCCCTACCAGGGCGTATACATCGGCCTCGTCCATGTCTTCCACAACCACCCGGACGACAGCACCCTCGACGTGCAGCTCGCTGTCAGTCGCGATACGGTGCACTTCGAGCGTGTCGGCAACCGCGCGGCGTTCATCCCTCTGGGTGGGGTAGGCGAGTGGGACCGCTTCAACATCTCGCCGGCCAATAACCCGCCGATCGAGGTCGGCGACGAGTTGTGGTTCTACTATGGCGGCCGGACATACCGCCACAGCCCTTACGGCGGCCCGGACAAGGGGGAGATCACCGGGGGCGTCGGGCTCGCGACGGTCCCGCGCGACCGCTTGGTGTCGCTGGCGGCAACGGCGGCCGGTGGCGAGCTGACCACCCGGCCCGTCCTCCTTCAGGGCTCCAGCCTGCACCTCAACGTGAAGAGCGACTTCGGCGAGGCCCGCGTGGAGGTGCTGGCCGAGGATGGCGCCGTCGTCGGCCGCTCGGAGCCGGTTCGCGCGAACAGCCTCGATGCCCGCGTGCGGTGGGAGGGCGACGATCCGTGCGGCGCCGGCAAGCCGGTGCGGCTGAGGATCACCCTCAGCAATGCCCTGCTCTACGCGCTCTGGTGCGCTCGCGAGTAGGAGAACGAGGGACGCCGGCTATCCGACCGCGGCTCCGATCTCTTTGGCCGCCGCGGCCCATTCCTTCAGGCGGTTCGGGTTGCCGTCTACCGTCTCCAGCTCCTGCAGGACGATCTGGATGGGCGTGCCCTGGGCGGTCTGCAGGCCCCGGGTCAGGTGCTCGCGGATCGGCTGCAGGCTGGGGGAGAACACCACGTCCGTGGCCTTCTGCCGCCACTCGATGCAGTACCGGTCGCCAACGGCTGCCACCAGCCTCTCCAGGTCGGTCCACGGCGAGCAGACGAACTTCCGCAGGTTCGGGATGCTCAGGATCAGCGGGATCTTGTGCGTCAGGTCCTCGCAACAGCCGTAGTAGCTCAAGCCCCAGCGCGCCAGGACCGGACGCTGGTAGGCCAGCAGGAACTCCTCGTGCTGCGCGGGGGAGACCCCCTGGAACTCCTGGCTCTCCCCGCGGCCCCACATGTCCTTCAGCCGCACGTGCTCTCCGTCGAAGTCCGGCTGCGGCAGATCGTCACAGGCCATCGTCCCCAAGTTGTTGAGCGTCAGGCAGGCCTGTTCCTCGAGCTGCGTCATGATGCCCGAGTAGCCCTCCGCCAGCAGGCCCATCAGGCGGTGCACCCACGCGGGCCGGTCCATCATGTCCACCAGCAACTGCTCCACGCCGCGGAGCTGGGTGGCCCACCCATGGAACCACACGCCCGGGGTGGGCACATCGCACCCCACGCGCACCGGCAGCGTGTCCCCCAGCAGGTCCTGATGACGCTCCACCGACTCCTCAGTCGCCCGCGCGTTGTACCGGTAGACCGGCATCTCGAGCCGGTCGAGGTCAGCCTCCACCCGCAGTGGCGGCTCGTAGCGCCAGGCCCCGCCCGCGACGCCGCTGTGGGTGTAGCCGATGGGGAAGCCCCACAGGTGCTCGCCCTGAAGCTCCAGCACGGCACCGACGGTCCACCACGGGTGGACGACCGTGTCATCGCCGATCTCGAGCTTGTAGAGGACCTGCCGCAGGGCGTACTCGACGCCTTGCTCGAAGGGCTCCTCGCTGACGCACTCGGCCCGCGGCAGCAGCTCCTCCCAGCATCCGGGGTGGCAGATGCACGGGGGCCGCTCCGGGAGGCGGAGGCTGTTCACATCGCACCAGAGCTTCCGGCGGAAGGTCTGCTCATCCCCGGCGGCGATCTCGGCCAGTTGGGTCGCCAGGGCACGTATGACATCTCGGGACGAGGGCATGAGTCACCTCATGAAGTGCCGGCCGTAGCCCACTCGATGCTGGTGAGGTCGGTGTCGGGTCCGGCGTAGTATGCGACGAGCAGCTCGCCATTGGGGAGGGGAGCCGTCGCCGGCAGGCCGACCGAGAACCGCCCCATCTCCGCCCAGGCGTCTTGCATCGACCCCTTCGGGCGGCTCTGCGTGCCTGCGTCGAAGCCGTACACGAGGCTCTCGGTCTCCTCGGGCCAGGTCCGGCCGCCGTCGCTACTGACGCGCAGCTTGATCTGCGGCGCGCCCGAGCGGTCGACGTAGACCATCGCCAATCGCCCGTCGGGGAGGCCGACAGCGGGTGCGGGTTGGCCGGGCACCCCCGTATCCCAGATCCCGCCCCACGAGCGCCCGTGATCCGTAGACAGGCGGGCGTGGATGTTGCGGTACTCGGCCTGCTCGCGGTCGAAGGTCCAGAACAGGTCGAGCACCCGCCCGTCCGGCAGCACGCTCGGGCGCTGGTCCCAGTAGAACACGCGCCCCGCCGGGTCGGCGGCCACGCACGCGTGCTCGGGCCACGTGCGGCCCTCGTCCTGCGAGAACACCAGCACCGATTCGTGGCGCCACGGGCTCTCGTCGTAGTAGGTCTTGTTCGTCTCGAACTGCAGGGCCCACTCACCGCTGCCCAGGAGCAGCATGGGCCCGGTGATGGGCGTTGGCATGTCGTAGGGCCGCGTCCGGGCGAGCCAGGGCTCCGACCACGTTGCCCCGGCGTCGTCCGATCGCGACAGGAAGATCCGGGAATCCGCCAGGCCCTCGGTCTCCTCGTTGAAGAAGGGCAGCGAGGGGTCGGTGACATCGACCCAGTAGAGCACCGCCAGCAAGCGGTCGCCGCCGAGGGGAGTCACATGGGCCGCCCGAAAGCCCCCCCGCCGGTCGCCCAGCTCGGGCGCCTGCCAGGGCTCGGTAACCCCCGACCAGGTGCGCCCCCGATCGTCGCTCCACGTCAGGAGCGTGCGCTGGGGAAGCACCGCCTGCTTCGTGGGCGCTACGCGCAGAGTCACCAGCCACCGTCCGCCCGGCATGGCGCAGACGCCGGGGAAGCAGGCGCTGGCGCACTCCGTCTCCGGCCGACCTGCAAACACAACACCGCGGTCGACGATCTGCATCAGAGAGCACCTTCGGAGGGAATGGGCGGGGCGGGTCCGGGAAATCAGTACCCGTTACGAGTGTCCGCTGACGTCTGGCGGAAACTGGTAACTGGTACTGATTTCCCGAGACCGCGGTCGGCCGCCGCAGTCGGTGGCCGAAGAGGGGCCGCCAGCCCGTCACGGGGCTGGAACGACGAGAGCGGGGACACCAAGCCACTTGGAGCGTCTGCGGTGCCATGGCGTCCACGCTCTCCTTGCGTGAGGTGGCGGCTACCTCCGGCCCTGGCTGTGGCCTACCGTGATGGTCGCCGACTCGACCGCCACGTTGCCGTCGGCGTCCCAGGCCAGCGCGTCCACGTAGTACTCGCGACCCCTGAGGTTCCCCGCCCGCTCGGACCGCACCCAGACCTCCCACACGCCACCGTTCGGTACGACCACCCAGTCCGCTGCCGAGTTGCCGTCGCCCGGACCGTTGATCGGCTCGTTCGACGATACTCCAACCCAGATACCGGGGTCCGGGTCGCACACGTCGGTCGCTCTCACCTCTGCCACAAGCGTCAGCTTGTGGTTCGGCGGCCACAGGCTCGCCTGGAGCACGGTCAGCGTCAGCCTCGGCGGCGTGGTGTCAACGACCCGGATCTCCACACCATCGGTGCTGGTCCAGTCGTCGGCGTCGGTCACCTGCAGCGTCACGCTATGCGTGCCCCGCCCAAGCTGCACCGTCGGCGTGGCTCCGATGGCGTCGTCGAACTGCCCATCGCCATCGGTGTCCCAAGCGTAGATCAGGTCGCCGCCCTCCGGGTCGCTGGAGCCGGAGCCGTCCAACTGCACTTGCGCCCCGGCGGGCGACGTCCCCTCGACGGTCTGATCGGGACCGGCGTCCGCAGTCGGGGGCTGACTGGGACAGATTAGCTGCCCCTGGTTGATGATGACATTGTCAAACGCGACTCGAACGGGCTGGTCCGTGAATGCCCAGTCATGGCTCCAGGCCTGCAGCAGAAGGTACACGTCGTTCGTCGAGGCGGAGCCGAAGCTGTAGATCGGGACCCAGGCGCCCCCACTGTAGTAGTAGCCTGTTGCGACGTCGCCGACCCTGACTGCCCGCAGCTTCCCGGATGTGTCGCCGGTAGGGGTCATGTGGAGGACGCCACCTTCGCCGATGAGGTACGCCTCGGGAGGGAAGCCGGGGAAGTTCAGTTCGTAGCTGAAACTGATGCGCACCACGCCGAGGTCATTGCCGGTCCACGGGGGGGCGGTCATCAGCAGGCCCATCCGGACGCCGTTCCTGGCGGGCCAGTCCAGGAGCTGATAGTCAACCTGGACGTCGTAGTCGCCGCGGAACGCGCATGTGCCATAGTAGACCCCCGCAATGAAGTCCCCGCTCGAGTCCGGCGGGAACGCGATCTCAAACCTCTGATTCGTCTCAGCAACGGTTGGCCCCCCAATGCGGCCCGGACTCCATCGCTGCCAGTTCGTTGCGTTGTCGTTGAAGTCGTCGTAGACGACCGGAGCCGCGGTGGCTGCCGGGGCTACCGACAGCGCCGCGCTTACGCCAAGCAGGGCCAAGACGAGGGTCGTGCGTGTCTGACGGGCAGTCGTGCTCGTCACACCGTGCCTCCTGCGACCGGAAGTGTGGGCCACTGGACCAGTTGGCCTGCTCGCAGCAGCGCCGCTGAGGCGCAAGCCACTTGGGGCACAGAGCGGAACCACGTTCGGAGCGGCGACGCCCGAGCGATGCCCTTGGGTTCCTGTGGGGCGCGGTCTTCGCTGTCCCCGGCAGGTACTCCTCCCCGCGGAAGCCATCCATCGCCCACATCAGGGCCAGATGTGGCGTAGCTGCGATGGCCTGGACGCAGCCCCGCTCCCAGGCAAGGGTGCTACGGGCCGGCTCGGTGCAGGTACAGCACCGCCGGGCCGGGGAAGGGGGCCTGACGGGCGTGGCGATTGCCGCCGGTGAGGGCGCCGCCGGGGGTAGTGCGACCGGTGGCGGGGTCGAACCACTCGGCCTGGAACTCCCCGTCGGCTTCCCAGAGGTCGAGGCCCTCATGGCCGCCTGCAGGGAAGTAGCAGAGGCAGTCATTCGGGCCGGCCAGGCAGTAGGTGGAGGTGCACAGCTCGGGCCGAGGCGTGCAGGCGGCGAGGTCCATGCGGTTCGCGAAGCGGCGCACGTAGCCCAGATTCCGACGCACGGCGTCCCAGTCGTGGTAGTACCGCTGGTTGCGGGTCACGTCGCCGTCCTGCCACCAGTCGAGGTTGTCGGGGATCGGCTCCCAGGGGTCCATGAAGAGGAGGTTGTGGCCCCGCGTGAAGCTCTTCCAGATCCAGGGCACCTCGCACCCGTGGCCCCAGAGGTGGTCGGTGTCGTTCACGACGACCTTGCTCCCGTCGGCCGGGGGCGGGTTGTACCGGTACTCGAAGAGGCGGCCGTTGGAGGGGCTGATCCAGTCCGCGCAAGTCATGAAGAGGTCGGCGTTGTCCTGCTCACCACCCTCCGCGGTGATCCCTACGGGATGCTGCTTGGGCTTCCCCGCCTCGTAGGCCTTGAGGAACCCGGCGATGTGGTCCTGCCACTGCATGGCTTCGGAGGTCCACGGGACCTCGTTGCAGACCTCGTAGAGCACGTTGTCGAGGTCATTCACCGTGTCCACGACCTTCCGCACGAACTGCTCCTGCCAGTAGAGCAGCTGCGGGCACTTCAGCGAGTACAGGTTCCAGGCATTCCCGTTCTCGACCACCGGGTTGTCTGTGATCCCGTTGACGTTGTTCTCGGGGTGCAAGGGGTGGTACGGCCACGAGTCCGTCTCGCGCGTGGGCCACTTGATGGTCCACGCCTCGAACATCATCACCGCGCAGTAGATACCGCGCCGCCCGGCCGCCTGCACCCGCTCGCGGAGGCGCGCGAAGTACGCCTCGTTCCACTGCGACAGGTCGAAGCGCGGCCTCCCGTCCCGCGCGAGGCCCGGCCCCGGGCGCTGCCAGGGCTGGGGCTCGAAGAGCGTGGGCGTCCGCGACCATGCGGCGTTGCGCGTGTGCATCCACTGCCAGAACCGCATGAAGTTGTGCCCGTGGTCCTCGCACATCTGCAGAAACCCCTCGTAGTCCGTCCGATGGGGCTCCTGCGTCTCCAGCCACATGTCCTGCATCACGGCCCACGTATGTGAGCCCGCGAGCAGGATCGCGCGGCCGGAGTCGTCCGTGAAGTACCGCGGGTTGCGGTCCAGTCGGCGCAATGGCCCGGCGAAGGCGTGGGGCATGGGTGGCCTCCAAGGAGTGCATCGTCGGGCCGGTCGGGAGGACTCTCCGCCCTGCCTCGCGGCCCTCTACTTCCCCTCCGTCTGTTCGAAGGCGTAGCGATAGGCGGGCCAGGCCTTCTTGAGGATGGCGGCCGCCTTGTCGGCGAAGGCGGGGGAGGTGAGGAGCTTCACCTCCTGGGGGAAGGGGAAGGCCCTGCCGACCAGGACGAAGTCCTGGCCCCACTGGGCCGCGAGGGCCAGCAGCTCAGCCGCGTTGGCACAGGGGGTGGTGCGGCGTTGCCACTGCTGCTTCGCGCCCTTCTCCCAGTGGATGAGGGCGAGCTGCAGCTTGGGGCGGCCGGAGGCGGCCTTGTCGACGGCCTTCACGAGCCCCTCGGGCTTGCGCGCGAGGCTCTTCCAGCGCGGGCGCCAGACGTTCTGCATGTACCCGACCATGCACTCCTCCTCGGACACGAACACGGAGAGCCGCGGGCGGCGGTTGTCGCTGCGCTGCTTCTCGTCGGGCAGAATCAGGCTCGTCCACGTGGCCCAGGGGGTCTTCCACCAGCGCCCGCTCCGGAGCTGCGCGCGGAACTCGACGCCGAGTAGCCGGCCGGTCTCCTCCGCCAGCTCGAGGCCCAGGTCGCGGAGCCGCGGGTGCAGGCAATCACGGATGTACTCGACCAGCGCGAAGCGGTCGTCATCCATGAAGTAGAGGAAGTCCTCGGGCGAGAAGCCGGGGAAGCTCATGGGCGTTCGGGCGGCGTGTTGGTCGTCTCCGTGGCTGCGACCTCCACCGGGCAGGACGCGGGGCACTGCAGGGGGAAACGGCCGGCCGATGTCTCCACACCGCCGGCGCCACGAAGAGGAGTGCGAGCTGTTCGCCGAGAGCCTCATTGTGGAGCGAGGCTTGAGCCGCAACACGGCCGAAGCCTACGCCCTCGACGCGCGGCAGTGGGGCGAGTACCTGCGCAGCCGGGGGAAGTGGACCTATGCCGAGGCGGAGCGAGACGATGTCTGGGCCTTTGTGGAGGGGCTGAGGAAGCGCGGGCTGTCGCAGACGTCCATCGCCCGCAAGCAGTCCGGCGTCCGGCAGCTCTACAAGTTCCTGGCCCGCGAGGGCCTCACCGACACGGACCCGACCGCCGACATCGATCCGCCGCGCCAGCAGCGGAAGCTCCCCGACTTCCTGACCCGCGAGGAGTGTCGCCGTCTGCTGCAGGCCCCGGACCGCTCCACCGAGCGCGGCCTGCGCGATGCGGCGATGCTCTGCCTGCTCTACGCGACCGGGCTGCGCGTCTCGGAGCTGTGCTCGCTGCGGTTGCAGGACCTCCACTGGGACGCCGAGGCGCTCCGCACGATCGGGAAGGGCGATAAGGAACGAGTGGTCCCCGTGGCGAAAGCCGCGCTGGACCTGGTCCGGCAGTATGTGCTGGACATCCGGCCGCGCTATGCAGTCCGGGCGGACGATGACTCCGTCTTTCTGAACCACCGGGGGCGGAGGCTGTCGCGCGTCGGGTTCTGGAAGATCGTGAAACAGCACGCCCTCGCGGCGGGCATCCGTCGGGAGGTCTCGCCGCACACCCTGCGGCACTCCTTCGCGACCCATCTGCTCGAGGGCGGTGCCGACCTCCGCGCGATCCAGGAGATGCTCGGCCACGCGGACCTCAGCACGACCGAGATCTACACCCATACTACCGACGCGCACCTGCGGGAGACCTACGAGAAGCAGCATCCGCGGGCGCGAGGCGCCGGCGAGGCCAGGAGGTGGGGGCGATGACACGGCGTCTGGCAGTGGCGACGGCCCTGACGCTGGCGGCTTGGGCGCAAGCCGACCTCCCGCAGCTCGTGGCGACCCGGGCTGAGGCGCCGATGCACATCGACGGTCGGCTGACGGAGCCCTCCTGGCAGGCGGCCTTCACCGCGACGCCCTTCACGCTGATGGGCGGGGCACATCCGCCGACCCAGGCGACGATCGGCCGGGTGCTGTACGGCGCCAACCACCTGTACTTCGGCTTCGAGTGTGCCGAGGCCAACCGCGACGCCATGACGACCCTCATCGCGGAGCGCGACGGCCCCGTCTTCCTGGATGACTGCGTCGAGGCGTTCATCGCTTCTGGGCCGGATCCGATGCGGTACATGCACTTCGTCGTGAACGCCGCCGGGGTGCTGCGTGATGAGCTCGGCCGCGACGAGGGGTGGAACAGCGGGGCTCTGGCGGCGGCGGGGCGGACGCCGGGAGGCTGGACCGTTGAGCTGGCCGTCCCTCTGGCCGACTTGGGGATCACCGCCTCCGCCGGGACGCGGTGGCGAATCAACCTCTGTCGGGAGGAGCGCCCCCACGCCGAGTTGAGCTCCTGGGCCCCTACGCAACAGGGCTTCCACGAGCCCGAACGCTTCGGCTGGCTGACCGACCTGCAGGTGAACGTCCCCCGGTATGCCCGTGAGAACCT
>Ga0233425_10005550_pt1 | contig 19775 bp, 19 predicted proteins | sample Watercolumn_Towu_2_FD_181712 | JGI IMG/M metagenome (GOLD analysis project Ga0233425, IMG submission 181712) | Freshwater microbial communities from Lake Towuti, South Sulawesi, Indonesia - Watercolumn_Towuti2014_140_MG | ecosystem: Environmental > Aquatic > Freshwater > Lake | place... | reverse complement strand
AACTCGCGAACGGGCTCAATACCACGCCCACCACGAGCATGGGGCGGCTCTTCGACGCGGTGGCGTCGCTCACCGGCGTCGCCCACGCGGTCACCTACGAGGCGGAGGCGGCGATGAAGTTCGAGGCGATCGCGGCCGGTGGCACCGCCGATGCGCCCCTTGATGCGTGTCTCGTGACCGGGGCCACGTCGGCGGATCCGCTCGACGTCGACTGGCGACCCACGATCGCGAGCCTGGTTGCGCGGGTCTGCGGCGGCGACGATCGGGCCACGGTCGCCGCCGGGTTCCACGCGGCGGTGGCCGACCTCGTCGTCCGCACCTGCCGCCGACTCCGGGGGGACGCTGCGGGCGGCACGGTCGGCCTGACCGGGGGAGTGTTTCAGAACGCCCTGCTCACAGAGCGGACGATCACGTCGCTGCGCGCCGCGGGCTTCGACGTACTCACGCACCATGCCGTGCCGCCCAACGACGGCGGCCTCGCCCTCGGGCAGGCGCTGCTCGCCCGCGATGAGCTCCGTGACCGCCGGACGCCGGCAGTATGATCCGGGCAGGCGCATGGCGGTGCCATGTCCGCCAGCCTCGACACCGGGAGACTCGCCGATGACGGCGCGTGTGATCCGTTACGGCATCCGCTGGCAGTCGTGGCTGGCGCTCGTGGCTGCGGCCCTTTCTCTCTCTGGCATCGCCGTCGTGCCGTGCTCCGCCCAAGTGGCCGTGCCGGAGGCGCCTGCGGCTCGTGACGCCCTCCAGGACGGCCCCGGCGACGGCGACGCGAACCAGAGCGAGGAGATCGACGAAGCGGCCGGGGCGAAACCCCACGAGGGCCCGTATCGGAGTCCCTATCGGCTCGTGTTCAAGGCGCCGCTGCGGGAACTGCTCTTCGATGCCGATGGTCCACGAGGCCGCGCGGATGAGCAGAGTTCGGTGCCGTTTCACGTGTGGTACTCGCCGCGGGTGCGGAAGGAGTGGGGGGCATGGGGCGTGCCTCAACGTCGCTTCGACTGCCCACCGCGCGTGGCGCGGGAGCCGGTGGAGTGGCGTCGCGAACGCGTCGTGGCCGCCGCCGCGCGGTTCATCGGCTACGACTACCAGCACCACCACGTGCCCGACTGGAACCCGCCGGCCACCTGGCCCTGGAAGAAATGCTGCGCCGGCCGCAACGGCCGGGGCGTGGACTGCAGCAACTTCAGCGGCTGGAACTACAACTGGGCGCTCGGCATCCACCTCTCGACCGACATTCATAAACAGGCCGCCGCGACGTCGGCGCATCTCGGCGGGCGCGAGATCCACGCGAGGGTGATCGATCGCCCGCGTGGCGAGCCCGGCGAGTGGTACGCCGCGCTCGCGGCCGACCTGCGGCCGGGGGATCTGCTCTACATCGGCAACCGTTCGCGCACGAAGGTCACCCACGTGATCATGTGGGTCGGCGAGTGCGGCGCCGGGCCGGACGACACGCCGCTGGTGATCGACTCGACCGGCGGACGAATCAAGGACTGCGAGGGGCACGCGATCCCCTGCGGCATCCACCTGCGGCCGTTCCGCCAGGGAAGTTGGTACCACGAGTCGTTCCATCACGCGCATCGCTGGGTGCGCTAGCTATAGGTGGGCAAAGCCATCCATGGCCTTTGCCCACTCGGTCGATCGCAGGGAACGCCGAGGGTTCCCTGGATCGACGGCCGCCGCATCCTGCGGCGGGGACGCTACTCGTGAGCGCAGCCATCCATGGCCTTTGCCCACTCGGTCGATCGCAGGGAACGCCGAGGGTTGCCTGGATCGACGGCCGCCGCATCCTGCGGCGGGGACGCTGCTCGTGAGCGCAGCCATCCATGGCCTTTCGATCGCCGTCAGCGAGGCGACGTCGCGGCAGGCTCGTGCGATCCCATGAGCGCCGCGCGGCGTTCGGCGAGATGGTCGAGCCAGGCGTCGAGCCCCGCGCCGGTCTTCGCCGACGTCTCGAAGACCCGCATGCCCGGCCGGACCGCCGCGATGTTCGCAAGCGCCAGCGATCGGTCGAAGTCGCACGCCTCCGCGAGGTCGATCTTCGTGATCGCCGCCACGTCGGCGGTGTTGAAGAGGCCCGGATACTTGAGCGGCTTGTCCTCCCCCTCGGTCACCGACAGCAGTGCCAGCCGCACCGATTCGCCGAGGTCCCAACTCGTCGGGCAGACGAGGTTGCCCACGTTCTCGATGAAGAGGTAGTGGAGCGAGGCGACGTCCCAGCCCTCGAGGTGTCGCTGCACCATGTCGGCCTCGAGGTGGCACAGCCCGTGCGTCATGATCTGCCGCACGGGCGCCCCGCTCTCGGCCAGCCGACGGGCGTCGTTGTCGGTCTCGAGGTCGCCGACGACCGCCGCGACGGGCTCGCCCCGGGCGGTGAGCCGCGCGAGCGTCTCACGGAGGAACGCCGTCTTGCCGGTGCCGGGGCTCGACACGAGGTTCATGACGAGCACGCCGGCCCTCTCGAAGTCGCGGCGCATCTCGCGGGCGAGTTCGTCGTTCTTCTTGAGGATCTGCGTACGGACCTCGAGGATGCGCGGGGCCGTCATGGGGCGGGCTCCATTGGGAGGGCAGCGGCAGGCTCATCGGCCAGTTCGATCGATTCGAGGTCGAGTTCGCGGCCCGCGCGGACGTCGCCCGACGGGGTGCCGCACGCAGGGCAGGCGAACCGCTGGATTCCGGGAAGTTCCACCTCGCGGGCACACGCTGCGCACCAGATCGTGACCGGCACGTGGACGATCCGCAGTTCGGCCTCGGCGAGCGGTGTTCCCTCGCGGACGATCTCGAAGCTGAACCGCAGCGCATCGTCGTGCACGCACGCGAGGCGTCCGATACGGAGCGTCACCGCCACGGCCCGTGCGGCCCCTGCATCACGACACTGCTCGGAGGCGAGTTCAACGACACGCGATGCGATCGAGAGCTCGTGCACGACGTGGTTTCCCCGCGAAGAGAGGGCGCGGACGACTTTTCACCGCGAAGGATGCGGAAATCCGGGCCGCTCCGTCACCTGATTCTATCGCAAGGCGTTACTCGGTTCGCTTTCCTGTGCCCGCTCGCCACGCGTAGACTTCACGCGGTGATGGGGGTGATCGGCGGGCGTCGCGCACGGGAGGACGACCATGGCCACGCTTCTCTGGCTGCAGGGTGGTGCCTGCAGCGGCAACACGATGTCGTTCCTCAATGCCGAGGAACCGAGCGCGTGCGACCTCGTCACCGATTTCGGCATCGACGTGCTCTGGCACCCGTCGCTGGGGCTCGAACTCGGTGACCACGTCAAGGCGATGCTCGCCGACATCGTCTCGGGCAGGCGGCCGCTCGACATCTTCGTGTTCGAGGGCACGGTGATCCGCGCCCCGAACGGCACCGGCCGCTTCAACATGTTCGCCGACCGTCCGATGAAGGACTGGGTGAGCGAACTGGCCGGTGTGGCCAACGCCGTCGTGGCGCTCGGCGACTGCGCCTGCTGGGGGGGCATCCCGGCGACGTCGCCAAACCCGTCCGACTCGATCGGCCTGCAGTACCTCAAGAAGAGCCGCGGCGGCTACCTCGGCGCGAACTTCCGTTCGAAGTGGGGACTGCCCGTGATCAACATCCCGGGGTGCCCGGCCCATCCCGACTGGGTCACGCAGATCCTCGTCGCGATCGCCAGCGGCCGCGCCGCCGATGTCGCGCTCGACGAGCTGCAACGGCCGCAGACGTTCTTCAAGACGTTCACGCAAACCGGCTGCACGCGGGTGCAGTTCTACGAGTACAAGCAGCACACCACCGAGTTCGGCCAAGGCACGCGGACCGGCTGTCTGTTCTACGAGTTCGGCTGCCGCGGGCCGATGACGCATTCTCCGTGCAACCGCATCCTCTGGAACCGGCAGTCGTCGAAGACGCGGGCCGGCATGCCCTGCACCGGGTGCACGGAACCGGAGTTCCCGTTCTACGACCTGATGCCCGGCACGGTGTTCAAGACACAGAAGGTCATGGGTGTGATCCCCCGCGACCACCAGACCGGCACCGGTCAGCTCACGTACCTCGCGCACGCCGTCGCCGCCAAACTCGCCGCGCCACAGTGGACCAAGGAAGACATGTTCGTGGTGTAGTGTCACGCCTGCAGGGCCATCCATGGCCCCTGCAGGCTTGGATCGGCCGGAGGGAAATCCAAGGTTTCCCTCGGCCGACCGCATCGCATCCGACGATGCACGATCGATGCCACCCTGAAGCACTGGACGAGAAGGAGACCCCCATGGCCACCGTCGCCGCCGAGACGAAGAAGATTCGGATCAGCCCGCTGGGCCGCGTCGAGGGGGACCTCGATCTCCACGTGGACGTGGTCGACGGCGTCGTCACCGACGCATGGACCGAGGCCAGCATGTTCCGTGGCTTCGAGATCATCCTTCGGGGCAAGGACCCTCAGGCCGGCCTCATCGTCACGCCGCGGATCTGCGGCATCTGCGGCGGCAGCCATCTCTACAAGGCCTGCTACGCCCTCGACACCGCCTGGCGGACGCACGTGCCGCAGAACGCGACGCTCGTCCGCAACATCGCCCAGGCCTGTGAGACGCTCCAGTCGATCCCGCGGTGGTTCTACGCGCTCTTCGCCATCGACCTCACCAACAGGAAGTACGCCCATCACGCCGAGTATGACGAGTGCGTGAAGCGATTCGCCCCGTTCGTCGGCACGGGCTACGAGAAGGGAGTCACGCTCTCCGGCAAGCCGGTGGAGGTGTACGCGATCTTCGGCGGCCAGTGGCCCCACTCGAGTTTCATGATCCCGGGGGGCGTGATGTGCGGTCCGAACCTCGCCGACGTCACCCGGTCGATCGCGATCCTCGACTACTGGAAGCGGGAGTGGCTGGAGAAGGACTGGCTCGGCTGCTCCATCGACCGTTGGCTCGAGAACAAGACCTGGGACGACGTCTGGGCGTGGGCCGACGAGAACGACGCCCAGCGGAACAGCGACTGCGGCCTGTTCCTCCGCTTCGCCAAACGGATCGGCCTCGACACATTCGGCTATGGCTGCGGCACGTTCATCGCCACCGGTACCTACTTCCAGCCGGAACTCTACGAACACCCGACGATCGAGGGCCGCAACGCCGCCCTCATCGCCCGCTCGGGCATCTACGACGGCGCGGAGTTCCACGACTTCGACCATCTCAACGTCCGCGAGAGCACGGCACACTCCTTCTACCAGGGCGACACCTATCTCCATCCGTGGGAGGGCCGCACCGACCCAATCGACCCCGCCGAGGGGCATAAGCACGGCAAGTACTCCTGGGCCAAGAGCCCGCGGTACGAGGTGCCCGGCAAGGGGGCGATGCCGCTCGAGGCCGGACCGCTCGCGCGGCAGGTGATCGCGGGCCGCCCCGGGGCAGCCGCGCATCAGGATCACGACCCGCTCTTCCTCGACGCGGTGAAGAAGGCCGGGCCGAGCGTGCTCGTGCGTGTGATGGCGCGGATGCACGAGGCCTGCAAATACTACAAACTCGCCCACCGCTGGCTCGGCGAACTCGACCTCCACGCGAACTTCTACGCGAAGCCGGTCGAGCACGCGTCGGGCAAAGGTTTCGGCTCGACCGAGGCGGCCCGCGGATCGCTCTCCGACTGGATCGTGATCGATCAGGGCAAGATCGCCAACTACCAGGTGGTGACGCCGACGGCCTGGAACATCGGACCCCGCGACGGTCGCGGCGTGCACGGCCCCATGGAGCAGTCGTTCATCGGCTCACCGATCCAGGATCCCACCGACCCCGTCGAGATGGGCCACGTCGCCCGCTCCTACGACTCGTGCCTCGTCTGCACGGTCCACGCCTACGACGGCAGAACCGGCAAGGAGCTCTCGCGGTTCCGCATCGGCGAAATGGGGTGACCCGTGCGGACGCTCGTGATCGGTTGCGGGAATCTGCTCCGCGGTGACGACGCCGCAGGGCCGGTGCTCGTGCGGCGGATGTGGGAGCGTGGCCTGCCCGACGGCGTGCGATGCGCGGACGGCGGCACCGGCGGCATGGATGTGGCCTTCCAGATGCGCGGGGTGCCCCATGTCATCCTCGTCGACGCCTGCTCCTCCGGCAGCGAGCCGGGCACGCTCTTCGAGGTGCCGGGCCGCGAGGTCGAGAACCTTCCGCCACTCACCGGCATCAACCTCCACGCGTTCCGCTGGGACCACGCGATCGCCTTCGGCCGCTGGCTCCTCAAGGACGAGTATCCCGATGACGTCACGGCGTATCTCATCGAGGGGGGGCGGTACGAGATCGGGGAGGCGTTGTCGCCGCGCGTCGATGCGGCGGTCGACCGGCTCGTCGATCTCCTGTTTGCGAAACTCGGGCCCGAGCCCGCCGGAGCGACGACATGACACCGGCTGACGCAGCGCGTTGCGAGGTCGAAATCTCGCCCGACGGCCATCTGCGGATCGCGGCGGCCGACGCCGCCCGCTTTTTTCCCGGCGATGCCCTGGTGGCGCTCGTGCGCGGCGACGAACTCGTCCTCCTGCCGGCGCGGGGCGGAGGCGGCGGCGGGCTGATTCTCAAACAGCGAAACGCGTCCGGCGACAGGAGCGTGCTCGTCGCCGAGGCGCTCGGCTTTCGCGCCGTGACGGGCCGGTTCACCGCCGTCTGGGATGACGACCGCGGCGGGCTCACCGTGCCACTCGCGGCGACGATTCCCCGGCCTCAACCGGTGGGCGTGTTTCCCTTTCCGCGGTCGCACCTGCTCGCGGCGTCCGGCGACGACGCGGCCCGCGAGGCGGCCCTCCTCGGCGACGAGGACGCGGCCCGCGACCTCCTGCCAGCGACGGTGGCCGACGTCCACGGCGACACGCCCCTCGCCCGCTACAACGCGTTCGTGCTCGTGCCATCGGCCGCGGCGCTCGCGGCGATCGAGGCCGAGGGCGACGCCGCGTTCACGGCACTCGCCCGCGCCGCCGCGTTCGCGCACGGGCTCATCGACAACCCTCCCGACCCCGGGCCGCTGGACGGCGAACTGAAGGGCCTCGTGCTCATGACGGCCGCCGCCGGCCGCTTCGAGCAGGGTGACGCCCGCGCTGCGCGGACGCTTCTCGTGGAGGCCGTCGCCGCGGCGGAGCAACCGTCGCCCGTGTTCGCCGCGATGCTCGAGATGCAGATCGCCGAATCACTCCCTCCCGAGGCGACGGCACTCGCGCTCGAGCACCTCGATCGTGCGGAGCGGCTGGCCGAGCGGGCGCGCCTGCCCCGGCTACGGGCGGCGATCTGGCTGCGGAAGGGCGTTGTCCACCAGCAGCTCGGCGCCGACGGCAGCCGTGGGCCGCTCAACGAGGCCGTCAGGTGCTACCAGAAGGCGATCGCCACGGGGATCGGCCCGGAGAACGATCCCGTCCTCTTCGGCCAGCTTCAGAACAACCTCGGGCTGGCCTACCTCTGCATGCCCACGCGCGAGGCGAGCGACCGGCTGCGGACCGGCATCGCAGTGCAATCGTTCCGCAAGGCGCTCGACGTGCAGGACCGCGACCGCGATCCGGAGCTGTGGGCGAGCGTGACGATGAACCTCGCCAGCGCCCTGCAATACCTTCCCTCCACGCATCCGTCCGACAACCTCGCCGAGGCGGTGGAACACTACGAGGAGGTGCTCGCGGTGCGGACCGAGGCCCGCGACCCCGTCGCCCACGCCCGCGTGCTCCTCAACCAGGCCAACGCCCTGGCTCATCTCGGCATCTTCAAGCCGGCCATCGAGAAGCTCGCCAAGGCGATGAAGCTCTTTTCATGGCATGATCACGCCGACGAGGCAGCCACCGCCAAGGAACTGCTCGACGGCATCCAGGCGCGGCGCGACGAAGCGCGCGACGCCGACGACGTCGTGCCCGAGGCGGCCGCGAGCGTTTCCGGCCCCCGGCCCAGGTGACACGCGAGTCATGGATCTCCACCAGCGGCAGCAGTTCGACTTCCTTCTGCAGACGGCGACCGAGCGGTTCGTCGCCCGGATGGAGGAGCGTTACCGCGGCCCGCAGCAGGCGCTCGCCGCCCTCCGGGGCGACCCGGCGACGACCACGGCGACGCTCGCCACGTTCGTCGCGGCGATCTTCCGCGACTTCCTCCTCGACGACGCCGACGGTGCCGCGTTCGTCCTGCGGGCCGTGCCGCGGCGGTCGATCGCGGCCCATCGTGCCGCCGTCACCGACGCCGCGACCGTCGAGGATCTGATGGCGACGCTCGCCCGCGGCCTGTTCGCGGAACTGCTCCTCATGAAGACGCTCGAATCCCTCGAACAGCATGCCGGCTACGAGGCCGTGCAGGGATCAACGCCATGACGCACGAGCCCGACGGTGCCGCCGCGACGGTCCACGCCGACGATCTCGAGACGCTCGCCCGCGCCGTCGATCGCGCGGTCGCGGAGACCGACGCGCTCGCCCCCGACGCCAGGGCGAAGGCGGTCGCTCTCCGCGAGGCGATCGAGGCCTTCCACCGGGCCGGGCTTACGACGATCGTGAAGCGACTCAAGGCCGACCCACGCGGCAAGGAACTGCTCTTCGAACTCGTGGATGACCCCGGCGTCCACGCCCTGTTCGCGATGCACGGCATCGTGCGATCATCCCCCGCGGCACCGGCGCCGCAGCCGCCGCTCGAGCTCGTTCAGATCCAGTTGCCGGGCACCGCGCCCGGCTGGCATCAGGGGCCGCGTGCCGACGCCGTGACGGCGGAGAAACCCGTCGCCTTCGAGGCCGGCGGAACGAAGATCATCGTGCTCCGCGTCAGGGACGGCCTGCGGGCGTTTCGCAACGCGTGCGCCCACGTCGGCCTCCCGCTCGATCGCGGGATGTGCGACCCCGAGGCGGGCACGATCACCTGCCCGTGGCACGGCTTCCGGTTCGATGCCGACACCGGCGAATGCCTCTCGGCACCGCAGTGCCAGCTTGAGCCGTTTCCCGTGCGGGTGACCGACGGCGTGGTCTGGGTGAAACCGCCATGAGCGCCGTCACCGCCGTGCATCCGGGCTGGTCGACGACCGCGTGGGTGGGCGCGCCGGCACCCGGCGGCCTCGCGCTCCCCGCGGCCAACGCCACGGCCGATCACCTCTACGCGCCTCGCGGCGTGTGGCTCGACGACCATCGGCTCATCGTCTGCGACTCGGGCAATCACCGCGTGCTCATTTGGTACGGCCTGCCAGACGAGCCCCACGCCCCCGCCGACGTCGTCCTCGGTCAGGCGTCGTTCACCACCGAGGGCCCCGCCGCCGGCGGGCGCGGCCCGGAGAACGGGCTCCATCTCCCCACCGGTGTGATCGTCGCCGGCGGCCGGCTGCTCGTCGCCGATGCGTGGCATCATCGCATCCTCGTCTGGAACAGCGTGCCCGACTCCAGTGACAGGCCACCCGATTGGTGCCTCGGACAGCCGTCACTCAGCGCCGTCGAACGCAACCGCGGCCGCACGGCTGCGGCCGACACGCTGCACTGGCCCTACGGCCTCGCCGCGATCGCCGGCCGGCTCCATGTGGCCGATACCGGCAACCGCCGCGTCCTCATCTGGAACGACGTGCCCACGCGCGACCGGCCCGCCGACGTGGTCCTCGGCCAGCCCGACATGTCCTCCGCCGACGAGAACCGCGGCGGTCCGCCGGGCCCCGCGTCGTTCCGCTGGCCACACGCGATCGCGGGCGACCAGCGGATGCTGTTCGTCGCCGATGCGGGCAACCACCGCGTGCTCGGCTGGGAGGGCCGGCCCGACCACGACCGTCCCGCCGACCTCGTCCTCGGCCAGCCTGACTTCGCGACCGCCGCCGAACTGCCACACCGTCCGCAGGGCCCCGCGCGACTGCGGTTTCCCTATGGGCTCGCGCTCACGGGCGACACGCTCGCCGTCGCTGACACCGCCGACAATCGCGTGCTGTTCTGGGACGTGTCCGCCGGTTCCTCGATCGGTCCCGCGGCCGTGAGCGTGATCGGACAGGACGACTTCAACGCCAGCGGCGAGAATCGTTGGAAGGCCGTCGCCGACGACACGCTCTGCTGGCCCTACGGCATCTGCCTCCACGAGACCGTGGGGCCCGGCGGCAAGCGGCTCCGGCTGGCCGTGGCCGACTCGGGCAACAATCGCGTGATGCTCTGGCAGCGGGGAGGTGAGTGATGTGCCTGGCCGTCCCCGGACGCGTCGAGTCGATCCACGACGAGCAGGGCACGCGGATGGGCCGCGTGAACTTCGGCGGCGTGGTCAAGGACGTGTGCCTCGCGTATCTCCCCGACCTCGACGTGGGGGATTACACGATCGTGCACGTGGACTTCGCGATCTCGAAGATCGACGAGGCCTCGGCCCATGAAACGCTCCGCACGTTCGCGGAACTCGGGCTGCTCGACGAGGGGCTTGCCGAGCTCCGCGGCGAGGCGACCGACGGTGGGCCCACGCCATGAAGCATCTCGCCGAGTATCGCGACGGCGACACGGCGCGGCGACTGGCCGCGGAGATCGGGCGGATCGTCACGCGGCCGTGGGCGCTGATGGAGGTCTGTGGCGGCCAGACGCACTCGATCATCAGGAACGGCGTCGACCAGCTGCTGCCGCCGGAGGTTGAGCTGATCCACGGTCCCGGCTGCCCGGTCTGCGTGACGCCGCTGGAGACGATCGATCGGGCCCTCGCGATCGCCGCGCGGCCGGGCGTGATCTTCTGCTCGTTCGGCGACATGCTCCGCGTGCCCGGATCGCGCGACAACCTGTTCGCGGTGAAGGCCCGGGGCGCCGACGTGCGCGTGGTGTACTCGCCACTCGACGCGATTGCCCTCGCGAAGGCCCACCCTGACCGCGAGGTCGTGTTTCTCGCCATCGGCTTCGAGACGACGGCGCCGGCCAACGCGATGGCCGTGAAGCTCGCGAGGCAGCACGGGCTCGCCAACTTCTCGATGCTCGTGTCGCATGTCCTCGTGCCGCCCGCCATCGAGGCGATCATGCGGTCGCCGGGCAACCGCGTGAGCGCCTTCCTCGCGGCGGGCCACGTGTGCAGCGTGATGGGCACCTGGCAGTATCCGCCGCTCGCCGAGCGGTTCCGCGTGCCGATCGTGGTCACGGGCTTCGAGCCGCTCGATCTCCTCGAGGGCATCCGCCGCACGGTGGCGCAACTCGAGGCCGGCCGCCACGAGGTCGAGAACGCCTACGCCCGCGTCGTCACCGAGCGGGGCAACGAGGCGGCGCAGCGGGTGATCGCCGAGGTGTTCGCGCCGGTGGACCGGGCGTGGCGGGGCATCGGCGTGATCCCGGACAGTGGCTGGCGGCTCGCCGATGCCTACCGCGACTTCGACGCCGAGATCCGCTTCGCGGTGGGCGACGTGACGGCGGTCGAGTCGCCGCTGTGCCACAGCGGCGAGGTCCTCAAAGGCACGCTCAAGCCCAACCAGTGCCCCGCGTTCGGCCGCGAGTGCACGCCACGCACGCCGCTGGGTGCCACGATGGTGTCGAGCGAGGGGGCGTGTGCCGCCTACTACCACGCCGGCCGCTTCGTCGAACCGGCCATCGCGGGAGCGACGCATGACGCGTCCTGACCCGCCCGACATGTCGCGGTTCACCTGCCCGGCGCCGCTCGCCGACTATCCGCACGTCGTCCTCGGTCATGGCGGGGGCGGCATTCTGTCCCGTGACCTGATCGAGCACGTCTTTCTTCCCGCCTTCACGAACCCGCTACTCGACCGGCTCGGGGATTCGACGGTCGTGGACCTCACAGCCGACCTCGCCGCCGGGGGCCGGCTCGTCCTCTCGACCGACTCCTACGTCGTGCGGCCGCTGTTCTTCCCGGGTGGCTCGATCGGCGATCTCGCGGTCAACGGCACTGTCAACGACCTCGCGATGAGCGGCGGCCGCCCGCGCTACCTGACCGCGGCATTCATCATCGAGGAGGGCCTGCCGATCGAGACGCTCGGCGACGTGGTCACCCGCGTGGGCCGGGCCGCGGCCGTGGCCGGCGTGCAGATCGTGACGGGCGACACGAAGGTGGTGGAGCGGGGCCACGGCGACGGCGTCTACATCACCACCGCCGGCGTCGGGATCGTGCCACCAGGAGTCAGACTCGGGCCCGACGCCGTGCGGCCCGGCGACGTCGTCATCGCGAGCGGCACGCTCGGCGACCATGGGATGGCGATCATGAGTGTCCGCGAGGGACTCGCCTTCGAGGCCGAGATCATGAGCGATTCGGCGCCGCTCCACGGCCTCGTGGCCGCGATGCTCGCCGCATGTCCGACGATCCGGCTGCTCCGCGATCCCACGCGCGGCGGCGTGGCGACGAGCCTCGGCGAGATCGCGGTAGCGACGAACCTCGGCATCGAGATCGACGAACCCTCGCTCCCGATCCGTCCTGTCGTGGCGGCCGCGTGCGAGCTGCTCGGACTCGATCCGCTGCAGGTCGCCAACGAGGGGAAGCTCCTCGCGATCGTGCCTGAGGCGTCGGCTGCCGCCGTCCTCGCGGCGATGCATGGGCACGAGCACGGCCGCGACGCGGTGGCGATCGGCCGTGTGGTGGACCGTCATCCCCGGCGGGTGGTGATGCGGACGGCGATCGGCGCCACGCGGATCGTGCCGATGCCCCTCGGCGAGCAGCTGCCGAGAATCTGCTGACGCGTCGTCCCCGAAGGCCACCCATGAAGCCAGCGGCCGCCCTTCTCGTCGCCCTCGTGGCCCTCGCTGCGCTGGCCGCCGCCCCGAGACGTCCGAACATCGTCTTCATCTTCAGCGACGACCACGCGTGGCACGCGATCTCGGCCTACGGATCGAAGGTGAACGTCACGCCGCACCTCGACCGGCTCGCGGTGGGAGGAGCCCGGCTCGAGAACGCGTTCGTCACCAACTCGATCTGCACGCCCAGCCGGGCCACGCTGCTCACGGGTCAGTATTCGCATGTGAACGGCGTGCCGGTCTTCAACCCGTTCGACGGCTCGCGTGACCACGTCGCCAAGCGGCTCCAGGCCGGCGGCTACCACACCGGCATCGTCGGGAAGTGGCATCTGGGAAGCGATCCCACGGGGTTCGACCGCTGGATCGTGCTGCCCGGCCAGGGCGCCTATCGGAATCCGACGTTTCTCGTGCCGGGGGGCACGCTCTCGATCAACGGGCACTGCACCGAGATCACGACCGATCTCGGGATCGAGTTCCTGCGCACGCGGCCGCGCGACAAGCCGTTCTTCCTCATGCTCCACCACAAGGCGCCGCATCGCAACTGGCAGCCCGACGAGGCGAATCGTCGTCGCTTCGCCAACGCGGACCCGCCACGTCCCGACACGCTCTTCGATGACTATGCCACGCGCCCGACCGCCCTTCCCGAGAACAAGCAGACGATCGCCGGCGACCTCACGCGACGCGACCTCAAACTCGAGCCGCCGCCGGATCTCGTGGCGAAGCAGCGGCAACGTTGGCTCGATGACGTGCCTGAGGAGGTCGACGTGGACGGCACCGTGCTCACGGGCCGGGCTCTCGTGCAGTGGAAGTATCGCCGCTTCATGCAGGACTATCTCGCCTGCGTGCAGGGCGTGGATGACGGCGTGGGCCGCGTGCTCGACTGGCTGGACGCCGAGAACCTCGCCAACGACACCGTCGTGATCTACACGACCGACAACGGCTGGTTCATGGGCGACCTCGGCCTGTACGACAAACGGTTCATGTACGAGCCGGGGATGCGGGTGCCGCTGCTCGTGCGAGGTCCGGGCGTGCGTCCGGGCTCGGTGCCGGAGCAGGTCGTGGCGAACATCGACCTCGCCCCCACGATCCTCGATCTTGCCGGCCTCCCGATTCCGGACTCGATGCAGGGCCGGAGTTTTGCCCCGATCCTGCGGGGCGAGCAACCGACCGACTGGCCGAAGGCCGTCTACTACCGCTACTACCACGACCCGGGCCATCACGACACGCGGGCCCACTACGGCGTCCGCACGGCGACGCACAAGCTGATTCACTATTGGCGGAAGGATGCCTGGGAGCTCTACGACCTCGTGAAGGATCCGACGGAGCAGCACAACCTGCTCTTCGACGAAGCGGAGGCGACATCACCCGCGGTGGCGAAGTTGTTCGCGGAACTGCGGGCTGAGATCGAGCGGCTCCAGAAGCACTATGGCGACGACGGGAGATACGCCGACCCGACGACGTGGCCCAAGGGATCGGTGGACGGGCCGGTCACGGGCAAGCCGTCGCTCGGCGCGAAGACGGTGTCCGAAGCAATCGCCGCCGCGGGCGGCGGGTGAGGTCACCTCAGCCGCAGCGCTCGACCGTGAACCGGAGGAAGTGCGTGGCGCAGCTGATGCACGGGTCGAAGTCGCGGATGAGCCGTTCGCAGGCGAGCGTCGCGGCCGCGTCGGACTGATCGAGCACGTCCGGCAGCATCGCCCGTAGGTCGGCCTCGATCATCGCCTGATTCTGCGACGTCGGCGGCACGATCGCCGCCGCCGTCACCAGGCCATCGGCGCCGATCTCGTAGCGCTGCCAAAGCAGGCCGCGCGGCGCCTCCGTGGCATACGAGCCCACGGCCGCGCGCCGCGGCACGTCGACGCGGGAGACCGGCACGTCGGCGACGGCGGCCCGCGCGACCCCGAGCGCCTCCTCGCAGGCCACCGCGATCTCGAGCGCCCGGGCCACGATGCTCTCGGCCGAACGCCGCAGCGGAAACGGGAGGCCGCACGACTCCGCCGCCGCCCGCGTGACGGGAGGCAGCCGATCGTGGCAGAGGTTGATGCGGGCCCGCGGCCCCACGAGGTAGGGCGTCTCGCCCGGCACGCGCACCGAATGCAGCGCCGTGCTCCAGGGCACCTGCCGTTCGGAGAAGTGCCGCTCGAAGTCGGCGGCGCCGATCGCGAGCCCGGCGCTCGACACGATCGGCCCCGAGTCGATCGGATAGCCCTCGTCCGGCCGCAGACTCACGCACTCGCAGTCGCGGGTGGCCCCCGGAAACTCGAGCCGACTCACCTCGGCCACGAGCGCGACGGCCGCCGCGAGCCCCCACTCGAGTTCGGGCACGAGTCCGCGAATCGCCGTTGCGGCCGGCGCCCGGTGAAACCCGCCGATCGCGACGTTCACCGGATGGACCGCGCGGCCTCCCACCACCTCCATGATCCGCGAGCCCAAGGCCTTGAGCCGCAGCCCACGGTTCACGAGATCGGGGTGCGTGGCCGCGAGGGCAAAGCCGCTCTCCGCACCGAGGAAGTCGGGCAGATGCAGCAGGTGCACGTGCAGCGCATGGCTCTGGATCCACTCGCCGCAGTAGAGGAGCCGCCGCAGCTGGCGGATGTCGGGCGTGACCGTGATGCCGAGCGCCGCCTCGATCGCGCCGCAGGCGGTCATCTGATAGGCCACCGGACAGATGCCGCAGATTCGGGCCACGAGATCGGGCACCTCGTCGATCCCGCGGCTGCGCAGGAGCCGCTCGAAGAATCGCGGCGGCTCGTAGATCGAGAACTCGGCGATCTCGACGGCGCCATCCACGACCCGCACCCGCAGCGAGCCCTCCCCTTCCACGCGGGCGAGCGACTTCACGTCGAACCGGCGCAGTTGCGTCATCGGTCCAGGGCCTCCAGCCGGTCGCTCTCCGCGCGAAACGCGGGCGCGTAGCCGTTGAACGACCGCACGAGCCGCACGAGCTCGTCGCGCGACGTGCCACGCCGCTCGTAGAACCCCGTCAGGCTCACGAGGTTCGCCGATTCGCTCGGGCCGAAGCAGCCGTAGCACTCGCGGTCGTGTGCCGGACAGAGCGCCCCGCAGCCGGCCTGCGTGACCGGCCCCAGACAGGGAGTCCCGCGGGCCACGGCGACACACACGGTGCCCCGGGCCTTGCATTCGACACAGACCGAATGCTCGGGCACGCGCGGCCGGCGGCCCACGAGCAGCGCGGTGAGCAGGTCGAGCAGCTGGCCGCGGTCGATCGGGCAGCCCCGCAGTTCGAAATCGACCGGCACGTGATCGGCGATCGCCGTGCTGGTGGCGAGCGTCTGGATGTACTCGGGGCTCGCGTAGACGCCTGCCAGAAACTGGTCGATGTGACCCCAGTTGCGCAGCGCCTGGATGCCGCCTGCGGTCGCACAGGCCCCGATCGTGACGAGGGTTCGGCACTGGCGGCGGACCTCGCGGATGCGGTCCGCGTCGTCGGGCGTCGTGATCGAGCCCTCGACGAGCCCCACGTCGTACGGTCCCGGCACCACCCGCGAACTGGCCTCGAGGAAGTGGTCGATCGCCACCCGGTCGGCCAGTTCGAGGAGCCGGTCGCCCACGTCGAGCAGCTGGAGCTGGCAGCCGTCGCACGAGGCAAACTTGAACACGGCCAGTCGCGGCTTCGCGGTCATGGAGTCGCTCGATTCAGAGGTGCGCCACGGCGAGAAGCCCCGCGAGCGCATCGTACCCGAGCACGGGGCCGTCGCGGCAGATGAAGAGCGGCCCGAACTGGCACAGGCCACAGTGGGCCACGGCGCACGCCATGTTGCGCTCGAGCGAGAGAAACACCCGCGCCGCCGGCACGCCTCGCCGCACCGCCGCCTCGGCGATCCCCACCATCATCGGATCGGGCCCGCAGCAGAGGATCATCGTCGCGTCGGGGTCGAGCGGCACTTCGGCGAGCAGGTCGGTGACGAGGCCGACGGCTCCGGTCCAGTCGTCGTCAGCGGCATCGACGACGGTGCGGACGTCGATTCCCGCCGCCCGCCACGCCGGATACTCGTCGCGATACAGGAGCCCTGCGGGCGTCTTGGCACCGTGAAGCACGGTCACTTGCCTGGCACTTCCGACACCGTGCGCGAGCGACCGAATCGCGGCCCGCTGCGAGGCGAGCCCAAGACCGCCCCCCACGATCACGACATCGCAGCCCGCCACACGATCGAGCGGCCAGGGCGTGCCGAACGGCCCGCGCACGAGCACCTCGTCGCCCACACGGCAGCGGGCGAGGGCGTCGGTGACGTTGCCTACCGCCCGCACCGTGTGGGCGACCGCGCCGCGGCTCGCCGGATCGGAGCTCACGGAGATCGCCGCCTCGCCGATGCCCGGCAGGTAGAGCATGTTGAACTGCCCCGCGGCGAACCGGTAGTCGCGGCCCACCGCCTCGTCGGCGAACTCGAGTTCATAGGTCTTCACGCCCGTGATCTCGTCGGTGATCGACCGGATCCGGGTCACGTGCGACCGCCACGGGTCGGCGGCCGCAGCCTTCGGCACGCATCCGCTCACGGGGCGTTCTCCCCGCGCGGAATGTCGCGGCCATCGCTCCCCCGGATCGCGGCAATCTCCGCGGTCACGTCGATCCCGACGGGGCACCAGGTGATGCAGCGGCCGCACCCGGTGCAGCCCGACGTGCCGAACTGGTCGATCCAGCCGGCAAACTTGTGCGTGAGCCACTGCCGATAGCGCGACGCGGTGGACGATCGCACGCTGTGCCCGTGCATCCGCGCGTGGTCGAGCGTAAAGCAACTCGCCCAGTGCCGCTCGCGATCGACGTGGTCGCCGGAGAGATCGGCCACCTCCTGCACGCTCGCGCAGAAACACGTGGGGCAGACGAGCGTGCAGTTGGTGCATGACAGGCACCGCGCAGCCACGTCGTCCCAGCGCGGATGCTCGAGGCTCCCCATGAGGAGATCGCGGATGTCGTGCGTGTCGAGGCTGCGGGGCGCGGGGCTGCCCTCCATGGGCTGCCGCTCCTGCATACGCTTCGCGAGATCGCGAGGCACGCCGCGGGCGGCCTCGATCTCGGGGGACGTGCAGGGGACGAGGAGCGCGCCCGCGTCACGGGCCGCGGCGAGCATGGCGGCTCCCGCGGCCGAACCGGCCTCGCACGCAAATCGGCCGTCGATCTCGGTGAGCGCGAGATCGAAACCCGGCCCCGCCGCCGGGCCGCACCCCATCGAATGGCAGAAGCACGTGGCTGCGGCGCGGCGGCAGTTGACCGCCACGACGAAGAGGCGTTGACGCCGCGACTGGTAGCCCGGATCGACGTGGTCGCCACCGAGGAACACGCGGTCCTGCACCGCGAGCGCGGCGAGATCACAGCCGCGGACACCGATGACCGCAAGCGGCGGCTCCGGAGGTGGCGGATTCGCTTGGGCCCACGTGCCGTCGGTCCGTGTGAAACTCGCGATCGTTTCCCGCGCCGGAAACAGGAAGTTCTTGAGCGAGTGTGGGCCCACGACGTGGTCGAAGGTGCCCGCGGCCGGATCGTGCCGCAGGCGATACGTGCCGCCGTCCTGCTCATCGAGCCAGCCCGTCGGCAAGGCCGCCACCGACGAGAGATCGCGGAGCACGATCGCCCCGTCGGCCACCTGGGGTCCGAGCACGCGGCGGCCGTCCCGCACGAGCGCATCGATCACGGCCTGGAGGCCGTCGTGATCGAGCCAGTGCCACGAGCCGGGAGCGGGTGTCGTCGTGTTCAAGGGTTGCCTCTCGGGTGACACGTCAGCGTCAACTGTCGGGGGTTTCCGCCCGGGATGCAACCGTCGCGACACGGGAGGCTGCATTCGGATCGCCCGGTCTGCTACACCACTCGTGAATCGGCGGCGTGGGTATGCCGCCACGGACGAGGCCCGACGTGGACGGACTCCTCTGCGTATCGGACGAGGTCGCCGCCGCGATCACTGCGGGCCGCCCCGTGGTCGCGCTCGAGACGACGCTCGTCACCCACGGCCTGCCCCGTCCCGACGGCCTGCGCGTGGCGTCGCTCCTGGAGCGTGTCGTGCGCGACGGCCGCGCCGTGCCCGCAACGATCGGCATCCTGGCCGGCCGGATCGTCGTGGGGCTCACGCCTGCGGAACTCGACGCCCTCGGCTCGTCGGCCGCACCCGTGAAGGTGAACCTCGGCAACCTCGCCGCCGAGGTGGCCGTGGGGGGCACCGGCTCGACGACGGTGGCGGCCACGATGTTCGCGGCGTCGTGCACGGGGATCCGCGTGTTCGCGACGGGCGGCATCGGCGGCGTGCATCGCGGCGTCAGCGAGACGGGCGACGTGTCAGCCGACCTCACGGCGCTCGCCCGCCATGCCGTCGCCGTGGTCTGTGCCGGCGCGAAGGCGATCCTCGACCTGCCGCGCACGCGGGAGATGCTCGAAACGCTCGGCGTCCCGGTGCTCGGATTCGGTACCGACGAGTTTCCGGCGTTCTACCGCCGCGCGAGCGGGCTCACCGTGGACCGCCGCTACGACGACATGCCGTCGCTCGCCCGCGCGATCCGCACGCATGTCGCGCTCGGCTTCACGACCGGGATCGTCGTGGCCAACCCGGTGCCGCCGGCCGACGAACTTCCACAGGACGTGCACGACGCCGCGCTCGCGGCGGCGCTCGCCGAGGCGTCGGAGGCCCGCGGCCGCGACGTCACGCCCCGCCTCCTCGAACGCATGCGGGAACTGACCGGCGGCGCGAGCGTGACGACGAACGAGGCCCTGCTCGTGAACAACGCCCGCGTGGCGGCGGAACTGGCCGTCGCGCTTGCGGCGGACGCGTGATGCCCGACGGCCACGCGGGCGTGTCTCGGTTCGATCGAGCGCCACGCTCGCTCGGGGCAGGTCGTGGCCGAAAGCGCACGAGCGATACCGACACGTCGGCACCACCACTGACAACGACGTTGGCGACGCAGCCGACGGCTCTGATTGCACGCCGTATCCCACGATCAGCGATCGGCCCTTTGTCGCTTCGCCCACAGTCGCGCATGGGACGTAGCGAGGGGTCGCCCGTGCCCCGAGAGCCGGCGTGTGTTTCCTCCGCGGAGCCTGGAGGGCGAAGCGGAGGAAACGCCGAGTGAGCGGAGGGCAGGATGCCAATCCTGTTCGGCACGGCTGATGCGGGAAGGGTGGCCTGGCCCGGGGCAGCCCACGCCCTCTCGCCGGACGTTCGTCTCGGCC
>Ga0233425_10005549_pt1 | contig 19790 bp, 16 predicted proteins | sample Watercolumn_Towu_2_FD_181712 | JGI IMG/M metagenome (GOLD analysis project Ga0233425, IMG submission 181712) | Freshwater microbial communities from Lake Towuti, South Sulawesi, Indonesia - Watercolumn_Towuti2014_140_MG | ecosystem: Environmental > Aquatic > Freshwater > Lake | place... | reverse complement strand
TTTGGGAACGTGTCGGCGATGAGTTTGAAGGTTGCTTGGTTAAAGTTTATCGTGAAGGAAATGAGTTGATAGGCCAGCTCATCGTCTCAACGCCTGCTATGCTGGATGCAGGTTGGCAAATTGGAGATAAAAAATGGCGCCAAATTGAAGGCGACCCGCATGAAGGATGGCATCTCCTCGATCTGCGCAAGCAATACGACACTCAAAACAAAAAGTTAATCTCTACAGATTATGCGCATTACTGGGTCTCCCTCGTGGGGACTCGCAAACTCCGCCTTCACCAATCAAAGGTCCCTCTCTTTCCCGAACAAAATTGGAAAAAAGTTGGGAACCTGATCGCTTTGCAATAATTTAACCCGCATATTTCCCACCTTCGTAGGAATGACGTAGCGGCTAACACCTCAACTTTTACAAAAGCAGAGTAAGAAAACTTATTCTCGCTCAGTCAGAAGGGCTATGTCTCCTACGCTTTCTCAACTTGCCAGTACTCTAGCTCCACTGGTGTCTCACGGCCGAAAATGCTGACAGAAACACGAAGCTTTCCACGCTCTGAGTCGATTTCTTCAACAACACCTTGTTGATTTTGGAAAGGACCATCGGCCACTTTAACTTTATCACCAACTTCAAAAATAATTTTTTGAGTGATGTTTTCTTCACGCTCTTTCATTTGCGCAAGCATCCCCGCAACTTCTTTAGGGCGCATAGGAACGGGACGATCTTTTGTTCCAGCAAAGCCGATCACGCCATTCGTGTCTTTGATAAAGTACCAAGTCTTTTCAACCAGTTTATCGTTCTCATCAAAAAGGTGCATGTTGATGATGAGATAACCCGGAAAAAATTTGCGCGTCGTTTCGGTCTTCTTACCCCGCTTAATTTCTTGCACACGCTCGGTAGGAATCAAGACTTCAAAAATATAATCTCCCAATTCTTCAGATTTAACGCGCTTCATGATGTTATCATGAACTTTCTGCTCCTGGCCGGAGAGGACATGAACGACGAACCATTGATCTTTAGGAGCGAGAGGCATAAGGAAAGTTTGAGTTTAAAGTTTGAGTTTGAGTTAGTTTGTTGCTTCGCAAGTAACGAAAAAAATTTTGAGCAAAGAGTTGAGAAGAATAAACGCTTGATGAAAAATTGAAAGATGAAAAATTCAAACCGCGAAATACGCGAAGCAACACGAAAAAGAACTTTTGTTTTTCGCGTCTTTTAGCGAATGTCCTGGCTTCATTTTTATATTACTCTTCAAGGACGAGTTAAGAATCCAACCACATTCACCGTAATAAAATCAAAAAAGGCAATATAGCCGCCAACCAAGAGCATTGCGACAATGACAATAACACTAGAATTCCACAACTCTTTGTAGCGCTTGAATCCATGCTCTTCTGGGTTCCAAGGCCACTGAGCCTTATGAAGCTCTGCTCGAACTTCTTTAATGTACCGACTTATTTTAGAAAACATAAAAATCTTCGATTTTAGTAATGAGTAACAGGTAATGAGTCTATCTTCTTGCTTTCGTCAATTTCAAATTAAAAAGATTTGCTTAGAACTCACCAGTACTATCAAACTTGTTACTATCAATGGTAACAAAATTCTGACAACCGAAAACTGACAACTAACAACTAACCATTGCTACGCAACGGTCCAGGCCAGGAGGGAATCGAACCCCCAACCAACGGTTTTGGAGACCGCTACTCTACCAATTGAGCTACTGGCCTTCGGCTGCTTCGCAGCAGTTTAGAGTTTGAGTTTGGAGTTTGAGTCAAAGTCGCCTTCGGCAAAACAAAATTTTATTTATTTCGCGCAGCGACTCGATCACTCAAACTCAAACTACAAATACTCAAACTTGCAACAAAAGCAATGAAACTATCCAATATAGATTAAGTAAACCGACTTAATCTTGATTCTCTAGTCCAAGATTTCCGAAACACGTCCTGCACCAACAGTGCGGCCACCTTCACGAATTGCAAATCGGATTGTTTTTTCCATTGCAATTGGAGTGATGAGCTCAACTTCGATCGCAACGTTATCTCCTGGCATGACCATTTCAACACCTTCTGGGAGCTTCACGCTACCAGTAACATCGGTCGTGCGGAAATAAAATTGTGGGCGATAGTTCGAGAAGAATGGCGTGTGACGACCACCTTCATCTTTGCTAAGAACGTAGATTTCAGCTTTGAATTTTTTGTGAGGCTTAATCGAACCGACTTTAGCAATGACTTGACCACGCTCGATGTCTTCTTTTTTAACACCGCGAAGGAGAAGACCAACATTGTCTCCAGCTTCTGCTGTATCAAGAAGTTTACGGAACATTTCAATATCAGTAACCGTTGTCTTTTGTGTGTCTTTGAGACCAACGATCTCGACTTCTTCCATTTTCTTAAGAACACCACGCTCAACACGGCCTGTAGCCACGGTTCCACGACCTTCAATGTTGAAGACGTCTTCCACTGGCATGAGGAATGGTTGATCTTTTGGACGTTCTGGAAGCGGGATGTATTTATCAACCGCATCAATGAGCGCAAGAATTTGCTTTTCCATTTCTGGATCGCCATCAAGGGCTTTCTTGGCACTTCCTTTAACAATAGGAATCTCATCACCTGGGAAGTCATAAGACTTAAGCAAGTCACGAATTTCCATTTCAACGAGGTCGAGAAGCTCTGGGTCATCAACAAGGTCTACCTTGTTCATGAAAACGACCATTGATGGCACACCAACTTGACGAGCCAAAAGAATGTGCTCGCGAGTTTGAGGCATCGGACCATCAGCAGCGCTAACAACAAGAATAGCGCCGTCCATTTGAGCAGCACCAGTGATCATGTTCTTGACGTAGTCAGCATGTCCTGGGCAGTCAACGTGAGCGTAGTGACGTGCATCACTTTCGTACTCCACGTGCGCTGTGGAGATCGTAATACCGCGCTCTTTTTCTTCAGGCGCTGCATCAATTTGATCATAAGCTCGTGCTTGAGCCTTTCCCTGTTTTGCTAAAACCGTAGTGATAGCAGCAGTGAGAGTGGTCTTGCCGTGATCGACGTGACCAATGGTACCGACGTTAACGTGCGGCTTGTTGCGTTGGAATGTGTCCTTAGCCATGGTAGTGTTTGTTTTCTAGTTGTTTTGTTGTGATTGAGTGTTATGTCCTCTGGAGCCCATGACCGGGATTGAACCGGTGACCTCGTCCTTACCAAGGACGTGCTCTGCCAACTGAGCTACATGGGCTGAAATTATTATTAAAGAACAAAAAGTGGACTGTTATCAATAACAGCAGAACAGCTTCTGTCAAAGTCAATTTTTAGTTGGATTAGTAGATTTTTTCTTCCCAAGATAGATTCACCATGGACTATCTCCCTTTTTCAGATTCAAAAAATTCCTTTTCCTTAAGCTCCATGAGACGCGACTACTGCCTTGGAATCCTGAAAAATAGCGCTTTGCAGGACGATCCCATCCAACAATTTGATATCTGGTTTCAAGAAGCTCTCGTCTGCCAAGGAGTCCTTGAAGCCAATGCGATGACTCTGTCAACAACAAGTCGTAATCTTCAAATTACTTCACGCACCGTCTTGCTCAAAGGATATGATCAAACTGGATTTCGCTTTTTCACCAATAGCACGAGCACCAAAGGAAAACAGATTGCTGAAAATCCTCGTGTCGCTTTGCTCTTTCATTGGCATGCACTCGAACGTCAAGTTCACATCAATGGTCACGTCACACTCCTCCCTCGCCTCGAAACAGAAAAATATTTTCAATCACGTCCTCGTCAAAGCCAGCTCGCTGCTTGGGCCTCCTATCAAAGCACTCCCCTCACCAGTCGCGAGGATTTAGAAAAACGTTTTCAAAAATTGGAAGCCCGTTTTGAAAACAAAATGATTCCGACTCCTGAGTTTTGGAACGGTTATCTTGTCGTGCCAGATCAAATCGAGTTCTGGCAAGGACGCAGCAATCGCCTGCACGATCGTTTTTGTTACACCAAAAAAGAAAATGAAGAATGGGAGATAGAGCGACTGAGCCCGTGAAATCGAGCACACAGGTCTAAAACAGCTTGACACTTATACCAACCTCATTTCATGACGTCGGTAGTGGAAGATGGTAGATTGAAGATAGGAGTCGAGGCCTTCGACCAAAATATTAGAATGACATGCTAAGTAAATCTTTTCTTACCTGCGTCAACAGACCTCAATTTCTATTTTCGATCTTCCATCTTCGATCTCCTAACTACCAACGGAACGTTGGTAGCAACAGAAGTTTTTTAAAATAATCTCCTCCAATTTGCCCTCATCACATCCATGTTCGACGCTGCAGATCCATTATTTTGGGAAGAACGATATCGCATCAATAAGGTACCGTGGGACTTTGAGGGTATCTCCGCGGAGTTAGCGGATTTTTTAAAAACAACCAAACCGTCTGGTCAAAAGCGTGTACTGATCCCAGGATGTGGCTCTGCATATGAAGTTCAAGCCTTCCTCTTGGCGGGCTGGGATGCTTGGGGAATCGATTTTTCTGAACACGCCGTAGAACGAGCACAAAAAATTTTGGGAAAAAATAGCGATCGTATTCTCTTAGGTGATTTTTTCACCCATCTCTTCGAACATCCTTTTGATTTGGTATACGAACAAAATTTTCTATGCGCCTTCCCTCCACGATTAAAAGAATCATACGCTCAACGAATCCATCAACTTCTTGTTCCTCAAGGCCGATTAGTTGGTTTCTTTATCTACGAGGCGCCATTCGATGGGCCGCCTTATGCTCTCGCCAGTCTTGAAGAGCTCAAAAAATTACTTCCCAACTTTGAGCTAATCGAAGACTGCTCAGCAAGAGAACCGCTGCCTCGCATTAAAGAAACCATCGAGCGATGGCAAGAGTGGAAGAAATTTTAATACTTCTTCTCCTCATCACTCCATCCACTGCATCACATTGAAATTATACGAAATCGCAACAGCAGTGATGATGGCAAGGATCATCAAAGAAAAAACAAAAAACCGTGGCGTTCCAAAAAGAATACAGCGAATCTGCTGTTCTTCATTCTTGATTTGAGTTTCGGTTGGAGGAAGAGGATGCGGAAATGTTGCCATAGCAGTCGCTATTCTAGATGACATCTTTGTTCTGTCAATCTGCGACTATCCTCCCAATCGATTTCCTTTCGCGTTTCTTCGAAGCGGTTTTTCCTTCTTCATACCAGGCGTCCCCTCACCACGCCGTCGATCTTGCTCTTCGCGCGAGAGGCGTCCCTGCAAGCGGAGCCTGATGGGAAGACCTTCAAAAGGCCATTGAGCGCGAATGCAATGATGCAAATATTTTTCGTAAGCATCGGTCATCAAATCAGCATTGTTGACAAAAAGTAAAAACTCGGGTGGATAAAAAGACCGTTTCATCTCTGGCACTACTTGCGTTGCGTAAAGAAGCTTAAAACGCTTTCCACTACGTGAAGGAGGAGGTTGATTTTCCCAAACATATTTGAAAAATCGATTCAACTCTCCTGTTCCAATGTGAACCTCAGCAGCCTTCCGAACCTCTTCCAATGAGGTTGCGAGCCGCTTCACATCGTGACCCGTTTTTGCAGAGAGACAAATGATTGGCGCAAAGTCGAGAAAGAAAAGTTCTTCACGAATTTTTTGCGCTTCTTCGCCCTGCGCCATGCGACCTCCATCTTCTTTGTGCATCAGATCCCATTTGTTGAGAATGATGAGGCATGGCTTCATTGACTCTTGCAAAAGTCCAGCGATGCGCTTGTCTTGAGCGGTCACTCCTACCGTTGCATCCAAAACTAAGATACCAACATCTGCTCGGCGTAGAGCCTCTTCGGAACGCATCGCACTAAAAATTTCCACCGACGTATCGGGACGTGATCGGTGTCGTAATCCTGCCGTGTCGACAAGAATATAAGGCGTGCCTTGCAATTCACATTTCACATCAAGCGCATCACGTGTTGTGCCAGCAATATCACTTACGATACTCCGTTCTTCTCCGAGAAGCCTGTTGAGGAGAGAAGATTTTCCGACGTTGGGACGACCGACGATAGCCAACTTGGGAAACATGATCTCAGTTTGCCTCGTCTCTTGTTGCTTTGTTTCAGCAAGATGATTTTCAATCATCTGAACTAACTCATGCATCCCGCGACCATGAGCAGCACTCATTCCGAGGACTGTTTCAAAACCAAGTTGATAAAAATCATCCATGAATGACTCGTGTTGCCGTTCATCAATTTTGTTGACCACAAGCACCAACGGACGTCCACTCCGACGCAGCTGCTCTGCGAGTTCTTGATCAAGTGGCGTCATCCCTGCGCGTCCATCTACCACAAATAAAAGCAAGTCAGCAGAATTGATTGCCTCTAATGCAGCAAGTTGCGTCGCCTCAGCAAAGTCGGGATCAGGATTGTCTCCAATACCACCGGTGTCGATGATTTCAAAAGGAATTTTTCCTTGATGGCAAGTCGCAGCAAGTCTATCACGCGTCACGCCTGGTTGATCATGCACAATGGCAAGTCGTCGCCCTAGCAGACGATTAAATAAAGAGGATTTGCCGACATTAGGTCGACCGACAATAGCAACGCGATGCATAAATTTTACGGAACACGATCAGCTGCATTCGGCCATGGCTGAAAATGAGATTTTAATCTTAGAAAATTAAAATCGTCGTAAGGCCACACAGCATTAGGATCAATAGTAATCTTGGTTAGTTGATGTTTGTTGGCGCGATCTAGAAGAACATGCGGAGAAACAACACCTACTTGAATGCGTTCTTCGAGATTAAACCCATCAACAAAGAAAGGTTTGCTAGCACGATAAGCAATATAAGGCTCAGTCAACACATCGCCAGGAATATCTCGAACTTTTTTAATAGTTGTGATCATGCATTGTTCTCTCCAACGTGCCTCTTCATTAAAATCTAACGAGAGTCCTTTCTTAACGAGCCACATTCCTGGTGCAAGCAACAAAGGTAACAATAACAACATGAGAAACAAAATTTGAAGAAATGCTTTTTTATTCGATGAGAAAATGGCAAGCCGATGGAAAGCCATTCCAACAGCAATAGCCACGGCAATGTTAAAACCAAATTGAGCATTCGAGTCAACCCCACTACCAAGACGTTGCAAAAAACCGGCTCCCAATCCGATAGCAAGCATGATCAAAACTAGAGCAACATTTGTTTCACGCCACTGTTTCCATAAAATAAAAACACTCACGACTACAGCAAGCGCTACACTTTGCAAATCGAGCAATGCAGCCATCTCTTGAATGACAAAAAAACGGCGCGGCGCTAAAAAGTTAAAGAAAAAATCAGCACCATAGCAAGCGTAACAGAGCGCAAATCCAACACTAATCAAGATGATGGAATAGATGGAATATTTCCAAAAATCACTTCGCTCTTTTCTCGCTAGCAACCATAGAAAAGCAGAAACAGGCAACACGATAATATTTTGTTTAAAAAAACCTGCAAAGACCATTAAAGCTATCGGAAAAAAATATTTCCTTCCCTCCTTAACAGCTTTTAAAAATAAAAAAAAGGCGGCACTCATGATCGCCTGCGCCAATAATTGCGGATCATTCATCGCTACATAACGCTCAAAAAAAAGCCCCATCGTTGCTACAAAAAAGGAGGCTCCCACAATTCCAGCAAATCGCTCTCCTCCTAACTCTCGAATAATTTTAAAAATAAAAAAAGCAATCGTGAGCAGAGAAAAAAAACAGATCCATCGCCCAGCTAAAATGGGATCGCCTAAAAATTTTCCAACTAGCCCAACCACATAAAAAGAAAGAGGCGGGTAGTTATTCGTGATCCATTGATCGGGCTGAGGATAGAGTCTTTCTCCCTTGATGGCGGCTTCCTGAAAATAAGCATTCCACCCCTCATTAGGACCGCAGATCATCACATTCCAAGGAATACAGCGGACTGGATAAACAATGGAAAGCAGCGCCACCAAAGCAAGAACAAGAACCAAGCTCCCAATAAAAAAACGTTTTGTCACAAATCCACGAGTCGTCATAAAAAAAACCCTATCTTAACCTATCTCGCCGTGACCATGAACACGCAAAAGACGAATTCCATCAAAGATATAACCGATACCGCTCAAAAACGTCATGATCCCAGCGATGATAACAATAACATTGTAATGATGCCATTGTAATAAGACGACCGCGATCGTTAGCATTTGAAAAAAAGTGGTGATCTTTCCAAGAACACTTGGACGCACCTCGGCATAATCATTCAAAAAATGAAGGACCATCCAACCTACAACAATGATGATATCACGCGTGATCACAATCACAGGAAACCAAAGCGGCAGCGATCGATCCCAATTACTCACGCTTAATGTGATAATGGCCGTTAGCATCAAGCCCTTGTCTGCGATGGGATCGAGCATGGCGCCCAATTTTGATTTCATGCTACAAGAACGCGCCAACCAACCATCGATACCATCACTCACCGCCGCAATAAAAAAAACAATAATGGTTCCAAGGCGCAACTGTTCATTCGGAGTTCCTGCCTCGACACTGTGACCGTAGTACACGGCCAACAAAACAAAAACGGGAATCAAAAGAATACGCAAGATGGTGATTTGATTAGGAAGAGTCATGAGCAGCAGGTTACAGGTTGCAGGTTACAGCTTACAGGAAAAAGCGGTTCAATACGATCGATTCTTTGGAGATTGAAAAAATTTTTGCTCCATGCAATATCAAACAAAACAACGAAAAATGCTATCAAGCGCGATCTTCCGTTCCAACCTTGCCGTTGCTCTCTACCTTTTGCCACGAGCTCGGCGCAAGGATGCATTTCGTTTTTATGAATTTTGTCACAGCATTGATGAATGCGTTGATTGCTCTTCGCTGACGCAGCAGGAGAAAGAAATTTTTTTAAAAAATGCTCTCAACTCTCTTGAGGAAATCATTCAGCGTCGCAATCTCGACCTAAAACTTCTTGATGAAATTGTTCGTGGCATGCAGATGGATCTGACAACCAATCGCTATGCCACTTTTGAAGACCTGCGTCTCTACGCATGGCGCGTCGCTTCTGCCGTCGGACTCGTCAGCGCACAGCTCTTTGGAGCTAAAGGCAAAGTCGTTGAAGACTATGCAGAAAATTTAGGAATGGCTCTTCAACTCACCAACATCCTCCGCGATGTTGCCGAAGATGCTGCACAAAATAGAATCTACCTTCCTCTTGAAGACCTTCAACGTTTCAATGTCACCGAAGAAGAACTTTTGCAAGGCATTCCTTCACCACAAGCAACTCATCTTTTTCATCACGAAGCTGAGAGAGCTCTCTCTTATTTTGCTAAAGCCGATCTTGCCTGGGAAAAAATGTTGCCTGCAGAACGCCGCGCTATGAGGCCTGGACGACTGATGGAAGCCATCTATCGCACGCTCTTAGAAAAAATGCAATGCGACCGCTATGATGTTTTTCATCGACGCTATCGAGTGAGTTTTTTAAAAAAAATCGCGCACTCAATGAAAGTTCTTTTTGCTTGCTAAAAAAGAATTATTGGTATTACCGTATTACGCATGACTGCTATTTCATTTAAACTTAGTGAACGAGAAGCCTCTTCCCTTCGTCATCAAGCCCATGAGGCTCGTATGACTATTTCTGCTTTTTTGCGTCAACTTATTAATAAAAAAGAAAAAAAGAAAAAACCTCGTATTACTATCGAATACAGCAAACTTACAGGAGCTCCTGCTTTCAGTTCAAATGGAACACTTCCTCCATTGACTGTAGAAAGTGTCAAAGAAATGCTATCTGACTTTCCATGAAATATCTTTTAGATGTCAGCACTCTTGTAGCATGGGGATGGATAGACCATGACTATTACTCTATTGTTGATCACTGGGTTGCTCGTGAATCAAAAAAAGAACATGTATTGTTTTTAACATCTCCTATCGCTGAATTAGGCTTTGTTCGCATTAGTATGCAGCGAGATAAAAGTATATCGCTACAAGAAGCAACTAAAATGCTTCACAAAATACTCCACGCGCTTGCCCCTTCCCACCGCTTTCTGCCCGACGATTTGGCAATAGGCAACTGGCCTTCTTGGTGCACCAATGCTTCTCAAACAACCGACGCTCATTTGCTCTTACTCGCAAAAAAACATGGAGCACAACTCGCTACACTTGATCGGAAAATTCCAGGCGCATTTTTGATAAGATAGAGCCTTATTTCAGTTGCTTTTTCTCAATGCAGCATCAAGTTGTTTTATCTGCTCAGCGTGATGCTGAGGATCTTTTTTCAATTGATACTCCACTCTTTGAGCAATTGCTTTCACGGTTGCTTTGATCTGACTTTCCGCTTGATTGCGCAAGAGGCAGGCAATGCTGCTTTTTGGAACGACAAAGTTAGTGTAACAAACCAAGGAGCCTTGATGATGAGGCACAATCAAAAAACTCCCAGCACCTGATTGACTGTAAGTCGAAGAGACAACAGTCCACGTGTTGTTGTAGATTCCACGAGGAAGGAGCGTCACTTCCGTTCGCACTTTCGAAATTTCCTGTGGTAAAAAAGGAACGTTCAAATAATAAGTTGCATCAACAATATTGAACGCTGGACGATCATCGACTGTCACTTTTGTACATTCAGGAACATAGTTAGTGTCGTCAAGAACATCCCAAAAAACAGCCTCAACATCACGAGGAGCAGCAGTAACAAGGCGATAGATGCGAAAACGCGGCCAGATTGCATGCGGAACTTCTTCCGTGGTCAACAGCTGCTTGCCCGACTGAAGCACTTCTTGTTGAGAAGTTGTTAGCGCCTTCCAGAGCGATTGAGATTCATCGCTTCGAGCATTTGAAAAAATCACTACAAAAAAGAAAACAATCAACGTTGCAATTTTCATATTCAAAAATTTTTTACAAAAGTAATTAACCGCAAAGAACGCAAAGAGGAAGAATTTTCTAGGAAAAGCATTTTTACATTGTTGATCCTATTACCCTATTTCTAAAAAGATAAAATTTTTAATTATTCTTTTTTTTGCTCTTTGTGGTTAAGCCGAATATTTCATGGTAAATCTATGTCGACTCTCGAAAAACCCATGTCTACTGCATTGGACTCGAGTTTCGATTTGGACGGTATGAGACATACAGCCACTGCATCGAAACCTTTCGTCCTCCTTGTATCCATGGGCCTTGCGCTGCGTCTCACTACAATTTACCATGAAATACCCGAGTTAATTGTTTTTAAACCCTATGCAACTTGACCCCAATCAAAAAATTGCTGGCGTTCTCGTACCTCTCTTTTCCATACGAGGCAGCTTCGATCTTGGTATTGGCGACACCAACGCCTTGGCGGAAGCCATTTTGTGGGCTCAAGAAAACGGCTTTCATGCGTTACAACTGCTCCCCATCAATGAATCGGGAGCAAGTAATAGTCCTTACAGTATCATCAGCGCAATGGCGCTTGAACCCTCCACCATCACCACGCATCCCTCTTGGATTCCAGAACTGCAGCCTGAGAATTATAATGCAATCGTTGCTTCCTACGATCTGACCGCCTTGCGCAATGGACCAGTCAACTATCCTCTTGTTAGAAAATTAAAACGAGAACTGCTCACTGCTGCTTGGAAAAATTTTAGGACAGGATCTCCTGCTATAGCCGACCGAGCTCGAGATTACGAGCACTTTCAAGAAGAGCACTCTTCATGGCTTTCCGACTACACGCTCTATCGCGCACTCTTGGAACATCACGGAGAAAACAGTGATTTATCCTCTTGGGATCCGGCTCTTCACCAAGCTTCTACAGCTCGACAATGGTTCAAAAAACTTTCTGAAAAAGATCAAAAAAACTTTGAAGAAAGATGTGACTTTTTTGCCTATGTGCAATGGATTGCTTCTCGCCAATGGCAAAAAATTTTTTCACTTGCCGATCAGCACAACGTCGCTCTCATCGGCGACGTGCCTGCAGGAGTAAGTTTGGGAAGCGCCGATGTTTTTTCTTATCCTGAATTATTCGATGTAACAACTTTTGGAGGAGCCCCACCTGAAAAAGTTTTTCATGCTGATCCTTTCACGATGCAATGGGGACAAAACTGGGGCATCCCTCTCTATCGTTGGGAAAAAATGAAGCAAGATCATTTTTCTTGGTGGCATCGCCGTTTGCGCCATCTTCGCTCTCTATTTCATTTTCTTCGCATTGATCATGCCCTAGGCCTTTTTCGCATTTATTCTTTTCCTTGGAAACCAGAACATGACGCTCAATTTATTAATCTTTCCGCTGAAGAAGTAAAAAAAATCACCGGCGGTCGCCTTCCCTGCTTCATCGATCACGATGACGATACACCAGAACATCGCGCTTACAATCAGCAACGCGGCGAAATGCTACTACAACTTTTTTTAGAAGAAGTAGGAAAAAACCATCTTATTGCTGAAGATTTGGGAGAAACACCCTCTTACATTCCTGAAAGCTTGACAAAATTTCAAATCCCAGGATTTAAGATTCCATTTTGGACACGTGACCAACAGGGAAGAATGCTCTCTCCTCAAGCATATCCCAGAATCTCGTTAGCAACCTATGCCACTCATGATCATGAGCCGCTTCGCAAGCAATGGGAAACGTGGCAGCAAGAGGCACAACAAAAAGGCCCATCTTCAGGAGCATGGAAAATACTAAAAGAAATGTTAACTTTTATCGGATGCGACCAAGAGGATCCCATGGCTTCTTATCTCGAAAAAATTCATAAGCCTCTTTTGAAAGGACTCTATACTACCAACTCTTGGATTGCCATCGTCATGATTACAGATCTTTTTGGAAGTGTGCAGCAGTTTAATATTCCTGGTTCCCCTAGCGAACAAAATTGGTGCGAACGTATCGCTCTCCCGATTAGCGAATGGAGCAATAACTACCAAGAGATCCTAGCGGCCTCTTTTGAAGGACTGAAAGAGTGTGAGCGAGTGGTTTCTGATAAAATGACGTTGACAGAAAAACAGATTTCCCTTCAAAGCTAATTTAATTTTTTTTCATCGTTTTGTTGCCAAGTAAAATATTTTGCTCTACATTGAGGGGCCACTTTTATTTTTTATCAAAACTCCATACAAAGTATGTCATCTATGTCTAACCTTACCAAACGCGATCTTGTAATGGCCATCAGCAATGAAACAGGGCTTATCCAAGCCGATGTTTTTGCTGTTATTCAAAAAACTCTTGACCATGTCACCGACGCTCTTGCTCAAGGCCGCAATGTTGAACTCAGAAATTTTGGGGTTTTTGAAGTTCGTTTGACACGTGCCCGCGTTGGTCGCAATCCTAACCGACCAGAAATTGATGTCGCTATTCCTGCTCGTGCCACAGTCAAATTCAAGGCGGGAAAAATCATGCGCCAGCGCGTCCTCCTTCGCACAGAGGAGTTAAAAAATACAGCGGCCTAATAAACATCTGTTATAGGCAACGTACTTTTTAAGTTACTCTCTTAAAGGCTAGATAGCTTCTTGTTGTCAAGCCTAGTCAATGAGTAGCGGATAATAAGTAATGAGTGACATCTCATAGATGCATTCCATTAATTTAATGTATACCTTTCGCGGATGAGTTTTAGGAATTTTATGCGCAGGAGTTTTTGGGGCTTGGAAGCAGTGGTTTCCCGCCTTCGCGGAAATGACGTGTCAGAGCGTACTGCTACCGAGGTAACAGCAGCGATGACAACGCCGCTAGCGCCAAAAAAAACAAGTAGAACATCGAGCCTCAGGTGAGGCGAGATCGAATACCGAAGGCAGCCCCGAAGGGGCGAGCCTTGCGGGAGCAAGCGAGTCGCATCCTAAAAATCGTTCGTGAAAGGTATAACTGCCAACGGTACATTGGCAGTTACATTTTTTGATTGTTTGTATTTTACTCTTTACCATTTGCTCTTGACCCTTTACGTTTCCGTTTCCCAAATTGCTGCCAACTATTTGGAAGCGTTGTTGTACTTATAGCCTATAGCCTCTAGCCTGTTTCCAAGAAGTTTATTTTTTGGACACACTCTCGTTTCAAGCATCAAGTGAAATCAAAAAAACTTTCTAAGCCAACTTCTTCCTGGATACGCCTGCGTGGCGTTGAGCAAAATAACTTACAAGGATTTGACCTCGATTTACCCACAGAATCTCTCATCGTTGTGACGGGACCTAGTGGTAGTGGTAAATCGAGTCTCGCTTTTGATACAATTTACGCTGAAGGCCAACGCCGTTATGTTGAAACCTTCAGTCCCTATACGCGTCAATTTCTTGATCGTATGGACAAACCAAGGGTGAAGTCGATTGAAGGAATTCCTCCTGCTATTGCTATCGAGCAAAATAATAGCGTCAAAACAACTCGCTCCACGGTTGGCACCATCACAGAAATTAACGATTACCTCAAACTCTTAATGGCAAGAGCCGCTAAAGCAAGCTGCCCAGAATGCCATCGCCCGGTCCAACCTGAATCGCCTGAGTCCATCGCCACAACCGTTCTAAAGAGTTTTTCTGGAGAACATCTTTTTATTACTTTTCCCGTTTCAACAGGACAACCTGTTGAAGAAAAAGAAGACGATGGCATCTCAGCATTTGAAGATTTTTCCCAAGCCTCCGCTCCTCCCTCAGAATCGCTTGATGCTAATAAGAAAACTTTTCTTAAAGAAAAACAACCTAGCAAGCCTACCGAAACTCGTCGCCAACCAGCTGATTTTTTTCACTTCTTACGTGAACAAGGATATCTCCGTGTTTGGATTGATGGAGTCATTCATCGTACTGACGAACCTACAACGTTAAAAACACTCTCTCCTGTCGTTGACGTCATTCAAGATCGCTTAGAGATTAAATCCGATAATAAGCAACGCCTCACCGAGGCCATCGAGACAGCGCTTCACTTGGGCAAGGATCGTATTGCTTTTATTAATCCGGAAACAAAAGTAATACACCCTTTTTCCTCGGATTGGCACTGCGCTCATTGTGATGTTACAATTCGCCCTCCTTCTCCGGGACTTTTTAGTTTTAACAATCCGCTTGGCGCCTGCCCTACCTGCCGTGGTTTTGGTCGCGTGATTGGTTTTGATATTAACCGCATGATTCCTGATCGCTCGCTCAGCATCGCCGCTGGTGCCGTGAAACCTTTTCAAAGCGGTCAATCACGTGATTCGCAGGGCGACTTGCTCCGCGCTTGCGCCATGCATGATATCGATGTTCATCTTCCCTTTGAAGAACTCTCTCCTCAAGACCAAGAATTTATCCTTCGTGGAGAAGCAGACGTCGATCTTTCTGCAGAGCAGCTCAAAGACAATAGTCGTTGGTACGGAGTTTATGGATTTTTTAAATGGTTAGAAAATAAAACCTACAAGATGCATATCCGCGTCTTCTTGAGCCGCTATCGTTCTTACAAACCATGCGACAGCTGCCAGGGAGGCCGTTTCCAACCGGAGACATTAAATTATCATCTTCCTATCCCAGAATCTCCATTAACTTTGCCGCAATTAGCAGCCATACCCGTTTCTAAACTTGTCGCTATTTTTAAAAAGCTTGAGATCCCCCACGGTGATTCTGGCATTAGTATGCTCCTCGAGCAAATCATTTCTCGACTTGGTTACCTCAACCAAGTCGGATTAGGTTATCTCACGTTGGACCGCCCTACTCGTTCCCTCTCCGGTGGAGAAATGCAACGCGTCAATCTTACAACTTGTCTCGGCGCTTCGTTGGTCAACACGCTTTTTGTAATGGACGAACCGAGTGTTGGTTTGCATCCGCGCGACATCGACAATCTGTTGATGATCATGAATTCGTTGCGCGATAAGGGCAACACGTTACTGGTCGTCGAGCATGATGAAACGCTCATTCGCGCAGCAGACAATATTATTGATCTTGGCCCAGGACGTGGGCACGAAGGTGGCAAGCTGATGTATTCAGGTCCTCTGGATCAGCTCGCTAGCTGTAAGTCTTCTCTCACTGCTTCTTATCTTCGTGGTGACTCAACGATTCCTATCCCCACAAAATATCGTAAGCCAAAAGAATGGATCACGATGAAAGGAGTCACTCATCACAATCTCAAAAAAGTAGATGTGAAGATTCCACTCGGCGTTCTTTGTTGCGTCACCGGCGTATCCGGTTCTGGAAAAAGTTCTCTCATTCGCGATGTTCTTTACCGCAACTTGACTTCGGTCATGCCCGAAGAGACTGACAACTTCGGCTATTGCCGCAGTATGAAAGGAGGAGAAGACTTGAGTGATGTGGTGATGGTCGATCAATCACCACTGGCCCGCACGCCTCGCTCTACTCCTGCGCTCTACCTCGGTATTTTTGATGCGATTCGCGATCTTTTTGGAATGACCAAAGAAGCGATTGCTGCCGGCTTAACGCCCTCTGCTTTTTCTTTCAATTCCGGACAAGGTCGCTGCGACCGCTGCTCGGGACTTGGTTTTGAAAAAATTGAGATGCAATTTTTGAGCGATCTCTTTTTACGTTGTCCTGAATGCGATGGACGTCGCTACCAACAACGCGTCTTAAACATTCACTATCGTGACAAGAGTATTCATGACGTGTTGGAGATGACGGCTTGTGAGGCGATTGATTTTTTTAAAAATGAACAAAAATCCAAAGCGATTGTCGGCCCTCTTCAATTACTTTGCGATGTTGGTCTCGGCTATTTAAAATTAGGACAGCCAGTCAATGTGCTCAGCGGTGGTGAATCGCAACGCCTCAAGCTCGCGGCCCGCTTAGCAAGTCAGGAACCAGGTCAAGCCTTACTCATTTTTGATGAACCAACAACGGGACTCCATATTGATGACATTGCTATTTTACTAAAAGTTTTCAAACGTCTCGTCGACGAAGGAAATAGCTTAGTCGTCATCGAGCATCATTTGGATGTCATCAAGTCAGCAGACTGGATCATTGACGTCGGTCCAGAAGCTGGCACCGAAGGTGGGAAGCTCGTCACCGCGGGAACGCCTCAACAAGTCGCCGCCTGCGCAGCCTCTCACACAGGACGTTTCCTTCGCGAAACTTTAAAAGGACACACTCCTCTTCCTGCTAAAAAAGCAGTTGCAAAAGTCGCCTCTACTTCAGAAAAAAAAGGAGCCATCCAAATTCATGGAGCTCGCGAGCATAATCTCAAAAATATTAGCCTCTCGATTCCTCGAGACGAAATGGTCGTCATCACGGGACTTAGCGGCTCCGGAAAATCGACCTTAGCCTTTGACATCCTCTTCGCAGAAGGACAGCGGCGCTTCTTGGATAGCATGTCTCCTTATGCTCGTCAATTTGTCCAGCAGATGGAAAAACCAGACGTTGATCAAATTGAAGGACTCCCACCAAGCGTTGCCATTGAACAACGTGTCACACGAGGCGGAGGAAAATCGACCGTTGCTACTGTCACCGAAGTCTATCAATTTTTACGACTTCTCTACGCCAAATTGGGAACTCAATATTGTCCCGACTGTCATGTTCCTGTTGCCAAAAATTCCCTCACCTCCATTGCTGACAAACTTGAAATCATGGCAGCCAAAGACTCCGTCCAACTTTTTGCTCCTCTGATACGCGGTCGCAAAGGCCATCACACTGAAGTCGCTCGATGGGCCATCAGTCAAGGATTCAGCACACTCTTAGTTGATGGAGAACTCGTCAACGCCGAAGATTTTAAACCGCTGGAACGTTTCAAAGAACACACGATCGACCTGCTCGTCGGCACATTAGAACGAGGAGAGAAAAAAGGAATTTTAGAAATGGCCCGACGAGCGCTCGACTTGGGCAAAGGAACTGCCAAGACACGACAAGAAGATCTCAAAGCAAAAGGAAAAAATAAATTCTCACTTCAAATCGTCAGCATCGAAATGAATTGCCCTGATTGCGGACGCTCCTTTGAAGACCTCGACCCTCGTCTCTTCTCCTTCAACTCACCTCATGGATGGTGCGAGCAGTGCCGCGGATTTGGTGAGATTTGGACAGAACCGTCCTCTCGAGAATTTGAATCGCAACTCGAAGCAGAGCTCGTAGAGGAAAAATCTTACGACAACCGCGAAGAAGGTGAAACAAGCCTCTGCATGGCTTGCCATGGAGCTCGCCTCAATCCTATTGCTTGCGCTGTAAAAATCAATGAGACCTCTATCATTGATTTAACAAAAAATTCTGCGACGGATGTTTTGGGCATGATCGAGCAATGGAAATTTGAAAATCGTGATGCTCTCGTCGCTCGCGATATTATTCCTGAAATCCGTCAACGCCTCACCTTCTTGTCTCGCGTGGGCCTTGATTATTTGGAACTCCATCGTTCTTCCAAGACGCTCAGTGGTGGTGAATCGCAGCGCATTCGCCTCGCCGCTCAATTGGGATCTAACTTGCGCGGTGTCCTCTACGTGCTCGATGAACCAACCATTGGGCTTCATCCTCGCGACAACAATCGTTTGCTTGATGCCTTACAAGAACTGGCCTCTCACGGCAACTCCATGGTGATTGTTGAACACGATGAAGAGACCATGCGGCGTGCTCATTCTATCATCGATCTCGGTCCTCGCGCTGGTTCGCGCGGCGGAGAGATTGTGGCGCAGGGAACGTTGAAGGATATCATGAAAGCCCCGAAATCTCTCACGGGCCAATTTTTAAAAGAACCTCCCCATCATCCTCTGCGAGGCTCACGCCGTCCTCTCAAAGAAGTTCCTGAATGGTTGGAATTGAAAGGTGCAACACAGCATAACCTCAAAGGAGTCGATGTCAAATTTCCGTTGCAGCGTTTCACCGCCATCTCGGGAATTAGTGGTTCTGGAAAAAGCACTCTCCTGCGTAGCGTCCTCCTTCCCGCTGTGGAAGCCGCTTTGACGCCTAAGCGCAAACATCGTGGCACGGAATCGTGGAAATCATTAACGGGAACAGAAACTTTGTCTCAGGTTGTGGAAGTAGATCAATCTCCTATCGGAAAAACCTCTCGCTCGACACCAGCGACCTACTTGAAAATTTTTGACACCATTCGCTCACTCTACGCAGAGCTACCTCTAGCACGCCTCCGAGGCTACACGGCCAGCCGTTTTTCTTTTAATAACAGCGGCGGGCGTTGTCAAATCTGCGAAGGACAAGGCGTCATCAAATTAGAAATGAGTTTCCTTCCGACCTCCTTCATGCCTTGCGAAGCGTGTCGTGGTACTCGTTTTAATCAACAAACACTCGATGTCAGATATGATGGAAAATCAATTAGCGATGTTCTGCAGATGACGGTTGAACAAGCGGTAGAATTTTTTAAAGTTCACCCTAAAATTCTTCGCCCACTACAACTCTTAATCGAAACCGGACTCGGTTACTTGAAGCTTGGCCAACCAAGCCCCACGCTGAGCGGTGGCGAAGCCCAACGTATCAAATTGGTCACACAACTCGCACGTGGCGGCGGAAGCAGTACAGAAAAACCGCGAGCCCGCGTCAAAAAATCGACACTCTACATTTTAGAAGAACCGACGATTGGACTTCATGCAGCTGATGTGGCCTTACTCCTCGAAGTGCTTCATCGTCTCGTTGATGAAGGACATACCGTCATTGTCGTAGAGCATCATCTCGACTTGATTGCGGAAGCCGATTACGTCATCGACATTGGACCGGAAGCTGGCCATCGAGGCGGAAAGGTCGTTGCCACTGGAACCCCCGAAGAAATTACGAAGAGTAAAGAAAGTCGTACGGCGCCGTTTCTCACAGAGGTACTCAAGTAGAAATTTGCGGGTTAACTCAAACTGAAAACTAACCGGCAAAACCGTAGAGCGTTAGATTACCTCGACAAACCAATTTGAATAATCAATATTGTTGCTGTTGGCAGATGATCGCTGAGACCTCGGTCTTAGAGGAAAGTCCGGACACCGAACGACAGCATACCATGTAGAACACATGGGAGATGATGACATAAGT
>Ga0233425_10005548_pt1 | contig 19791 bp, 23 predicted proteins | sample Watercolumn_Towu_2_FD_181712 | JGI IMG/M metagenome (GOLD analysis project Ga0233425, IMG submission 181712) | Freshwater microbial communities from Lake Towuti, South Sulawesi, Indonesia - Watercolumn_Towuti2014_140_MG | ecosystem: Environmental > Aquatic > Freshwater > Lake | place... | reverse complement strand
ACCCATAATTTAATATTAAATTCAATCCGCCGATAAATACCTTTGTCAAACCTGACCAAAAAAAAGCGGGCAAGATGTTGAAAACTTACCCGCTTCACTCACTCTGGTGCCGAAGAGGGGATACAAAAGTTAAACATAACATATTGAAATTGCTATATTAAATTTTAGACATAGGGTGCGAAATGCGGAGAATTTATCCCCAATCCGCACCCTATATACACCCATTTTCACCTCTTTGCAATGGACTTACTCAAAGTCAGTTAAAGGCGAGCGAGGGTTATTGGGTAAGAGTAACAACAAGGCCATGCGGGAGGGGGGGGAAGTACCCATCCACCCCCACGGCCCCTGGGGGGGTATCGATATGGGACCCATCAGCCAACAGACTTTAACCAATTTTGGAAAGGGAATGTTCAGTATGCCGGATTCATTAGACCTTAAGAGTAACTCCCGCAAAGGAGTCCGGAGTAACGGATAGGCATTGGGAGATTGAGGATATTTTTATATTGATAGATAAAATTAAAATTCTGAAAGTTTGTTTTCGGCAAACTTTAAAATTTTTTGTTTTGATAGATGATCAAATCTTTCTTTATAAGAAATAACAGTAATACCAACCACTTTATCCTTAAAAGGGTCTACCCTAAATAAAATTCCTTCTTCCTTTTGAACACAAAGAGCTTTCCGGGGTTTTCCAAAAGAAATATATAAAACATCCGCAGCCTTATCATAGCTATATTGTATTTTGTCAGTAAGATTTTTTATTTGCTTTTTTTCCATTTTATTGTTCCTGCAAGTAAATAAGGTGTAGGATAAGCTGTTCGGACAAACCAATCATCACAGGAGTCTTCAATACCTACAACAACATTAATATATATGCCTGTGGTTGTAACTGCATTGCTCGAATAAATTTCATTGGTATTTATTGAACTTTCTAAAATATATTGAGGATCAATAATGGTTTTTTGAATACTTTTATAACGATTCCTCATTTCTGGATGATCTTTATAGATATGATTCTTCCACTGTTCAGGGTAAAGCCTTACCGTTCTGCCCAGAGGATCTTTTGCTTTAAAAAGTGGAGATTCGACGCTCTTTTTTTTCATTTATTTTTTTCTTTTAATCCCTTAACTTGGGGAACTTGAGGAGGCATCGGAATTTCTCCAATATTTTTTTCGTAAGCAGCAATCTGCCCCGTCAACGCATTTAAAAAAGCTTTAGCTTGTGGCGGGCTCATATAAATCACTTTTTCATATGTTTCAATTACAGTGTTATTTGCCCCTATTATGCTTCTACCAAATAATAATTGAGTATCCCACCCCGAGGTCATGATCATTGCACAGTTTGCATAATATGGTTCAATTTTTTCGTGCTCAACAATACGTTTTATTTCCTTAGGGTCCATTGGTCTTTCTCCCTTCGGTAGTGTCATATTTTTTTGCGATGCCATTGTTATCCTGTGGATCTTTCTAATTATTCTCTCCTGCCATACTTGTCAAGTAAATTATTTTTTCAAATAATCGCCTTTGTTGTTATCACAATAAGCAATTTTTATACCATTTTATTCCGCCCATATTATATTTTCGGAATTTTTATTTAAGAACTTTAGAACATAACCCCTTCATAAATGAAGAGGCTTTATCAAACTGACCCACTACAGATCATGAAAATCATTTGACATATGAGAAGCAAACCGATAAAAATTAATGAATAATTGGCCAAGTAATTTCTTGCTGTCAACCCCTAGCCTAGGAGTATTGATGGAAGGATATTAGACCCCACTTTTCAATTGAGAGGTGGGGTTTTGTTTTTCATTATGGACCATTATGCCAATAATGACCGACTCTGATAAACGTATTTATAAAAGGAGAAATTTACAGGTACCGGCACGCTTTACTATTCATGGGTATTCCGACTATGGCTATATAACAAACTTAAGTGAAGGGGGATGCCTCTTGTATCGCAGCTTACCGGACCCGCTGGCCTTATATACACCTATTGGGATCACATTGACTTTTAAAAACTCACCAGAGGAAATTAAGGTTAAGGGTATAGTTGTCCGAGGTTTTCCCTTTTCAGTTAGGTCAAATTATGAAAACTCCTATGATGATATCAATTATGAGTTGGCAATAGAATTCATTGAGTTAAATGATAACCAGAAAGATTTTATCTCAAGGCACTTATGACCCCATTTCTCAACAGAGAGTGGGGGATTTTGTTTTTCCAATTCATGCCAAACAAATATTCCCTGTTTACATTGGACTGTTGATAGTCAGATATAGACATTACACCCTACACTAAGTGGGTTTTTTGGGTCCCCTAATTTTTAATTGCTGATTAACTCTCAACAGATTGAAATTCCTTATAAATATTAGAATGTTTCTTATCTGGCAAACCTATTACATTAAGCGAATGAATCTATGTTGTATGCCTCAATTTCTCTGATGAGAGAAAGGTTTTTACTTTGTGAAATTTAACCGTTACAAAAGGAGAAAACCGTGACGAATAATTCAATATTTTTTTGGAGTGTTATTCTTTTAGTATTAACACTCTTGTTAATGAAAAACGATATTTCTATAGCTGCTTCTACTGACGCTGAATTAAACCGATTTTATGAAAAGCAAGCTCAGGTAGTCAGAGAAAGAGATAGAAGAGAACAAGAACACAAGTACCAACTTGAATTACAGGAAAAAGCTTGGCAACGGAGAAAAGAACTGCAACAAGAAATAAATGCACCACGACTGGGAGAAATTGGAGAAGTAAAAAGGCAATTTGATGTTAATAATCCAGCCCAATCTATGCACGCCTCCCCGTCATCTGTCACTCCGGAAAAAATCTTTGATCCGAAATCGGGTTTATACTTCAATACCGAAGACGATTTTAAGGCTTATCAAGCTGCACATCCTCCAACACCACCTCAGTCTAAATGTTATGATAAATATTTATGGATTATTATTTTTATACTTGTTATTGCGGTCATTGGACTGATGATTAGAGATAGAAAACCAAATAAAGAATTGACAATACTAAACAAAACTGATGAACAGTAAAATTCCCGGACAATAAGTTTCTAACATACTGAGGAATAGACTTGGAATAGTTACCCAAGCCGATAATGGCCGGAATCCCGACCGGCCTTTACCTTCAATCTACAATCTAAAGCATACGGAAAGGTGATATGGGGAGAACTAAGGATCAATCAGTTTTTGAGAAAGTGAAATTTCCCGAACAACAAGAAATCAGAGATTTATATTTCAACCCCCGCAAAAAGTTAACATTGCCCAAGGTGCCTGCCCAACAGCAAGAATATGAAGAATCAAAGCCAGTAAATCAAATAAAGCAAATCCAAGATGCGTTTAAAAATCATCTTTTAAGCTCTCCCCTTTTTGAATCAACCGGCAGTCAAATTAAATTTATCAATCCCAAGTCTAATAGAATATCCCTGCCATTAAACCAATCGCAAGCATTATTGAATGGACTTTCTCTGATCTTAGCCCGATTCTTTTTTTATGAAAAAATAAAAACTCATGTTATAGGAACTGTTTTTGACTTAGAGGAAATTCTCAAGAAGTTAATTTCCATCAAGCCAACCCTCATCAAATCAAAGATACATGAAGAAACGATAAATTCCACTCTGGTAAAAATTATTCAATGGCAAAAGAAGACTTACAGATATATTGACCAGACCACAGAGCCAACATTAATTGAAAAGAAATTGGTTCCTTTATTACAGAAGGTTTTTAAAATATTCTCCACCAAAGAACAACTGTCAGATAATGCAATAGATATGTGTGTTTCCATCATATTAAATCACTTTGGTCTCGAAAAAGGCAGTTTAAAATCACTATCTGCAAAGATTAAACAGGCAAGAATGAGAAAAAGAACTGGTGACAAAACGTCCTAAAAGATAGAGGTTTTGATACACAATGTAACTAACTAGTTGATATTATTAATTTTTTAGTTGACAATAAAATATTGTTTCCCATAATAGGGGTAAAGTCATTCTTTGATGATTTTACCCTTTTTTATTTTGGAGGTGCTTTATGAATATTGCCTTGAAAACAAAAATCTTGATGAGTGGTAAGACGCAGATTGAGATTGCGAGAGAAACCGGCATTCCTGAACCAGTTTTAAGCAAGGTCGTCAATGGATGGATTGATCCAAAGGTCATGCAAAAAGAAAAATTAGCCGAAGTCCTGGGATGTTCAGTTGGCGATTTGTTTCCAGTCAGCCAGAACACTAATGATAAAGCCGCTTAACCCCAAACGAAAAACCCCCCAATAGCCACGCCAGGCAACGGAGGGTCAAAAGATAAAAGGGATAATGGGTGATTGAAATGAAGACTAACGCTTCTATCCTGAAAAATCAACTAAAAACTAATACGGCAACTACTCTCGATAAGGCCAAGGTTGAAGGGTGCGGAAATGGCTAAAACTAGAGAATGGACACCCCGGCCCTATTCCCTATCGTTGAGTAAAGAATTTGATTTGTGCTTTGATAAATTTAAACGTTTCTGGATTTTTGATAAAGATAGTGGGCTATGGATAGAATCCGCAGATAATCTTTTGGAAAAAGTCATACGGGAAAAGCTTCTGCGTGGCCCTGAATTGTCTTGTCACCATGTTAATGAGATCATCAAGGACGTGAAGAGCCTTTCTTATATCAATGATGTGCCTAAAGATCCAGGAGAAGAACTAATTCCTTTCGCAAATAAGATTTATGACCTGAAAAATAAAAAATCTATCAACTATTCCAAGGAATATTTCTTCACCTCAAAGCTAGCCGTAAATTACACCCCCGGTGCAACTTGCCCCACGATAGATCGAATTTTTAAGCAGATTGTACCCTCAGATAGGGTCATTGATCTTTATGAAATTATCGCCTATATTTTTTTGCGGCACTATCAAAACCAATTGATCTTTTTCTTGTACGGATCTGGGGCCAACGGGAAGGGGGTTTACACTAAAATTCTAGAGAGAGTTCTTGGAATAGATAATATAAGCTCAGTATCTCTCACATCTCTTCAATATAACAAATTTTCTGTGGCCGAGCTTTATCATAAATTGGCAAATATCTGTAGTGAATTGCGAAATGAGGAGATGAAAAACACCGACTTAATAAAAAAACTTTCGGGTGGAGACACGATTCCGGCTGAACGAAAGTTCGGTCATCCTTTCCAATTTACAAACTTTGCGAAATTAATTTTCGTCACAAATGCTCTCCCCCCTGTCAACGATAAAACTTACGCTTTCTACCGAAGACTTTTCTTGCTTGAATTCCCTTATACCTTTGAAGGTCCCGACCAAGACCGGGAGCTTTTATCAAAAATAGCCCCCTTGGAGTATGAAGGGCTAGCCGTCAAATCCCTTGTTACTATTTTATCCTTAAAGAAACGGGGATTTGCCTTTACTAATCAGCCGGACCCCAACAAAGCTGCCGTGGAGTATGAGAGGCTTTCCAATCCCCTCGATACGTTTTTAAAAGAGATCTGTGAAGAAGATGAAAGCGGACAAATAACAAAAACTGATTTTAAGGAAGCTTATACGGAGTGGGCTAAGGAAAATGGCCACCGGGTCCTAACCGATCAGGAGATAAAAAGAATCATGACGAATAAGGGTATCATGGATCGCAAAGTTTCTTTTTTAGGGTCCGAGCGGAAAAACGCTTGGATAGGAATAAAATGGGCGGAGCAATAATCTGTGTCAACCCTGTCAAGGTGGCAAGGCATTCCTTTATTTACTTCTATAATTAATTTTATCCATAAGGGTAAGGTAGAAGAGGGTTGACACCTTGACACCCTTGACACAACAACAGAATTCTCGTGAAGGGGAATTTCCCCCCTCTGCAATGGCCCGTTTTCGTAAAAAACCCCCACTCACGGGCCGTTTCAGCAACGATCTTCCCCTAGGGAAGGGTATAGGGGCTAGGGATAGGCAGTAATGCTCAAAACGCCATTTGAGGCGGGGGCTATTTAGGAGCTACAGGATAAGGCAGGAGCAAGGATGGAAGCCAGGTTTATTTTAGATTCAGAAACTATAAAGCAGATCGCTTTAGAATTGGCTGAAATGATAAAACCTATACTGGCCAGCGGTACCCTTGCGCCTCTTATGACTATAGATCAATTGGCAAAACATTTGAATGTTGAGAAAGGATGGATCTACGACCGGACCCGGAACAAGGAAGACGGTATTCCTCATGTTAAAGTTGGGAAATATGTTCGTTTTAATATTACCGAGGTTATGGAGTGGTTAAAGAATCAAGAAATTTGAATCGGCCTGTATTTTCTTCTTGACATTTATTTAACCGTTGGTTAATATATCATCATGACACCTGAAGAATTAAAAACCTGGAGAATGGATAAGGGATTCACCCAACAAGAATTAGCTGAAGGGTTGGGGGTTTCCAATGTCTCTGTCTGCCGATGGGAAACAGGTGTCCGGGCTATCCCTAGCTTTCTTCCTTTGGCCCTTGAAACTTTAGAGAGAAGGAAGAAGGAGGAGGCCGGAAAGTCAAAGAAGGAAATCAAAAAAGGGAGGAGGTGAAAAATAATGTCATGTATCCGAAAACGTAGAGGCCGATTTGTTATTGATTTTTATGACCATAACGGGGTTAGGCGATGGAAGACCATGCCGGAAGGGGCCACAAAGGATGAGGCGGAGGATAAGTGGGAGGAAATCCGGAAAACCATAAAAAAGGAATCTTATACTCCCGAGAAGAAAATCCCCCAGTTTTCTAAAGTGGCTTTAGATTGGCTGGAATATAAAAAGCCAAAGTTACGGGCCAATACCTGGGAGGTTTGTGAGGGACATCTCCGGAACCATTTTAAGGAATTGGATGGGCTGAAGATCAATACCATGACTACCGCCAGGCTTGAACGGTTTATCACCAAAAGACAAAATGAGGGAATGAATATTAACACGCTCAGAAAGATCCTGGTTACTCTTGGACAGATCCTTTCCTATGCCGTCCGGCATAAGTACCTTGACCAAAACCCATTGAGGGAGGTTGAACGGCCAAGAAATCCGGGTGAAGAAAAGAAGGAGTTAACCATATTGACCCCGGAACAACTCCGGGCCTTTCTGGAAGCCGAAGAAGATCAGAAGTATAAGACCCTTTTCCTTGTGGCCGTGATGACCGGGGCCAGACAGGGGGAGTTGTTGGGCCTGAAGTGGGGGGACCTGGACCTTATCAATAGTCAAATCCATATTCAGCGGACCTTTACCAAAGGCCAATTCTTTCCAACCAAGACTAGAGATTCTAAGCGAAAGATTGACCTCTCTCCGGCTGTCATGCTTGAACTAAAAAAGTGGAAGCTGGCCTGTCCAAAAAATGATCTGGATTTGATTTTTCCAAATGAGGCCGGTGAGCCGATGAATTACAGCAACATGGTTCAAAGGCATTTTCTTCCTGCCCTGGAGAAGGCCGGGATAATTGAAATAGAGAAGATCAAGAACAAGCCGAAGGACCCGAAGAAGTATAAAAAAGCATTCCGGAAAACCAAAGGAATGAAGGTGCGTTTTCATGATCTTAGACATGGCTTTGCCAGTCTATTAATTGAACAAGGAGAGAATATAAAATACATTCAAGCCATGCTGGGTCATTCCAGCCCAATGGTCACATTGAACGTTTACGCCCACCTGATGAAACCCACCAATCAGGAGGCTGTCCTCAAGCTCGAAAATGCCATTTTAGGGTGTGATGGTAGCAAAAATGGTAGCAGAGCGGGTTTAGAAACAAAAAAAGAGTTAACTTCTTAAGCTAACTCTTTGATATTTCATGGTAGGCGATCCCGGATTTGAACCGGGGACTTCCACCGTGTGAGGATGGCACTCTAACCGCTGAGTTAATCGCCCGTATTAGTTTTTATGAAACCGTTCGTCGGAAACCTGTTATTGTCCTGTGTTAGCCCCATTCGGCGAGGGAGTTCCATTAATACCCAAAATCCGAATTTTAATCAAGGGGAAAATAGTGTTTTAAGGCCTTAATCTCTTTCAGCGTTAAGGGGCGCAGGGCCCCGGGGGCCAGGCGGCCGAGTTCCAATGGCCCCAGACGGACCCGTTTGATGGACAAGACCGGATGACCGATGGCCGCCAGCATGTTTTTGACCTGATGCTTTTCCCCTTCTCGGATGGTAATAAACAGCCAGGAGCGGTCCGTCCCGGTCTTGATTCGTTGCCACTCGGCCCGCGGGCTTTTCCCGCTGGGTAATCGGACACCGGTCACCAGGCGGTCTAAGGTTTCATCCGTCGGCAAACCTTCAACCTTTATCCGATAAGTTTTGGGAACCTGGAATTTGGGGTGCTGCAGAGTTTGGGCCATTTCGCCGTCATTGGTCAATAAAACCAGGCCTTCGGCATCCCAATCCAGTCTCCCTACCGGAAAGACTCGTTCCCTGATTTGGGCCCGTCCCAGATAGTCGGTCAGGGTCGGCCGCCCCTGAGGATCTTTCAAAGTTGAGAGCACACCGGGAGGTTTATTAAATAAATAATAGACCTTATTTTCGAAAGAGGGTAGGGGACGACCGTCCACTTCAATCCGTTGCTTATCCGAAGTGATTTTAAAGCCCAGCAGGGTGACCACTCGGCCATCGACTTTAACCCGTCCTTCTCGGATCAGGTCTTCGCCCCTACGACGGGAGGTGAGTCCCGACAGGGCCAGGAGGCGCTGCAGGCGGATGCCGGACTCACTCGGTTTCGTCGTCACTTAATTCATCGCTCAGGGCCCTAATTTCTTCCAAAGAGGGCAGTGAAGACAGATCTTTTAATTCAAACAATTCCAGAAAACGTTGAGTGGTCCCGTAGAGGATGGGACGGCCGGGGACTTCCTTACGTCCTAAAATACGAATCAGGTTTTTTTCCAGGAGGCTTCGGACAATGCCGTCCACTTCCACCCCACGCAGATGCTCGATCTCTCCTTTAGTGATCGGTTGTTTATAGGCAATAATCGCCAGGGTTTCCAGGGCGGCCCTTCCCAGACGGCTGGGGCCGATTTTTTTCAGCTTTTTAATCCATTCGCTGAACCGTGGTTTGGTCCGGAATTGGAACCCATCGGCCACTTCCTGCAAATAAATGCCTCGTTCGGGGGTGTCAAACTCACTTTGCAGGCGTAAAAGGGCGGCTTCAATATCTTTATGGGGGAAGCTTTCTCCAGCTACCTCAATAATCTTTTTTAGACTCAAAGGAGTGGGAGAAACAAAAATTAGGGCTTCAATCAGGGATTTTAACTCGTTCATAACGATCCGTTAAGAGATGGTTGCCGGAGGAATAAAATCATAAATATGTAGTGTTCCTTCCTGAATTTCCTGGTAGATAACGATTTTTTGAAGTCGGGCCAGCTCCAGCAGGGCTAAGAAAGAGACGATAATCTCCTGTTTGGAGATATGCCCGCTAAAGAGGTCCGACAGGAGAATCCGCCCCATCTGTTTTAGCCTGGCCAGGATCTCTTCCATCTTATCTTCAATCGGGACCAGGGGGCTGGCTTCAAAGATAAACTCTTCCTGTTTCTTTTCCAAGATAATTTTTCGGAAGGCGTCGATCAATTCAAAAAGCCCGACCCGGATCATCCCTTCTTCTTTCCCTTCCATTTCTTTCGCCAGAAAATCGCGGGTAAAGACATCGCGATAGAGAAGGGGACGCTGGTTAAGCTGAAGGGCCGCTTCCTTAAGCTGGAGATATTCCAACAGAGGCCCGGTCAATTCCAGTCGCGGATCCTCTTCTTCCTCATCCTCCGGAGGGGCCGGAAGGAGCATCTTGGATTTGATGTAGATCAGGGTGGCGGCCATAACCAGAAAATTTCCGGCCACATTGATGTTCATTTCCTTCATCAGATCCAGATACTCCAGATACTGGGCGGTGATTACGGCGATGGGGATATCATAAATATCCATCTCGTTCTTCCGAATGAGATGGAGCAGGAGATCCATCGGACCCTCAAAGATGTCGAGTTTTATTTTATAGTCCATCTAAAATCCAAGGGCCCTTTTGACCTCGGCCATGGTTTTTTGGGCAAAGGAGCGGGCCCGTTCCGTCCCGGCCTCCAGGACCGCCCAAACCTCCTGAGGATTTTGGGACAGATAATCTCTTTTGGCCTTGATAGGGGCCATGGCTTCCAAAATCCGCTCGATCAGCCATTTTTTGCAGTCGACGCACCCGATCCCGGCCCGTCGGCATTCCACCTCAATCTCGGCGATCCGTTCGGGAAGGGAATAGATTTTATGAAAGGGAAAAAGGACGCAGACATCCGGATTGCCGGGATCCTTGCGCCTGGCCCGTTGCGTATCGGTGACCATTTGAGAGAGCTTCTGCCGAATCTCTTCCGGGGAATCGGAGAGAAAGACGGCATTATCATAACTCTTGCTCATTTTCCTTCCATCCAGGCCCAGCAGTTTGGGGGTTTCGGTCAGCAGCAAATCCGGAACCGGAAAGACCTCTTCATACAAGAAATTGAACCGCCGGGCGATTTCCCGGGTCAATTCCACATGGGGCGCCTGATCGATGCCCACCGGAACGGCATGGGCCTTGTACATCATGATATCGGCGGCCTGGAGGACCGGATAGCCCAGAAACCCATAGGTATTGATCTCTTTACTTTCCAGTTCCTGCTGCTGTTCCTTGAAGGTGGGGTTCCGTTCCAGCCAGCTCAGCGGCGTAATCATGGAGAGGATCAGGTGGAGTTCGGCATGTTCAGGAAGGGCCGATTGGAGAAAAAAGGTGCTTACTTCCGGGTCCAGGCCGACGCTGATCCAGTCAATGACCATATCGAGGATATTTTCATGAATGGCCTTGGGCTCTTTATATTCGGTGGTCAGGGCATGCCAGTCGGCAATAAAAAAGAAGCACTGATAGTCTTTTTGCAAGTCTCGCCAATTCAACAGGGCTCCGTGCAGATTGCCCAGGTGCAGTTTCCCGGTGGGGCGCATGCCGCTTAAAATCCGTTTTTTTTCCATTAAAAAATCTCCCGATCAGTTGTTAGTGAATAGTCAACAGTGAATAGTCAACAGCCGTCAGTCATAGACGTTTTATCAATCCGGTAATCATTTTATTGAGTTCAGTTATGTTGGCTGGTATATCCATCTCTCCAAAGTTCTTTAAAAAACCTAGCCAAAGATATTTGAAATTTGGGAGTCAGGGGGTCTTGTTTTTGGGGTTGTCCAAAGGTTACCAAACGGGATAATCCGGCCCGAATTGTTAAGTTGATTTGGAGCAGGGCGTTCACCCGAGCCCGTTTCCAGCTTGGGTGTAGGCCTGCTTTTAAATCAGGCCGAGTATTGGCCCGGCTCAGAAGCGCCGGAGTAATGATGGACAATCCCAAAAACAAGACCCCCTGACTCCTGATAAAATGTAAGGGATAAATCCTCAAATGTACTTTGTAAGAATCTAATTCCTCCGAAAGTAACACTTGGGTTTCAAGTTCAGCCAATGAGCCAAGTGCTATATACAAAAATTGTTTATACTCTTTATTGTGTCGTCTCATAGACCCTTCGGCTATATTTGACGGTACCGACACGGCAGATCTCCGCATTTGGCTGGTTATCCCATATATCTCTTTTTTAGGGAAAGAATCCGTTACTTGATAAATACTTTTTGCTAAAACCATACTCCTGTGCCATATCTTTAAATCTTTGAAGTTTATTATCTTATTTTCCATTACTATTCACCGTTCACTATTCACTATCGACTGTTTACTATTCACTGAATTTCAGACATAAATCGAGGCCCCCAAAAAGAGATCGATAAAAAAATAGATAAAGGGAGAAATCAGCCAATCCAATATGTGCGTGACCAGCAGACCGAGGATAATAAAAAAACCATAGGGTTCCAGTCGGCTGTAACTGTAGGCGGCTTTAAGGGGCAAGAGACCCACCATCACCCTTCCTCCGTCCAATGGAGGTATGGGAATAAGGTTGAATACGGCCAGCGAGACATTGATAACCACCCCGTAACGCAACATTAAGATCAACGGATGGAGGACCAAACTCATATAGGGCAGTTCCCAAAGGGGACTTCCGGTCATCAGGACTCGATGGATGATTGAAAATCCCAGGGCCAGGAGGAGATTGGTCACGGCCCCGGCCAGGGCCACCCAGACCATATCCTGTTTGGGATTCCTTAAATTGTTAAAATTGACCGGAACCGGTTTGGCATAGCCGAAAAGAAAAGGAGAATGGGTCAGGATAAGAATCCCGGGGATGAGTAGGGACCCGATGGGATCGATATGGGCAAGGGGATTAAGGGTTAATCGGCCGGACAAACGGGCCGTAGGGTCTCCCAGTTTATTGGCCACCCAGCCGTGGGCCACTTCATGGAGAATGACTCCCAACAGCAAAGGTAGCGCCATGATGCTGATTTGTTGAATAAATGAACTCATACTGTTTACGGGAAAGTCCTTTCCTGTGCCCCTAGCCAGCCACGGGGGATTTGGGGGTTTCGTAATGGTCCCTGGGTGCTCCGCCTTCCGGAGAAGAGGTCGTCTTTAAGATACCGGTCGACTTCATCCTCTCCAGTACCAGGGGATGTTTTTTAACATAGGCGACCTGCTCCTCATGGGTCAATATTTTTTCATTCAGGCGAGCCTCTAAAAGGTCGGTCAGGACCACTTTGTAAAGGGGACCGGGAGCCAGGCCCAAGGCCTTCAAGTCTTCCCCCCTCACCGAAAGTTGAACCGCTTTAAGCTGGGTAAAGTAGAGCGAAATAGCCTTTCGGCAGGACTCCCTGTTCGTCTTGGCCATCAGAAAAAGGAGAATTTCATTGGGAAAGGGATAAAGCAGTTTATAAATATCACTCCGGGTCATTTTGGGGTTTTTGTGAAAGGTCATCAACAGTTTTTCACCTTCCGTCCGGCCGAGTTCGACCATCTCAAAAACCTTTTTCGGCAACCCCAGCCGTTGGCGAAGTTCACTTAAGTGGGGCACCGAAAGAGTTAAGGCCAGGGAATACACCACCCATTTTTTATAAGGCTCATTCAGATACAAAAGATCAAACCAGGACAGCACGGAACGTATGGACCCGAAAAGTGTTTCCTCTTTGGGGGTTAAGGTCAACTCGGGATGGATGGCCTGGAGAAGCTTTAACTCATTTAACCTTTTCAAAATAGGCAAGGGCTCTTCCTGACTCAGGATCAGATGGAGTTCGGTAAAGATCCGTTTGGGCGCCAGCTTTTCAACCCCGCCGATGCGGATGGCATTTTGGATCAGATTGGCGGTCAATTTCCCGATCTTAAAACCGAAGCGCTGCTCAAAACGGACGGCTCGAAAGGCCCGGGTCGGGTCTTCGACAAAGCTAAGGTTGTGGAGAACGCGAATCGTTTTTTCCTTCAGGTCTTTTTGAGCCCCAAAAAAGTCAATCAGGATACCGTAATGACGGGGATTCAGTTTGACGGCCAAAGTGTTGATGGTAAAATCACGACGGTAGAGGTCCATCTTAATGGAACTCAATTCCACCACCGGCAGGGCGGCCGGCGACTCGTAGTATTCGGAGCGGGCCGTGGCCACATCCACCTTAAAGCCGTCGGGAAAGATCAGGACGGCGGTTTTAAACTTCTGGTGATAACGAAGGCGAACGGGATATTTTTTGGAAAATTCCTGGGCGAAGTTAATCCCGTCTCCTTCGATGACGATATCGATATCCAAATTGTCGAATTTCAGAAAAAGATCCCGAACGAACCCACCGATCAGATAGGCGTTGTAATCCAGGCTGTCGGCCACTTCCCCCAGGGACTTAAGGATTTCGATGATCCGTTTGGACAGCCTTTCCTCCAAGAGGTAGGCAATATTTTTCTTGCGGACAAAATGGGGGGCCTTACGGGAATCATACAGGTATTCGGTCATGGACGGCCCGCTGACCAGGATGTTCAGCAGGTCGGTGCGGGTAATAACCCCCAGGACCTTTCCCTGATGGACAACCGGCAGAATCCGCTGTTTGTTTTCAATGATGAATTCCTGGATCTGGAAGATTGAGGCCTCCGGCTCGATGGTCGATAGATCCGAGGTCATGTATTCCCGGACGGCCAGGTCTTTCAAACCGTGGAAAATTGCCTTTTCAATCACTTGGCGGGTGATCATGCCCAACAGTTTCTCCTCCTCCATGACCAAGAGGACGTTGATGTTATAGCGGGTCAACATTTCGTTGGCATGTTCAATGGTTTCCAGTGGCTGAACGGATTTAACGGGAAAGGTCATCATATCCCGGGCCTTGCGCTGAGGGTTGATCCGCCGTTTTAAGTGGGCGATCAGGGTTTCTTCAACCTGAACGAGGGTTTGATCCTTGACAGTGGCCGAGGCGGCAAAGGGGTGGCCGCCGCCCCCGAAGGTCAGCAGAATTTCCCCGACATTGATTTCTCGAATACGGCTCCTGGCGATGATATAGACCCGGTCTTCCATCCTGGCCAGGGCGAAAAGACAATTCAGGTTTTCCATGTCCATCATTTTATGGACCAGGACGGCAAAATCACCCACATAGGTATCAATGGAGGCCTTGGCCACGACAATCTCCACATTATTGATCCGTTGGCGGGTCGCCGATTCCAGGAGTTGATTGAGCAAGGAAACCTGTTCGGCCGTCAGTTCCCGGGTCAGCATATCGGAAATGAGGTTCAGGTTGGCCCCCTGTTCCAGCAGATAGGCTGCCGCCAGGTAATCATCTCTGGTCGTCGAGGTAAAGGTAAAAGAGCCCGTATCCTCATAAATCCCCAGGGCCAATAAGGTCGCTTCGTCGGGAGTCAAGTCCAGCCCTTTTTCCCTGATCACCTGGGTCATGAGGGTCGTTGTGGCCCCTACGGGGCGAATGACTTCCAGACTCCCTTTTAAATCGTTTTGGGCTGCCGGATGATGGTCATAAATGTGAATATCCAAGCCTGGGCGGCTGAGTATCTCGGCAAAACGGCCGATGCGATCCGGCTGCCGGGTATCGACCAGGATCAGGCGGGTGATCCGGTCCAGAGGGACCTGCTTAATCTTGGTGAAATTATATAAATAGACCGTGGACTGGAGAAAAAAGTTGCGTAGATTCTGCTCCTGAGAGCCGGGAAAGACCAGCCAGGCCTCGGGGTAGAGTTTTTTGGCCGCCAGCATAGAGGCCAATCCGTCAAAATCGGTATTGAGATGAGTGGTAATGACCTCAATCCCTTTTTGTTCCTGGATAAGGGAGCTGTTTCCTGCCGGAGGTGGTGTCATTGGGAAATCAGGCTCGAGGATGATATCTCCGATAGGCTTCTCGGAGGTGTTCGGGAGTCACAAGGGTGTAAATCTGGGTGGTGGAAATATCCGCATGGCCCAGCATGGTTTGAATGGAACGAAGATCAGCCCCGCCTTCCAAAAGATGGGTGGCAAAGGAATGCCGTAAGGTATGGGGGGAGATGGTTTTCTTAATCCCGGCCTGTTGACCGTATTGGCGGAGAATCTTCCAGAATCCCTGTCGGGATAATCGGTTTCCGCGATTATTGACAAAGACCCAGGGTAGACGGCTGTCTTTTATCAGCCGCGGGCGGCCGTGCTGGATATATTCAACGAGGCGCTGGCAGGCCGTCCGGCCAATGGGGACCAAACGTTCTTTGGATCCCTTGCCCATGGTTCGAATAAGCTGGGCCTCCAATTCCAGTTGATCCAGGGTTAAGGAGATCAATTCGGAAACCCGCAATCCTGTGGCATAAAGGACTTCCAGCATGGCGATATCCCGGAGGCCCCGGGGGGCATCCCCCCTTGGTTGATGGAGCAGGGTCTCCACTTCCGGTTCGGAGAGGGTTTTGGGCAGTGATCGTTTCGGTTTAGGTCCTTGCAAGGTCAGGGCCGGGTTGTCTTTACGTTCGTCTTCCTCCTGTAAAAAGCGATAAAAGGATTTCAGGGCCGAAAGGGTCCGGGCTTGTGTCCGGCTGGAGAGTCGGCGGGTTTTCAGGGTCCCTAAATACTCATAAAGGGTCTCGGGCTGGGTTTGAGAGAGATCAGTCATTCCCTCTGTTTCCAGAAACTGAAAGTATTGGAGCAGATCCCGGCTATAGGCCTCCAGGGTGTTTGGAGAAAGGCCTTTTTCCACCACCAGGAAATGCAGAAAACGATCAAGGATAAGCTCTTTCATGGGGAAAAATATAGCAGAACCGCTTTAACCTGTCAAGAAAAGGGAATTTTTTTTTCTCTTGACAGAAAGTGAAAATCTGGGGTACAGAGTACCAGAAAGAGGGGTTCAAGACCAAAATAATCTGTGCTGTCCTTCGAAACCCCTTTATTCTCTGCGGCCTTCTCCTCCGGGAGCGAGGGGCTTTATTAGGGACCAGAAGCTATTGATCGAAATAAAATTCATCGGCCGGGGAGGGCAGGGGGCGGTCTTAGCCTCCCAGATGCTGGCCAAGGTCTATTTTCTGATGGGCCTTTATCCCCAATGTTATTCCCTTTTCGGAGGTGAACGCCGGGGTGCCCCGGTGGCCGGGTTTTTGCGGGTCGATCAGAAAAAGATCCTTCTCAAATGCGAGATCAAAAAGCCCGATCGGATCATTTATCTGGCCGCCGATCTCCTGGACGAACAGGAGATTCTATCCGGCCTCAAACCAGGCGGACTCCTTTTAATCAATACCCCCATGAGCCAACCGGTCCTGGATGCTCACCATTGTCGGATTATTCAGATCGATGCCCGGGCCATAGCCGAAGCGGTCGGTCTGGGGGGAACGATCAATACCACTATTTTGGGGGCCTATTGCCGGGCTGAAAAGACTATTCCTTTTTCCTTTCTGGAGCAGGCCATCCGGGAAACCGTCCCGGCCAAGGTCGAGGCGAATCTCCTGGCCGCCCAAAAGGCCTTTGACCTCGTTGAGGCAGGGGAGGGAGCGGTTTTATGATACCCCGAACTCGACTTTTCACCACCTATGAATTGGTCTGAGATGACTCCGCACAATCTTGCTTCTATGGCCCCCTATTCCCAAAGGACCACGGAAGGTTTTAAAACCGGCCTTTGGAGCCCCCATAAACCGGAATATGTGGAAAAGATTTCTCCCTGCCGTCTGGGATGCCCTATCGGCACCGATATGGCACGGGCCTTTGCCGAGGCCTCCAAAGGAAACCTGAACCAGGCCCTGCGGATTGTCCGGCAGGATAATCCCCTGCCCGGGATCTGCGGCCGGGTCTGCTATCATCCCTGTGAGGGGATGTGTAATCGTCAATTCCTGGATGAGGCGGTGAATATCCGTGGATTTGAACGGTACCTTTCGGATCACGGTCAAGTCGATCTGACGAAGGAAATCCCCGAAAAGGTTCATTCGGAACGTGTGGCTGTCATCGGTTCCGGGCCGGCGGGCCTGAGTGCCGCCTATCATCTGGTACGGCTCGGATACGGGACGACAGTGTTTGAAGCCCTGCCTGAGCCCGGAGGAATGCTTCGATTTGGTATCCCGGAATACCGGCTCCCCCAAAAGGTCCTGCAGCGGGAAATAGACCTTATAAGGCATTCGGGGGTGGAGATCAAGACCGGGATTCGGGTAGGTATCGATTATTCTTTTAAGCAGATCATGTCTCAATTTCAGGCCCTCTTTCTCGCCGCCGGGGCGCACATAGGACATAAACTGGGTCTTGAAGGAGAGGATTCTCCGGGCCTGTGGGGAGGGATAGATTTTTTACGACGAATCAATCTCGGGGAGAAGGTCAAAGTGGGCCGGCGGGTGGTTGTTGTCGGGGGCGGCAATACGGCCATTGATTGCGCCCGGGCCGCCAGACGTCTGGGCGGGAAACAGGTGACCATCTTATATCGCCGCTCCCTGGCCGAAATGCCGGCCCTGGCCGAAGACCGGGCCCTGGCCGCAGGGGAGGGGATAGAGATCAAGATACTCTCGGCTCCCAAGCGGTTGATTTTGGAAAAAGGCAGGATTTCCGGTCTGGAATGCCTGCGGATGGAATTGGGACCCATGGATGGACAGGGGCGTCCGGTCCCTCTTCCCCTTGAAGGATCGGAATTCACCCTGGCCGGGGAAACGGTCATCATCGCCGTGGGGCAATTCGCCGAGACCGAATTTGTCAAAGAATTGGATCTGACCGTTGATTCCGGCGGAAGAATTCAGGTGGACCTGAAAAAGGCCTCCACTTCGATTCCCGGGGTCTTTGCCGGAGGAGACTGGGCCGGAAACCGGGCCTTTGTGGCCGATGCCGTGGCCGGCGGAAAATTAGGGGCCCTGGCCGTCTCCTGCTTTCTCCAGGGGAAGGACCTGGAGGAGGAATTCCGCCGCCGGCGGATTGGTTCGGGATCATCGTTCTCCTTCCACTCTCCGGAAGACGAGGCTCATTCCCCGGTGGATCTTCAGAAAACGGCCGCCTTTGATCGGATGAATACCTTGACTTTTCCCCATCGAACCCGCCGCAATAATCCCTCCGACCTTCGGGTGGAGGAGGGTCGAAAATCCTTTAAAGAGGGAACCAGCGGGCTGACCAAAACTGAAATGGATAGCGAAATTGCCCGTTGCTTTAAATGCGGCACCTGCATTCACTGTGATCTCTGTTTTTTGATCTGTCCGGATCTTGCCATCGTCAAGGCGAAGGGCGCCGGATACGAACTCCAAAGGGATTTTTGTAAGGGATGCGGGATGTGCGCTTCCACCTGTCCCCGTCAGGTGATCGAATTGGGGGATGGGCGATGAAACAGCTCCTTTCCGGAAACTACGCTATCGCCGAAGCCGTTCGTCTGGCCCGGGTCCACTTTGTGGCCGCCTATCCCATTACGCCCCAGACCCCCATCTATGAAAAACTTTCGGAAATGGAAAATGAAGGCCGGATGACGGCGACGATGATGCGCACCGAATCGGAGCATTCGGCTATGGCTGCCTGTATCTCCGCTTCCTTGACCGGTGTGCGCACCTTTACGGCTACGGCCTCCCAGGGACTGGCCCTGATGCATGAAATGCTTCACTTTGCCTCGGGAAATCGGGTCCCCATCGTCATGGCTAATGTCAACCGGGTCCTGGCCGTGCCCTGGGCCTTCGGCAGTGATCAGTCGGACAGCCTTTCGCAACGGGATACGGGCTGGATGCAGTTTTATTGCGAAGACGGCCAGGAGGCCCTGGATACGGTGATTCAGGCCTACAGGATCGCCGAAACGGTGATGCTGCCGGTGATGGTCTGCATCGACGGTTTTTTTACGTCTCATTTTATCGAGCCCCTGGAAATTCCGGAGCAAGAGGTGATCGATGCCTTTTTACCGCCGCCGGCTATCCCGAACCGTTTTGATATCCAGAATCCGGCCTATGTCTCCAACGTAGTCAGTCCACTTCAATTCATGGCCTATCGACAGAGAAGTTTTGAGGATATGGAAAAGGCCAAAAGGGTGATCAAGGAGACGAACCGGACCTATCACCAGACGATCGGGCGAGGTTATGAGATGGTGGAAGCCCTGCAGACGGAGGATGCCGAGATCGTCCTGGTCACCAGCGGGGCCATGACCAGCACGGCCAGGGTGGCCCTGGAATCACTGCGGGCCAAAGGATGCCGCGCCGGTCTTTTGAAGATTAAGGCCTTCCGGCCTTTTCCCTGGCAGGAGGTGCAGCAGGTTTTAAAGGCCGTACCTAAAGTGGCCGTTGTGGACCGGAACATCTCCATCGGGAAAGAGGGCATCTTTTGTCAGGAATTGAAGGCCGCCCTGTATCCCCTGAAAAAACGTCCTGCTGTTCAGGGATATATCGCCGGCCTGTGCGGCGATGATGTTTCCCCCGACATGCTGGAAGGAATTGTCTTTGGTACGCTGAAGAAAAAGGAGATGGAGAATCTGCCGGTTTGGATTGGATCGGGCAGTTAGCACGAAAATAGAATTTGACCACCGTAGCCTCTGTTGGGGT
>Ga0233425_10005547_pt1 | contig 19798 bp, 18 predicted proteins | sample Watercolumn_Towu_2_FD_181712 | JGI IMG/M metagenome (GOLD analysis project Ga0233425, IMG submission 181712) | Freshwater microbial communities from Lake Towuti, South Sulawesi, Indonesia - Watercolumn_Towuti2014_140_MG | ecosystem: Environmental > Aquatic > Freshwater > Lake | place... | reverse complement strand
TTCATCGATCGTGCCCTTTTCAACGCATGTCTCGAGTACCGCGCGTTTCTTTTTAGCAATGGTGTAATGATTAACCTGGGCACTCTGGGGGGGCTTCATAGCTTTGGACAAGGAATCAACAATTACGACCAAGTAACTGGCTATTCAGAGCTTAGCGGCCGTATGGTCTATCGTGCTTTCTTGTATAGCAATGGCGTGATGGCCGACTTGGGCGCACTTGGCGGCAGCTCCAGTTCTGGCTTCGGAATCAATGACTCTGGCGAAGTGACTGGCTCCGCCCAAGTTAGCGGAAATGTGGCCTCCCACGCCTTTCTGTTCAGCAATGGCGCGATGATTGACCTTGGTACCTTGGGAGGAAGTAATAGCGGAGGTTTCGGAATTAACGCTGCTGGACAGGTGGCCGGATACTCCGCCACTAGCTCGGGTGAAGATCATGCGTTTTTATATAGCAATGGAACCATGTGGGATTTGGGTACGTTGGGAGGAAGCTACAGCAGAGGATTCGGTATTAATTCTGCGGGCCAAGTAACTGGATACGCAGATACTGGATCTGCTCAACATGCTTTTTTGTACAGCAATGGTGTAATGGCAGACCTCAATGACCTAATTGACACCAATTCCGGCTGGATCTTGCACAATGCCAACGGTATTAATGATGCTGGGCAAATAATAGGCTCAGGTATCTTCAACGGTAGAACACACGCCTTTCTTCTGACCCCAGTTCAATTGCCCGAACCGGAAATATATTCACTGTTCTTGACCAGCTTTGGTTTGCTAGGTTTTTTCCGATATCGCAGTCGAGCAAAGTTACACCCCAGAATAAGTCAGGCAAGGTTTCAAATAGGCAAAGACCGGCACGTTAGCTGTAGGGGTGGCCAGTTAAAGGGGCGAAATTGAAGGTGAAGTCGAAAACCGAGGTGCCGGTCGACATCGCAGCGTTCGTCATCGAGCGTCTGCGGAAATTTGCGCCGCTCGATCCGCCGGCGGCCTGAAGGCCGCGCTGCGTCACGGCGACTTTTGGCTCCGGCGTAACGCCCGCTTCGCGGGCATTAGCCTGCACCGAAACGCTGGGGTGTTTTCCCGGCGGGCCCTTCGCTACGCGTTGAAACTGCAGTTCCCGCTGCCGGGAACACACCACGAAATTCCACGAATGATCGGTGGTATTTCATGGTCTGCGGTTGCCCATATCAGCCTCACCCGCCAGGCACGGCCGATGATCGCCCTTGCGATGCGTCCGTCAGCCGGTACGCCCAAACGGATTCAGCAACCGGACGCCGAGGCCTTCAAAGTGCTTGACGTTGCGCGTAACAAGCGTCAGGTCGTGGATCAATGCGGTTGCGGCGATCTGCTTGTCCAGCGGATTCTCGGGATGGGGTACGCGCAAGCGTCCCCAAACCTGTCCGGTCTCGGCATCGAGTGGAAGAATGTTCTCCGCGTATTCGTCGAGCACTCGCCGCAACCACCGTTCGAGCTGGTCGGCCTGCGTGCGATCGCCGCGTCGGCGAATGATCTCGACCCCACGCCGCAGTTCGCCGACCGTAATGGCGGACAGGTAGAGCGCATCGTCGTTCTCGGCGGCCTGCCAAAGGAAGGCAAGCACGGCGGCATCGGCCTTCTCGCGCTTGCGGGCCTCGCTGATGACGTCCGTATCAACGAGATACACGCCGAGCCTCTACCGGGTCTTCGGCCCGCGCGAAGTCATCGTCCGTCCCCACGTCGGGCATGGCAGACAATAGTTCGGCGAAGGATTTCCGCCTTGTTCGGCGCAGCGCCTTTGCCAGGATTTCGCGGTGCTCGGCCTCGGCACTGCGGCCGTGACGAGCCGCCCGCTCGCGCAAGGCTTTGACGAGGGCATCGTCGACATCACGAACCAGGAGTTGAGCCATGGCGGCCTCCTTGTGTTGAGCGGAATGCTATCAATGATAGCACCTGCTCTGTCGAAAGAAAACACATTACGGGCGCCGTCCTGCGGCGACTGACTTTTCCGGTAGAACGACACCTCGTGCGGAGGAACTTCTGGATTCCCGCTATCGCGGGAATGACGCGCGGCGCTACGGGCTGAAGCTATAGCTCTCCGCCGGATGCAGCTGCCAGCCGCCCTCGCCGGTGAGTTCCAGCACGTGCCGGTGGTATTTCAGGACGGCGGCGCGGTGGCTGACGCTGACCAGCGTCGTCCCGCTCGCCGCCAGCTGTCGGTAGAGGCTTTCCTCGTTGGCGACGTCGAGCGCGCTGGTGGCCTCGTCCAGCATGACGTAGCGCGGCCGGACGAGCAGCGCGCGGGCGAAGGCGAGGCGCTGCTGCTCGCCGATGGAGAGCACCTTTTCCCAGTCGCGCTCGGCGTCGAGCCCGCCGAAGCGCTCGGCGAGATCGGCCAGGTTCACCCGCTCGAGCAGGCGCAGCAGTTCCGCATCGGGCAGCGGCCGGCCCTGGTTCGGATAGAGCAGCTGGCTGCGCAGCGTGCCGAGGATCATGTAGGGCTTCTGCGGCAGGAACAGGATGTCCTCGGCAAGCGGCCGCACGATACGCCCGCTGCCGCAGTACCAGAGGCCGGCGATGGCGCGCAGCAGCGAGCTCTTGCCGCTGCCGCTTTCGCCCGAGATGAGCAGCCCCTCGCCCGGATTCACCGTGAGCGTGAGGTCCTTCACCAGCGTGCGCTCGCCGCCCGGCGTCAGCAGCGTGACGCGCTCCAGCGCCAGCTGCGGGCCCTCGGCCGATTCGATCAGGCTTCGGCTGCGCGCGCGGCAGGCCGGCTCGGTCTCCAGCACGCGGGTGAAGGTGTTGAGGCGATCGATGCCGGCGGCGAAGCGGCTCAGGCTCTCGAAGTTCTCGACGATCACCGAGATGGCGCTGAGCATGGCGGCGAAGGCGCCGGCGGCCTGCACGGCGGCGCCGACCTCCAGCTCTCCGGAGAGCACTTCGCCGGCGATGATCGCGCTGGGCAGGACGATGGTGAGCAGGCCGTAGGCATACTGGAACAGATTGAGGAACAGCTGGCTGCGGATCAACCGGTTGTAGTTGTCGAAGGCGGCGGCGAAACGGCGCATGACCTGGGCGGACTCCTGCGCTTCGCCGCGGTAGAAGGCGATCGACTCGGCGTTCTCGCGCACCCGCACCAGGCCGAAGCGGAAGTCCGCCTCGCGCTTCAGCTGCAGGAAGTTCAGGCCGATGAGCGGCTTGCCGAACACCGCCAGCGTCACCAGCGTGCCGGAGACGGCGTACACGACGAGAAAGTAGACCAGCGCGTGCGATATCGACCACAGCACGGCGCTGAAGGCCACCAGCTGCAGGACAGCGCCGAGCAGGATAAGCAGGAAGTAGAGCGAGCGCTGTGTGAAGGTATTGATATCCTCGGCGACGCGCTGGTCGGGGTTGTCGATGAGCGCATTGGCATTCAGCTCATAGTAGTGGCGCTGCTCGAAATAGCGGGCGAGGAAACGGCCGGTGAGCCAGCGCCGCCAGAAGATGCCGAGCTTGTCGCGCACGAAATAGTAGAAGGCGTAGATCGGCACCGCCACGAGCAGCAAGCCGAGACAGTAGCGGATGGCGTCCCAGAAACGTTCCGCGTCGCGCGCCGCCAGGGCCGAGGTGAATTCGCCGGTCTGCTCGTTGAAGAGCACGGCGAAGCGCGTCTGGCCGAGTAGCAGCAGCACCAGCAGGGCGAGCAGGCCCCACGCCTTCCAGCGCTCCTCCAGGCGCCAGTAGGGCGTGGCGATGGCCCAGAAACGCTGCCAGACATGGCGGTCGAGGGTTCTCATCGAGGGGTTCTGGCCATAAATCGGGTTCCATCCTCATTTTAATCGGCCTAAAGCCAAACATGAGGATGCCGTAATACCCCGGAAGGGCCATAGCCGGAGGAGGCAGGCATGGGAATGCGGGAAGAGATCGACGCGGCGCTGCATGCGCACGCCGCCTGGCGCAAGCATTTCAAGGACTATCTCAGCGGACGGGCGTCATTCGACACCAAGCTGGCGGGCGTCACCGACCAGTGCGATTTCGGCCGCTGGCTCGCCGCCGAGGGCCACCGCCTGATGCCGGGCGAGATCCACGACCAGATCGCCGAGGCGCATGCCGAATTCCACCGTGTCGCCGGCGAAATCGTCAGCAAGATCAAGGAGAAGCGCTTCGACGACGTGCGTCAGGACCTCGGCCCCGACGGCGCCTTCAACCAGTCCAGCGCGAAGCTGTCCGACCTGTTGCACAAGGCTTCGCTGCGAGAGAAAAGCCCGGCGGCAACCGCCGCGCCGGCGGAGCCCGCCGCCGCCCCGCCATCGCAGGAACCCACCGCTCCTGCACCGGCCGAGCCCCAGGCTTAGACAAAAATCCACAGCGCGACCGACAGTCCCGTCGTCGCCCAGAACACCACCTTGTCGGGATTCATGGCCACCTCCTTTCCATGCAACGCATGTTAGGGAGGCCACTGGCTCAAGGCGTGAGCCAGTTCCCATTCAGTATCGGTCGAGCGCCGCCTTGAGCTGCGCCGCCACCTCCTTGCGCAAGGCGACCGGCGCCAGCACCTCGACGCCGGCGCCCTGGCGCAGGATGTCCATCGCCAGCTCGCGGCTGTCGGAATAGGGGATCTCCAGAAGGTAGGACCCGTCTTTGTCGAAGTGCGCCTTCTGCTTCGGATGCCACTGCTCCTGCGCCACCCAGCGCGCCCGCTCGGGCGTGAAGCGCAGCTTCGCCCACGTCACCCTGCGCCCGGAGAAGATACCGTAGCCGGCGCCGAGCACCGAGTCGAGCGTCTTCTCCGGCACGTTGCGCGCCGGCTGCTCAATGACTTCCGCCCGCCGGATGGCGTCCACGGCGAAGCTGCGCAGATCGTTCCTCAGGTGGCACCAGGCGTCGAGATACCAGTTGTCGCGGTAGTACACCAGCCGCTGCGGCGACACCTCGCGCTCGACGGTCTCGTCGCGCGTCCGCACGTAGTGGGCGATCAGCAAACGCTTGCGCCGCAACAGGGCCGAGCCGACCACGGCGAAGTGGTCCAGCGCCAGACGGCGCGAAGCCATGCCGAGGATGCGGATGCGCTTATGGATCTCGTCCGCCGAGTTGTCGGCCGTGCCAAGCAACGCGCGCAGGCGCGCCAGCAGCGGCTGGATGTGCGGCCCGAGCAGCCCGCCGGTGTCGAGGTTCATCAGCAGGTGCTGCATGGTGAGCAGCGCATGCACTTCCTGCGCCGAGAACCACAGGCCGGGCAGCTCGTACTGCGCCGCACCGCCCTCGTGGCCAAGGAAGCGATAGCCGCCCGCCTCGCGATCCCAGACGATGGGCGCATTGAGCCGGTTGCGCATGTATTCCAGGTCGCGCTTCACCGTCGCCGGGGACACTTCGAGTTTCTCGATGAGGGTCGAGAAGGGAACGATCTTCTTCTCGTTGAGCAACTGGTCGATGCGGTAGAAGCGCTCGGTGCGGTCCATCTCACGGGCTCCGGTGGCTCACGGGATGAGCCTGATTATGCCTGAAGTCTGCAACGGCAGTTGCCAGGAGTTGCGCCAAAGGATAATACTTCGCCCAACGACACCCTCTACGCACGGAACAACATGACGCAAACTTCTCGCAAGACCCCTGCGGCGGCCGCCCTGCTCGCCTCTGCCTTCTTCTTCACCGGCCTTGCCGACGCCCTGGCCCAAACCGCCCCGCCGGCGGGAGGAACCCAGTTCGCCACCGTCTGGCGCGTCCGCGGCGAGCTTTCCGCCGGCGCAGTCGGCGCCGAACGTCCCCTGCGCGAAGGCGATGCCGTGCTGGTTGGCGAGCGCGTGCGCGCCGGCGCCTCGGGCGAAGCCGTGCTGAGGACGGCCGATGCCGGCTATGTCGCCGTGCGTCCCGGCGCCGAATTCGTCCCCGAGCGCTTCGCCGCCGAAGGCCGGCCGACCGACAACCTCACGCTGCGCCTGGTCACCGGAGGGCTGCGCGTCATCACCGGCTGGATCGGCCGCGTCAACCGCAGCGGCCACCGCGTCGTCACGCCCACCGCCACCATCGGCATCCGCGGCACCGACCATGAGCCCTATGTGATTTCCGAGGAATTGGCCGGCAAACTCGCGCAACGGGAAGGTACCTACGACAAGGTCAATCGCGGTGGCACGACGCTGGACGTCGATGGCAAGACGCTCGACATCGACCCCGGCAAGGTGGGCTTCGTGCGTGCCGCCAAGCCGTACAAGACGCGCGCCCTGATGACCCTCCTGCTGCCCGTGCTGCTCGACAAGGTGCCGGACTTCTACGTCCCCGGCCAGTTTGACGCCGAGCTCGACCGGCTGACGCAGGACGTCGACGCCGAAGCCCAACGCCAGTTGGAAGAGCGGCGCAAGGCGCCTCCGGCGCCCGCCGTTACTCCGGCCCCGCCGCCCGCGCTATCCGCCGTCGCGCCGACCGCCCCGACCGCAACCACCGCACCCGCCGCAGCAACCCCGGCAGCCTGCAATGCCACCCAGATCGCACGCAACTGGCTTGGCCGGCTCGACCGCGCCATCTCGCGGCGCGACGCCAAAGCCGTTCTTGCCCTCTTCGCCGCCGACGTCGCGGTCAAGGCCAACGTGCGCGGCGGCGACGGCGCCCTGAAGACCCTCGAGATGGGCCGCGACGAACTGGCACAGAGCATCGTCGATGCGGTTTCGCGCCTGAAAGACTACAAGCAGCGGCGCCCGGTGATCGAGGGCCGGCCGGCCGAGGGCGCCACCGCCTGCGAGCGCATCGCCGTCAAGTCGGTGTCCATCGAGCAGGGCAGCCAGGACGGCAAGCCCTACCGCTTCGAGTCGCTCGAGGAATACGTGCTCGAACGCCGCAACGGCAGGTGGCTGGCGATCCGCGCTGAGACGACGCAGCGCTAGCGTATGCCGGGGCCGCATCGCCGCCTGACAACCGGTGCTTCGGTTCCCGCGTTTTGTCGGAATTTTTTACATTCATATCAGAACTGCCGCCCACAAGACGAAGAATAATGATGCGTTTCATGTAGTTAAAGTTGTGGCATTGGAAATGCTTTCAGTATTGGGCGCATCGCCATTCCAGACACGGGCTTTGCATATTTTTCCGGGAGAACCCACATGAAAAGGAAAATCGCACTCACGGTCGCCTTGGCGGCCTCACTGGTGACGGCTGCGGCGCAAGGCGCCGTACTGAACGCCACACAAACGCAAACAGTCGACGGGCAGAATTTCACGTTCAATTTCTCGGGTCTCGCCCCATCCAACGGCGGTACTGGCACATTCATCCTGCATGCTCAGGGGGATTATGAAGGCGCCGCGTCGGAGGCTCTTACGTGGGATATCGACTCGGGAATCGTCAGCGGCGGACCGGTGGGCGGGTTTTTTAACCCGTGTGCGGGTGGTGTTGGCGGCCCCTTCGACTTCTGCAACGTGTTTCAAGCTCTCGGAAACGTCGAATGGCAGCGCACCTATACCTTGAGCGCCGCCGAACTTACGGCCATGCTGGCCGATGGCGCGATTTCCATCTTCGTCGATCTCGATGCGAACGTCGGCCTGTTCAACCCGCCCAACTTCGTTGAAGTCACGATCCGCTACGAAGAGGGGCAAGGCGTGCCCGAGCCCGCTTCAATGTTGCTGACGGGTCTCGGCCTCGTCGGACTGGCTATGGTTCGCCGCAGAAAAATCGTCTAACCTGATTTCAAGCCAACGACGGGAGCTTCGGCTCCCGTTGTTGTTTGTGCCTCCATCCAGCGATGTCGCTCAAGGCTCACGGATCTGTCGTGTCCTACTGCCGCAGCGCGCTGAAGACGTAATCCTTGTCCTTCTGCGCCAGGTGGCAGGCATGGCAGTCGGCCTGCCCCTTGGCGTCGAGGCCGCCCTTTTTCGTGGCGGGATTGAACACCTGATAGCCCCAGCCGCCGGTGTCCTTGTGCTTCCTGGCGTCCTTGGCCATGACGACGACGGCCTTGCGCACGCCCTCGGACACGGCGTTGTCCTTGTCCACCGCCTCGAACAAGTCGAAGACGATGACGGAGCCATCCGCAAACCTGCCCGCCTTGTAGCCGGCGATGGCCTTCGGATTGGCATAGATGTGATGCATCCCGCCGACGGCCTCGTAAAGTGGATGGCCCTTGTTGAGCACCATCGATTTGACGTGATCCCACTGGCGGAATCCTTCCGGGTAGGCGACGTCGCCGGCGTAGGCGGTCGGGACGACAACGGCGGCGGCAACGGCCGCCAAAACGAGTGCAGTCGGCTTGTGCATGATCGATCTCCGGTGATTGACTAATTCCGGCGCATGGCCATATTGGTATCGTTTCGATACCTGTTGTCAGTTTCGGTTCGATACCATTATTTGTCAAGTCCATTTTGATTCGATACCATTTCGCCATGCCCGGGACGCGTCTGCATTCCCTCCTTGCCAGCATTGCCCGCGCCCTGCAGAGCGCGCAGCGGCAGGCGGCCGTCGCCGCCGGCCTGCTGCCGGTGCAAGGGGCGATCCTCGCCTATCTGCGGGACGCCAACCGCTACAGCAACACGCCGCAGGCGCTGGCCGAATACCTGGCGTTGACCAAGGGCACCGTCTCGCAGAGCCTCAAGCTGCTCGAGGCGCATGGCTGGATCGCGCGCAACAACGACGACACCGACCGACGCGTGGTGCGTCTGACGTTGACCCGCGCCGGACGCGAGCGCATCGACGAGACGGCCGTAAACGATTGGCGCACCGCCGGCGAGGCCCTGCCCGCCACGGAGCGCAGGGTCGCCGAGGCGGCACTGGAGCGCCTGCTCGGCCGCTGGCAGCAGGCGCGCGGCGGACGTACTTTCGGCGTCTGCCGTACCTGCCGCCATTTCCAGCCCGGCAAGAGCGAGCATCTCTGCGGCCTGACGGGCGAAACGCTGAGCGAGCGGGACAGCAGCCGTATCTGCCGCGAGCACACCGTATCGGAGCCGCCCAAGGGCCGACTCTGAACGACGGCCAAGGGTCGTTCGCACCCCGATTGACGCCGCTAGCGCGTGCGGCGATACTTGGCCGCACGCTGTTTTCATATTCCCCGAAAATAACAACCCGGCCAGACCGAAACCTAAGGAGAAAACGATGCGATTCAAGGCCTTCGCCGCGGCCCTCGCTGCCGCCGGCATCCTCGCTGCCCCCGCCGCGCTCGCCCAGATCGAGATCCACTGGTGGCACTCCATGAGCGGCCAGCATAACGACAAGATCAACGAGATCGCCAAGAACTTCAACGCCGGCCAGTCCGAGTACAAGCTGATGCCCATCTTCAAGGGCAGCTATCCCGAGTCGATGACCGCCGCCATCGCCGCCTTCCGCGCCGGCAACCCGCCGCATATCGTGCAGGTATTCGAGGTCGGCACCGCCACCATGATGGCCGCCAAGGGCGCCATCAAGCCGATTGCACAACTGATGAAGGACGCCGGCGAACCCTTCAATCCGAAGGCCTACCTGCCCGCCGTCACCGGCTACTACAGCGACAGCGAGGGCAACATGCTGTCGATGCCCTTCAACAGCTCGACGGCCATCTTCTATATCAACCGGGACGCCTTCAAGAAAGCCAAACTCGACCCCAACAATGCGCCGAAGACCTGGAAGGAATTCACCATTGCCGCGGAAAAGCTGAAGGCGGCCGGCCAGACCTGCGTGTACACCACCGGCTGGCCCTCCTGGGTGCATATCGAAAACTTCAGCGCCTGGCACAACCTGCCGATCGGCACGAAAGAGAACGGCATGGCCGGGCTCGACACCGTGTTCCAGGTGAACACGCCGCTGCACATCCAGCACATCGCCACGCTGGCCCACTACGCCAAACAGGGCTGGTTCACCTATTCCGGCCGCCGCCAGGAAGGCGAGGACCGCTTCATCAGCGGCGAATGCGCCATGCTCACCTCGAGTTCCTCGGCCATCGGCAAGATCCGCAAGGGCGCCAAGTTCGACTTCTCCGCCCATTTCCTGCCCTATCACCACGACATTCCCGGCGCGCCGCAGAACTCCATCATCGGCGGCGCCACGCTGTGGGTGATGTCCGGCAAGAAGGCCGAGGATTACAAGGGCGTGGCGAAATTCTTCGCCTATCTCTCGCGCCCGGAGGTGCAGATGGACTGGCACACCAGCACCGGCTACGTGCCGATCACCCTGGCCGCCTTCGAAATGACGCAGAAGTCCGGCTACTACGAGAAGAACCCGGGCGTCGACGTCGCCATCCGCCAGCTCAACCACAAGCCGCCCACCGCCAACTCGAAGGGCCTGCGCTTCGGCGGCTTCGTGCAGGGCCGCGAGATCTTCGAAGAGGAGATGGAAGCCGTCCTGCAGGGCAAGAAGAACGCCAAGGCGGCGATGGACGACGCCGTCAAGCGCGGCAACGACATCCTGCGCAAATTCGAGGCCGCGAACAAGTAATCCGGGAAAAGTCAGTCTCCACAACACGCCGAACGGAATGGAAAAAAGAGTCGTCTTCCGCTCGGCGTGGCTGCCCTACGCCCTGCTCGCGCCGCAGATCGCCGTCACCATCGTCTTCTTCTTCTGGCCGGCCGGCCAGGCGATCTGGTACTCCTTCCAACTGCAGGACGCGTTCGGCCTGAAGACCCAGTTCGTCGGCCTGGAGAACTTCCGCGCCCTCTTCGCCGACCCGCACTATCTCGCCTCGTTCAGGATCACCGCGCTGTTCAGCTTTCTCGTGGCGATCTCCGGCATCACCATTGCGCTGCTGCTCGCGGCCATGGCCGACCGGATCATCAAGGGCGCGCTGGCCTACCGCACGCTGCTGATCTGGCCCTACGCCGTGGCACCGGCGGTGGCCGGCGTGCTGTGGGCCTTCCTCTTCGCCCCCTCGATCGGCATCGTCACCTTTTTGCTCAAGAAGAATGGCGTCGACTGGAACTGGGTGCTGCGGGGCGACCAGGCCATGCTGCTGGTGGTGATCGCGTCGACCTGGAAGCAGGTGAGCTACAACTTCATCTTCTTCCTCGCCGGCCTGCAGTCGATCCCGCGCTCGCTGATCGAGGCCGCCGCCATCGACGGGGCGGGCCCGGCGCGGCGCTTCTGGACTATCGTCTTCCCGCTCCTCTCGCCGACCACCTTCTTCCTCATGGTGGTAAACATCGTGTACGCCTTCTTCGACACGTTCGGCGTCATCGACGCCACCACCCAGGGTGGCCCGGCCGGCGCGACGCAAATCCTCGTCTACAAGGCCTACTACGATGGCGTCAAGGCGGCCGACCTGGGCGGCTCCTCGGCGCAGTCGGCCATCCTGATGCTGATCGTCATCGCGCTGACGGTGGTGCAGTTCCGCTTCGTCGAGCGCAAGGTGCAGTACTAGCGGCCATGATCGAAAACCGTCCCTGGCTCACTGTCTTCTCGCACGCCGTGCTGATCCTCGGCATCGCGGTGGTCGCCTTTCCGCTCTATGTCACCTTCGTTGCCTCGACGCTGACGCTCGACGAGATCATCAGCGTGCCGATGCCGCTGGTGCCGGGCGCGCACCTGTGGGAGAACTACCACCAGGTGCTGACGGCCGGCACCGAAGCCGGCGCCGGCGCGCCGGTCGCCCGCATGATGGTCAACAGCCTCATCATGGCGCTGGCCATCGCCATCGGCAAGATCGCCATCTCGCTGATCGCATCCTTCGCCATCGTCTACTTCCGCTTCCCGCTGCGCAATTTCTTCTTCTGGATGATCTTCGTCACGCTCATGCTGCCGGTCGAGGTGCGCATCATCCCGACCTTCAAGGTGGTCTCCGACCTGCACATGATCGACACCTACGTCGGCCTCACCCTGCCGCTGATCGCCTCGGCCACCGCCACCTTCCTCTTCCGCCAGTTCTTCCTCACCGTCCCCGACGAGCTGGCCGAGGCGGCGCGCATCGACGGCGCCGGGCCGATGCGCTTCTTCTGGGACGTGCTGCTGCCGCTGTCGAAGACCAGCATGGCTGCCCTCTTCGTCATCCAGTTCATCTACGGCTGGAATCAATATCTCTGGCCACTGCTCATCACGACGCAGGAGAACATGTACACGACGGTAATCGGCATCAAGCGCATGATCACCAGCGGCGACGCGCTGACCGAGTGGAATCTCGTCATGGCCACCGCCATGCTGGCGATGCTGCCGCCGGTGGCGGTGGTGGTCCTCATGCAGCGCTGGTTCGTGCGCGGACTGGTGGAAACGGAGAAGTAATGGCAAGCGTAACCTTCAAGGGCGTGCGCAAGAGCTTCGGCAGCACGCACGTCATCCACGGCTTCGACATGGACGTCAAGGACGGCGAGTTCGTCGTCATCGTCGGCCCTTCCGGCTGCGGCAAGTCGACCCTGCTGCGCATGGTGGCCGGCCTGGAGGCGGTCAGCGCCGGCGAGATCGCCATCGGCGAGCGGGTGGTCAATCAGCTCGAGCCGAAGGACCGCGACATCGCCATGGTGTTCCAGAACTACGCCCTCTACCCGCACATGAACGTCGCCGACAACATGGCCTACGGCCTGAAGATCCGCGGACTGGCGAAGGCGGACATCGACACGCGCGTGGCGCGCGCGGCGCAGATCCTCGAGCTGTCGCAGCTGCTGAAACGCAAGCCGCGCGAGCTCTCCGGCGGCCAGCGCCAGCGCGTGGCCATGGGCCGCGCCATCGTGCGCGAGCCGGCGGTGTTTCTCTTCGACGAGCCGCTCTCCAATCTGGATGCGAAACTCCGCGTGCAGATGCGCGCCGAGCTGCAAGCGCTGCACCGCCGCCTGGCCACCACCAGCCTCTACGTCACCCACGACCAGGTCGAGGCGATGACGCTCGCCCAACGCATGGTGGTGATGAACGGCGGCCGCGCCGAGCAGATCGGCGCGCCGCTGGAAGTGTACGAAAAGCCGGCCACCACGTTCGTCGCCGGCTTCATCGGCTCGCCGCCGATGAATCTGATCCCGGCGCAGCGGGACGGACGCGACGTCCTGGTCGGCGTGCGTCCGGAGCACCTCGAGCCCTGCGCAGAGAGCGACGCCATGCTGAGCGTGAACGTCGACCTGGTGGAGCCGCTCGGAAGCGACACGCTGGTCCATGGCCGCGCCGGAGAGGAGCCGGGCAGCGCTCGCGTCGCGGTGCGTCTGCATCAATCGGTCGTCGCGCAAACCGGCAGGCTCGCCGTCCGCTACGATCCGCAGCATCGGCACCTCTTCGATGCGGCGAGCGGGTTGCGCCTGGAGCAGGCGGCATAGCGGCCGGATTCGTTCCCGGCAACGGCACGACTTCGAGCGAACGAACATGCAGGAAACGTCGCTGGCCGGCATCAGCTTCAAGGACAAGGCGCTGGAACTGCTGCCCGAAGGCGCCAATTTCGAGTCCTGCCTGTCCTGCGGCTTGTGTGCGTCCGGATGCCCCGCCGCGGGCATCGAAAACATGGATCCGCGGAAATTCATTCGCCTGGCCCTGCTCGGCATGGATGCGGAGCTGGCCGCCACGCCGTGGGTCTGGTGCTGCACCCAATGCAAGCGTTGCCAGCACGTCTGCCCGATGAGCATTGACGTCGCGGAACTGGTTTTTTTCGCCCGCAGCCTCTGGCCCGAAGACAGGAAGCCGGACGGCATCGTCCGTTCCTGCCAACTCGCGCTGGCGAACGATTCGACCAGCGCGATGGGCATGCCGCCGGCCGACATGGTCGATGCGGTCGACGAGGTCTTGCGGGAAGTCCGCGCCACGCAACCTGCCTTCGAGCATCTGCAGGCGCCGATGGACAAGCGCGGCGCGCACTTTTTCGTCAATCAGAACTCGCGCGAACCGATGAGCGAGCCGGAGGAGATGGCTCCCCTCTGGAAGATCCTCGATCTGGTCGGTGCCGACTGGACCTATTCCTCCAAGGGCTGGGCGGCCGAGAATTTCTGCATGTTCTCCGGCAACGAGGATGCCTGGCGCGAGGTCATCGCGAAGCGGGTCGAGGCGGTCAACGAACTCGGCTGCGAGGTATGGCTGAACACCGAGTGCGGCCATAGCTACTACGCCATGTGGCAGGGCGTGCGGCGTTTCGGCCTGGACGCGCATTTCCGCATGGAACACCTGGTGACCTACTACGCGCAGTGGATCCGGGAGGGCAAGCTGCCCGTCAATGCCGACTGGAACACCCGTGGCATCAAGTTCACCGTCCAGGATCCCTGCATGATCGTCCGTAAGGCCTATGGCGACGCGATCGCCGAGGACATGCGCTTCGTCGTCAGGGCCCTGGTCGGCGAAGAGAACTTTGTCGACATGCAGCCTAATCGCAGCGCCAACTACTGCTGCGGCGGCGGCGGCGGATTCCTGCAGGCGGGCATGACGGCGCACCGGCGCGCCTACGGCAAGCGCAAGTTCGAGCAGATCGCCGCGACCGGCGCCGCCTATGTCCTCACGCCCTGCCACAACTGCCATTCGCAGATCCAGGATATCGGCCGCTTCTACGGCGGCCACTACGGGGTCGTGCATTTCTGGACCTTGATCTGCCTGTCCCTGGGGATACTCGGCAAAAACGAACGCATCTACCTGGGGCCCGATCTGCGGGCTTTGCTCGACTAGGGTGTTCTCCATGAACCCGGCACCGGATACGACCTTTCTGGAAACCGAGGTTCTCATCGTCGGCGGCGGGGTGACCGGCACGGGGATCATGCGCGATCTCGCGCTGCGCGGCATCCCGAGCATTCTCATCGACCGCCACGACCTCTGCGCCGGTGCTTCCGGCGGCAATCACGGTCTTCTGCATTCCGGCGCCCGCTATGTCTCCACGGATCCGAATTCGGCGCGCGAATGCATGGAGGAGAACGCACTCCTGAAACGCCTGGCGCCGCAATGCATCGAGGACACGGGTGGCCTGTTCGTCGCGGTGGGCGGGGATGCGCCGGACTTTGCCGGACAGTTCGCCGCGCTCTGCGGCCGCGCCGGAGTTCCCTGCGAGGAAATCACCGTAGGCCAGGCACGCAAGCTCGAACCCCTGCTGTCGGACAAACTGTTCACCGCCTACCGCGTGCCGGATGCCGCCATCGACCCGTTCCGTCTCGCTCTGGAAAACGTCAATCACGCCCGCGCGCTTGCCGGCAGCGTGTATCACCCGCATACCGAAGTCCTCGGCTTCGACAGGGTCGGCAGCGAGATCCGTGCGGCGCGCTGCCGCGACAAGCGGAGCGGCGGGCTGCTCACCATCCGCGCCCGGCAATTCGTCAACGCCGCCGGCGCCTGGGCCATGGACATCGCCGGGCTGGCGGGCTGCGACGACGTGCGCCTGCTCTACTCGAAAGGCACCCTGCTGGTCAGCAATGACCGGATCGCCCGCCACGTCGTCAACAGGCTGCGGCCGCCCGACGATGGCGACATCCTGGTGCCGGGAGGAACCGTGTCGCTGCTTGGCACCACGTCGACGCGCATCGACGATCTGGAAAACGTCGGCCCGACGGCGGCCGAAGTCGATCGCAACATCCGGGAGGGCGCAGCGATGATCCCGGCGCTCGCCGGCACTCGATACATCCGGGCTTTTTCGCGGGTTCGCCCGCTGCTGCAAGCCAGCGGGACGGCCGACGACCGCGCCGTCAGCCGCGGGTTCGCGCTCAACGACCACCTGTCGCAGGGCCTGGCCAATTTCTGCACCATCACCGGCGGCAAGCTCACCACCTTCCGGCGGATGGCCGAAAGTGCCTCGGATCTCGTCGCGCGCCGGCTCGGCAACCACCGGCCCGGCACGACCGCAACCGTCCCACTTCCCGATGACGAGGCGAGCCGCTGGACCGAGCCGGGTTCTGCGCCGAAGCGCTGGGTTCGGGCCGGCGATGCAAGCGACATGCTCCTGTGCGAATGCGAAATGGTGTCCCAGTCTGCGATCAGCCAGATCGTCGACCATGCGCCGGAAATCGGCGAAGAGATGAGCATCGAGGCCATCGCTCTGCGCTCGCGGGCGGGCAAGGGCACCTGCCAGGGTTCCTTCTGCGGCATCCGGATCTGTTCCTATCTCTACGACACAGGCCATTACCGGAATCCGACCGGCCTGGTCCACCTGCGCGATTTCTTCAATGAGCGTTTCAAGGGACAGCGCACGGTCATCTGGGGCCAGCAGGCCGCCCAGATGGAACTGGCTGAAGCCTTGCATTGTGGCCTGCTTGGCCTCGACTCCCTGGACCGGGACCGATGATCCTCGTCCATCGAACCAGGCAGCGTGGGCGCGCATGAAGGAGGACCATCGGCAATTCACCGTCCAGTTGGCCGTGATCGGTACGGGAATCGCCGGTTTTGCGGCAGCGGTCTTTGCACTGAACCGGAACATCGTCACGGCCCAGACCGGCAACACGGGGGCCCTCGCCTACACCACGGGATATCTGGACCTGCTCGGCAGACTGGACGGTGCAACGGCGAGCGTCGACGATCCCTGGCAAGCCCTCGATGACTTGCGCAAGGCGAGCCCGGACCATCCGCTTGCGCGGATTTCCGCAGACGACATCCGCTGCGGTTTTGCCGAGTTCACCGCCTTTCTGGGAGAGCACGGCATCGGCTACGCCGGCCCCGGGGCCCGCAATGTCACCGCCTTGACCCCGGTCGGCACGGTGAAGCCCACGCTCTGCGTGCCGGCCACCATGGCCGCCGGACCGAGGGCCCTGGCCTCCGGGCGCCCCTGCGCGATCGTCGATTTCGAAGGCCTCAAGGGATTCAGCGCCCGCGAATTCGTCGCCAATATCGGAGAGCGCTGGCCAGGGCTGGCCGCGCGGCGGATTCCCTTTCCGGATGCGGGCCGGGGGGAAATCTATCCGGAAGTCATGGCCCGATCCCTGGAGCTGGCCGCCACGCGGGAAAAACTGGCCACCGCGCTGAGGACCGCTGCAGGAGAGGCCAAAGTCATCGGACTGCCGGCCATCCTCGGCATGCACCGCCCGGATCATGTCCTCGCCGAAATGGAAAGATTGACTGGCCTCGAGCTGTTCGAGATCCCGACCATGCCGCCGGCGGTGCCGGGGATCCGCCTGCGCGAACTTTTCGAGCAGGCATTACCGGGGCGGGGCGTGACCCTCATACCGCAGCGAAAAGTCGCCGCACTGCGCTTCGATAAAGCGGGCGCAACCCTGGATCTGAGCGACAACTTCGGCCCCATCCGCATCCGCGCCCAGGCGGTCATCCTGGCCACGGGGCGCTTTTTGAGCGGCGGCCTCGAAGCCCGCCCCGCGGCGATCCGGGAGACTCTGCTGGATCTTCTGGTGACCCAGCCGCCAGACCGGGGCGACTGGTACCGCGAACGTTACACCGATGTTCGCGGCCACCCGATCCATCGCGCCGGCCTCGAAGTCGATGCCGCATTCAGGCCGCTCGGACGCGACGGGCGGGCGTACGACCACAGGCTCCATGCCGCCGGAGTCATCCTCGCCCGCCAGGATTGGATTCGCAGCCGCAGCGGCGCTGGGATTGCCATCGCCAGCGCCCACAGGGCCGTGCTGGAAGTCGAACGCACGCTGTCGCGGGACCGCAGCTAGGCTTCCGTTATCCTGCCTTGGCCGCCAGCAGCGCCTCGCACAACTCGACGAACCCTGCCCCCGCCCGCGCCCGCGTGACCCAGGCCGGCTTCGCCGCCAGCCGCTCGCCGAAGTCCAACACGTTCGCCACGCCGACCGAGTTCGGAAAGAAGCCGAACATCGGCGCATCGTTGGGCGAATCGCCGACGAACACCCAGCGCGCCCGCTCCTCCGCCGAATCCAGCAACACGCCGAACTCCTCCGCCATCATGCGCTTCGTCGTGCTCAACTTGTCGTAGTCGCCGAACCAGCCGTTGACGTGGATCGAGCTCACCTTGGCGCGCATGCCCGCCGCCTCCATGCGCCGCACGATCTCGTCGACGGCTGCCGGCTGCAGCGGCACGACGTCCTCCCGGTAGTCGATAGCGAGATCGGCAATGCGGCAGAACTGGTCAGAGGCCAACGCGCAGCCGGGCACGGCGGCGAGAATCTCACGCGCCAGCGCGTCGAGCCGCGCCTGCCGATCGGCCGGCGGATCGCCCGCATGCACCGTGCGCAACTTGCGCGTCGCGGCGTCATAGCGCATCCAGAACGCGCCGTTCTCCCCCACCACCGCATCGACCGGCCACATCCGCGCGATGTGGTCGCACCACCCCGCCGGCCGGCCCGTCACCGGAATCACCCTGAGCCCGGCAGCCCGCAGGCGTTCCAGCGCGGCGTAGGCGGCGGCCGTCAGCCGCCCCTCGGTGGTGAGGGTGTCGTCGATGTCGGTGAGGACGCCGACGATTCCCTGCGAATTGAATTGATCGAGTGGCTTCATTGGCTTGGCTTTGCGCCGTGTCGCAGGAACTGACTATTGGTTCGTGCGGATCATACCTATAATTGTATGCCCCTGACCAACTCGCCACCGTCCCAGTGTTCCCTCTTCGCCTGATCCTTCTTGTCATCGTGGCCGTTGTTCTGGTCACGATCGTGCAGATCGGCATCCTCCAGGTGGCATTCCACAAGCTGGGCCTCTCGGCGGATTCCGCCGCGCTGCTGCTGATGGTCACGCTGTTCGGCAGCATGATCAACCTGCCCCTGTTCACGGTGCGTACCGATCCGGTCGAGCAGGAGAAGCGTCTGCACGAGCTGCCGCGCATGCTGCTCAAGCGCATCAGGGTGATCCCGGGCCGGACGATCATCGCGGTGAACGTCGGCGGCTGCGTGGTGCCGCTGGCCTTCTCGCTTTACCTGTTCAGGCACAGCCAGCCGGAGGCGCTGCACGCGCTGACCGCCATCGCGACCGTGGCACTGGTGTCCTACGGGGTGAGCTTTTCGGTGCCGCGCGTCGGCATCGCCATGCCGGTGCTGGTGGCGCCGCTGACGGCGGCGATCGCCGCGGTGACGCTCGACCCGGAGCAGGCGCCGGCGCTGGCCTACATCGGCGGCACGCTGGGCGTGCTGATCGGCGCCGACATGCTGCGCCTCAAGGACATCGGCAGGCTGGGCGAGCCGGCGGCGTCGATCGGTGGCGCCGGAACCTTCGACGGCATCTTCGTGACGGGGATCGTGGCCGTGCTGCTGACGTGAGGTTTCACTTGGCCGCGTCGGCTGCGGCCTCGCGCTTGAACTTCGCCACCGCCTCGTGCAGTTCCCGGCGCAGTTCCTCGGCGGAGCGCTTCTTGCCCTTCTTGCCTTTCTCGGCCTGCAGGCGCTCGAGAATGCCGGAGATTTCCGACGGCCCCTCGCCGCGGCCGGCCACCGCGGCCGGCGTGGTGACCGCGGCGCCGGCCTTGACGGCCTCGTAGAGCAGTTCGGCGCGCTCGCGGCCGGCCTCGTTGCGTTTGGCGGTGATCACCAGCACCTCCGGCTTGCCGCCCTTGCCCTTCTTCGTCTTCAGCGTCTGCACTTCGCTGTCGTGGCGGTGCAGCGCGACGCTGGCGAAAAGGGCATTGCGCAGCGCGTCGGTCGGCTTGCCCTCCGCCTCCGCCTGGCGGATCTTCCCCATGATGTCGGAGATCTCCGGCGGCGCCGGCACCGACTTCACGGGCTTGCCGAAGCTCTCCGGCGGCGCCTTGACGGCCTTGGCGAATTCCTCCGGCGGGGACACCAGCTTGGCGATGCGAAAGTTCTTGTGGCGCATGGCGAAGGCGAGCGCCGTGTCGCCCCACTCGTTCGCCGGCTTCGTGTCGGCGCCGGCTTCCAGCAGCAGCCGCGCCAGGTCCTCCTGGCCTTCGCGTGCCGCCATCATCAACGCGGTGGAGTCGTTCGGTGTGCGGGCGTTGACGTCGGCACCCTTGCCGATCAGCAGGCGCGCGATATCGGCATGCCCGGCGAAGGCGGCATAGTGCAGCGCGCCCCATTGCTTGTCGTTGCGGTTGATCTCGGCGCCGCGCTCGAGCAGCCAGCGCACGGCTTCGATGTGGCCGCGCCAGGCGGCGAGTTGCAGGGCGCGCTCG
>Ga0233425_10005546_pt1 | contig 19799 bp, 15 predicted proteins | sample Watercolumn_Towu_2_FD_181712 | JGI IMG/M metagenome (GOLD analysis project Ga0233425, IMG submission 181712) | Freshwater microbial communities from Lake Towuti, South Sulawesi, Indonesia - Watercolumn_Towuti2014_140_MG | ecosystem: Environmental > Aquatic > Freshwater > Lake | place... | reverse complement strand
CGGTGACATAATGGATGTGCTCGCTCATTGTTTCCTCGCAATGCGTTGTACGTCCGGTCGCGCGCGGACCGGGTTCTTGAGACGGGTTCTAGCGGTAAAGCGGGAGTCCGGGATTGGCGGATTGGGTTTGTGCTTGTCAGGCTATCCTAACGAAAAAGCCGGAATAAGGGAAGGGCAAGGGGAAAGACGCGGCCATCCGCCAGGCGGGCCGGTCGCCTATGCTAATATCGACATTCGAAAGCCTGATTCCACCACCCGAAAGAGAACGAAGGAACGACGCCATGACTTATGTGGTGACCGAACCCTGCATCAAGTGCAAGTACACCGACTGCGTGGATGTCTGTCCGGTCGATTGCTTCCGCGAAGGCCCCAACTTCCTCGTCATCGATCCGGACGAGTGCATCGATTGCACCCTGTGCGTGGCGGAGTGTCCGGTGGAAGCCATTTTCGCCGAGGACGACGTGCCGGAGGCGCAGAAGCATTTCACGGCATTGAACGCGGAGTTGGCGAAACTGTGGAAGCCCATCGTCGAGCGCAAGGATCCCCTGCCCGATGCCGACGAATGGGCAAAGACGAAGGACAAGCTGGACAAGTTGGAGCGTTGAGGGTTCTGCGGCATCGTCACGGCCATGCCCGATGCCGTTCGCCAGACAACAACCCACTGCATCCCCCTTTCGGCGGACTTCATTGACCGCTGCGCTCGGCGCATCGTCGAGGCCTGCCGGGCAGACCTGCCCGACCTCTCCGTTTGCCTCATCGTCCTCCCCAGCCCGAGCCTGGCGCCGGCCTTGCGCCGCGCATTGGCCGCGGCGGCTGGACGGGCTCTGCTGCTGCCGCGCATCGCTACCCTGACCGAGCTGGCTGCGGCCGCCCAGGCGGGCGGGCAGCCCGACAGCCAGCGTCAGCTTGCGCTCTACCGGCAGTTGCGCGAGCGCGGCTGGTTCACCGATAGCGCCTTGTGGGAAATCTGCGCCGAACTGATTGCCCTGTTCGACGAACTGCACGAGCGCGCCGTCGGCCTGCCCGACGACGAAGCGGAATTCCTCGCCCGCCTCGAGCGCGCCTACGATGCCCGTGGTTCCCGCCCCCTGCGTTTCGAGGCCGAGGTGGTGCATCGCCTGTGGCGGGCGGAGGCCGCCGGCACACCGGGCCGGCATGCCTCGACGGCGATGGCGCTCGCAGGCCTGGCGGCGACGGCGCGGGCGCCTCTTTTCATGTTGTGCGAGGGCGAACCTCGCCCCCTAGAAGCAGATTTCTGCGCGGCCTGGGCGCTACGTCAGCCCGTCACCGTTTTCCTGCCGCGGCGTGAGGCGGCGGACATGCCCGTGCTGCTGGCGCTGAACTTCGCCTGGCCGGGCGAGGCGGCGGCAGCGCCGGCCTTGGCCGAGCGCGCCGAAGCGGCACGGGGGGCGCTGCCACAGAGTCCGCTGGCCGGGCGACTGCGCTTGATCGGCGCGGCCGGACTCGAGGAGGAAGCTCTTAGCGTGGTGTCGGAAGTGCGCCGCTGGCTTGACGCGGGCCGCCGCAACATCGCTCTCGTGGCTCTGGACCGCGCCGCGGCACGACGCGCGCGCGCATTGCTGGAGCGCGACGGCATCCTGGTGCAGGACGAAACCGGCTGGAAACTTTCCACCACCCGTGCCGCGGCCCTGCTCGACGCGTGGCTGGAAGTCGTGGTGGCGGACGCCTATCATCGCGATCTGCTCGATCTTCTCAAATCGCCTTTCGTCTTCGCCGACATGCCGGAGGCGGAGCGGCTGGTCAGCCTGCTCCAGCTCGAACGGGGCCTGACGCGCCACAACCTCAGCAGCGGGTTGGCCCGTTTCGAGGCGGCGCTGCGTCGCGAGAGCGATGCAGGAGGCGCCTCGCTGCTGCTGCGTCGCGTTTCTGCGGCGCGTCAGCGGATGCCGCGCGGCGGCGCCTCTGCGGCAGACTGGTTGACGGGCGTCGAGGCGGCCCTCGACGCGCTCGGCGCGACTGCGGCCCTGCAGGAGGATGCCGCCGGCGCGACCGTGCTCGAACTGCTGCGCACCCGCAAGGCGGAACTTGGCGCCGTGCCGCTGCGGCTGACTTTTCACGAATGGCGCGAATGGCTCAACCGCGAGCTGGAGCACGCCGCATTCGTCGACCACGGCATCGAGAGCCCGCTCGTCATGACGCATCTGGCGGCGACGCGATTGCGCCGTTTCGATGCGGCCATACTGGTTGGCGCAGATCGCGATAATCTGGCACCTTCCATCTCCCGCGCCGTCTTCGCCAACCAGGCGGTGCGCGCCGAACTGGGCCTGCCTGCCGCGGCGCAGGCGCGCGCGCGACTGCGCGACGACCTGGTCGGTCTCGTCGCCTGCTGCGAAGAAGTCACGGCGACCTGGCAGACCCTGCGCGACGACGAAGCCAATCTGCCCTGTGCGGAACTTGGCCTGCTGTCGCTGCTGCACGAGCGCGCCTGGGGCGACAGCCTCGCGGCGCAGCCTGCCGTTGCGCCCAGGGTGCGTGACGTCGATGGCGGCACGCCCATGCCGCGTCCTCGCGCGCCGGAACGGGTGCCGCGACGCTTTTCTCCCAGCGCCTATGCCAGTCTGATGGCCTGCCCCTACCAGTTCTTCGCTCGCCGCATGCTCGGGTTGAGCGAGGCGGAAGAGGTACGCGAGGCCCTGGAGAAGCGCGACTATGGCGAACTCGTACACCGCATTCTGCAGCGCTTTCATGCCGAGCATGCCTGCCTTTCGGGGGTGGCGGACGATGCGCTGGCGGCCGATCTCGAGGCGATTTCGCGGCAGGTCTTTGCCCAGGCGATTGATGAGAACTTTTTCGAACATGCCTGGCTGACCCGCTGGCTGGCGTGCGTGCCGGGCTACATAGCCTGGCAGAAGGCGCGCGAAGCGGCCGGCTGGCGTCATGTCGGCGGCGAACTGGTACGAGAGATCGCCCTTTCCATGGCTGGCGGCGAGCTTTGGCTCCATGGCCGCCTCGACCGTCTGGACCGCCGGGCGGACGGTGCGGAGGCCGTGCTGGATTACAAGACGCAGGAGGTGGCGCGGCTCAGGCGCCGCCTGGCGGAACCCGGCGAAGACGTGCAGCTCGCCTGTTATGTCATGCTGCAAGGGACGCAGGTCGGCGAGGCAGCCTATGTCGCGCTCGACGGCGACAAGCCTGCCGAAGCGGCTTTCTCGGAGGTGCAGTCGGCGGCCCGGGCGCAGGCGGTGCGCCTGACCGGGCTTGTCCAGACGCTGCGCGACGGCGCCGCCCTGCCGGCCCATGGCACGGCCGCCTGTGAGTGGTGCGAGATGCGCGGCCTGTGCCGCAGGGATTATCACGGCCCAACCCCCGGCCCCCGCCCCGAGGGCGGAGAACGCGGCCCACCCCCCGACCCTGCTCCAGGGCTCGCCCAGCAGGGCGAGCCCGCTCAGGCGGCGCAAAGCAGTGCTTTGCGAATTCCCGCCTTCGCCCCCTCGGGCGGGGGCGACAGTTGTTCGCCGCCTGCTGGCGACTCCGTGCCATGAACGACGCAGAGCTGATAGACACGGCGCTCGATCCGCGGCGCTCGGTGGTGGTGGAGGCCTGCGCCGGCAGTGGCAAGACCTGGCTGCTGGTGTCGCGCATCCTGCGCCTGCTGCTCGACGGTGTTGCCCCCGGTGGCATTCTCGCCATCACCTATACACGCAGGGCGGCGCGCGAGATCGAGGAACGTCTGGCCGAGTGGCTGCGCCTGCTGGCCGTGGCGGACGAGCCTGCGCTGCGCGACTTCCTGCGGCAGCGCGGCATCGCGGAACCCGACGTTGCCGGCGCCTGCTCCCGTGCACGTGGTCTCTACGAACAGGTGCTCTGCGCCGAACCGGCCATGACGGTGAGCACATTCCACGGCTGGTTTGCGCGCCTGGTGCAGGGTGCGCCGCTCACCAGCGACTTGGCCGGTTTCGTTCTGCACGAATCCGGCAACGGCCTGCAGGAGGAAGTCTGGCAGCTTTTCGCAGCGGAGCGTGCCCGGCGCGAAGACGACGCAACGCGGTCAATGCTCTGGCTGCTGCGCCATGTCGGACTCGAGGGGACGCGCAAGCTGATGTTCCGCTTGTCCGAGCGGCGGGCCGAGTGGCATGCCCATGTCGGCGCGGGCGAGAACGGCCTTGCGCGCGCGCTGGCTGCGTTGCGCGAATGCCTTGGCGTAAGCGAAACGCCGACGGCGATCGACCGGCTGCTTGCCGACGAGTTGTTCTTGCGCAAGCTGCGCGAGTACGGCGGCATTCTGGGATGCAGCGAGGCGGAAAGCGACCGGCAGCTTTCCGCGAGACTGGAGGAGGCTTGCCGCGCGGATGACAGCGCTGCACGTTTCGACATGGTTGGCGGGGTGCTGCTGACCAAGGAAGGTACGCCCAGGCTGCGCAAGTCGGTCAAGAAGGACCAGGAACGCTTCAGCACGTCGGCGGCGCGCTTCGCCGAACTGCACGCCTGGCTTGGCGAGCGCGTGCTGGCGACGCGGGCGGCGGTCGTCGAAGAGCAGGCCTGGGAGCTGAACGTCCATGCTTTCACCGCCGGTGCCGCCTGGCTGGCGGCGCTGGAGCGCTACAAGCGCGAGCGGCGCCTGATGGATTTCGCCGATCTCGAGTGGCAGGTGGCGCGCCTGCTGGGCGACGAAGCGCAGGCCGCCTTCCTGCAGGCGCGCCTCGATGCGCGTTATCGCCACATCCTGCTCGACGAGTTCCAGGACACCAATCCGCTGCAATGGCGCATCCTGCTTGCCTGGCTGGCTGCCTACGGCAGTGCCGACACTGCGCAGCCGGGGGTGTTCGTGGTGGGCGATCCGAAGCAGTCGATCTATCGCTTTCGCCGTGCGGAGCCGCGGGTGTTCGATCATGCCGCCGCCTTCCTGCAGGCGACATTCCGGGCACAGGCGCTCGCCCAGGACACGACGCGGCGCAACGCGTCAGCCCTGGTTGACGTGATCAACCGGGTCTTCGCGGACGCGCCGGATTTTCCCCACTTCCGGCTGCACCGCAGCCTGAGTGCCGGGTTGCCCGGCCGCGTCGAAGTGCTGCCGCTCTGCGAAGGCGACCAGCCGATGCCTGCGCCGGGGCGGATGCGCAATCCGTTGCTCGAGCCGCAAGCGGCAGCGGAAGATGGTCGCCGCCGCGAGGAAGCGGCGCTGCTGGCGGAGAGGGTGCGGGAAATGGTAGGACGCTGGCCGGTGATCGATCCCGCAACCGGCCGGGTTCGCGCGGCGCGTTTCGGAGACATCATGGTGCTGACGCGCCGTCGCGGCGTGCTGCCGGAATTCGAACGCGCCCTGCGGGCGGCCGACATTCCCTACCTGAGCGTTGGCCGCGGCGGACTGCTGCGTACCCTCGAAGCCAATGACCTGACCGCCCTCTTGCGCAGCCTCGTCACGGTTGGGGACGACCTAGCGCTCGCCCAGGCGCTGCGCACGCCGGTGCTCGGGGCGAGTGACGACGATCTGCTGTGGCTCGCCGGGCGCAGTGAGTCGGGCTGGTGGCCGCGCCTGCAGGCCGGCGTTCGGGAAGGCGCGGCTTCGGCAGCGCTGATCCGTGCGGTGCACCTCTTGAGCAGCTGGCGTGTAGCGGCGGCCCGCTTGCCGGTGCACGATCTGCTCGACCGCATCTACCACGAGGGGGATTTGGTGGCGCGTTACCGTGCTGCCGTGCCGCCGCCGATGTGGCCGGGCGTGTCGGCCAATCTGGACGCCTTCGTCGCGCTGGCGCTGAAGCTCGATGCGGGCCGCTATCCGAGCCTGCCGCGCTTTCTCGACGAACTGGCGCGCCTGCACGAAACGGCAGACGAGGCTGCGCCCGACGAAGGCACGATCCGCGCGGCGGAAGCCGGCGAGCGGGTGCGCTTTCTGACCATCCACGGTGCCAAGGGCCTGGAAGCGCCGATCGTCTGGCTGATCGATGCCCATCACGCGCGACGCCCGCCGGATGCCTGGTCGGTACTGATCGACTGGCCGCCGGAAGCAGAGCACCCTTTGCATTTTTCCGTGCTTGGCCGCAAGGAGGATTGCGGGGCACGACGGGCGCCGCTGATCGAGGCCGAGGAGACCTTTGCCGCCCGTGAGGAAACCAACCTCCTGTATGTGGCAATGACGCGCGCACGCCAGTATCTGTTCGTCAGCGGCATCGCCAGCGATCGTGCCGCGGCGAAAACGAGCTTCCACGAACGGATTGCGGCTGCGCTGGATTGCCTGGGAGCGGTGGACGTCTATGGCGAAGCGCCGGTTCTGCTCGATGACGCGGCCGAACCTTCGTCCGCCCCGTCGCTTGCGCCGCCGAAACCGGCCAGCGAGAGTTCCTGCGGCAGGCGGCGGGAAACCGTCGGTCCGGCTGCCGCCCACGGGACGCTTCTGCATGCCGCGTTGGAATGGCTGAGCGGCGGGGGCGCGGTGGCCCAGGCCCCGCCCGGCGTACCCGCAGTCGATTGGCCGGCCCTGCGGGGCGAAGCCGAGGCGATCCTGCACGCGCCGGGGCTGCGGGACTTCTTCGACCCCTATCGCTATGTGCGGGCGCTCAACGAATGCGAGTTCGCCTTGCCTGACGGCCGTGTCGGGCGCATCGACCGGCTGGTCGAGCTCGCGGATGCCTGGTGGGTGCTGGACTACAAGAGTGGCCGGCCGACTGCCGCCATGCTGGACAGCTACCGCGCGCAACTGGCGGGCTATCGGGAGGCCGTGGCCGTGCTGTTCCCGGGCAAGCCCGTCCGCTGTGCACTAATCACGGGAAACGGGGAAATGCTGGAAATTTAGGACGGACTCTTTCCCCCGGCTTCGCAATCGACTAAGATAAAAATTACGCATAACACGATAAACAGGGGATCGGCATGCAAGTCAGGGAAATTCTCGCAGTCAAGGGCCAAGCCCTGTTCACCATCGCGCCGAACAAGACGCTGGCCGATGCCGTGGCGATCATGACCGGACAGGATGTCGGCTCCCTGGTGGTCTTCGAGGCCGGGCGCATGGTCGGCATGCTGACCTTCCGCGAGGTGCTCAAGGCCGTACATGCCGGCGGCGGCGGCTGGAGCGCGGTACCTCTCTCGGGCGTCATGGTGCGCGAACCCATGACGGCAGGGCCGGACATGGAGGTCGACGAGTTGCGCCGCTTCATGGTCGAGCATCACATGCGCTATCTGCCGGTGATGGACGGCGGCACCCTGATGGGCGTCATCTCGTTCCACGACGTCGCCAGGGCCGTGCTCGAGGAGCAAAGCTTCGAGAACCGCATGCTAAAGGCCTACATCCGCGACTGGCCTGCCGAGGCCGGCGGCACCTGACAAACCCGACTTGTTCCGGCGCGACAACGGCGCGCGGGACGCGTTTTCGTCTTCGTTTTCATCAACATCACCGCTAACGAGCTTGGGAGGGGAAATGGAAAAGGTCTGGCTCAAGAGCTACCCGGACGGCGTGCCGGCGGAAGTCGACATCAACGAGTTCAAGTCGATCGGCCAGCTTTTCGATCGCAGCGTCGGCAAGTTCCGCGAACGCGTTGCCTATACCAACATGGGCAAATCGATCACCTATGGTGAACTCGACGGCCATACGCGCGACTTTGCCGCTTACCTGCAGTCGCTCGGCCTGGCCAAGGGTGCCCGCGTTGCCGTCATGATGCCGAACCTGCTGCAGGATCCGGTGTGCATTTACGGCATCCTGCGCGGCGGCTTCACCGTGGTGAACTGCAACCCGCTCTACACGCCGCGCGAGCTGGAGCACCAGCTGAAGGATTCCGGTGCCGAGGTGATCGTCATCGTCGAGAACTTTGCCAGCGTGCTGCAGGAATGCATCGGCAAGACGCCGGTGAAGCATGTCATCGTCACGAGCCTGGGCGACATGCTGGGCTTTCCGAAGGGCGCCATCGTCAATTTCGTCGTCAAGCACGTGAAGAAGATGGTGCCGGCCTGGAGCCTGCCCGGCTCGGTGCGCTTCAACGACGTGCTGGCGCGCGGCGCGCGGCTCGACTTCAAGGAAGTCGAGGTCGGTCACGAAGATATCGCCTTCCTGCAATACACCGGCGGCACGACGGGCGTTTCCAAGGGCGCCATGCTGACCCACCGCAACATCATCGCCAACCTGCAGCAGGCGCACGCCTGGCTGAAACCCTTTCTGCCGGAAAACGGCACCATCGTCACGGCCCTGCCGCTCTACCATATCTTCGCCCTGACGGCGAACTGCTTGACCTTCTTCAAAATCGGCTGGAGTAACCTGCTCATCACCAACCCGCGCGACATCCCCGGCTTCGTCAAGGAATTGCAGAAACATCCCTTCGAGGCGATCACCGGCGTCAATACCCTCTTCAACGCTCTGCTCAATAACGAGGACTTCACCAAGCTCGATTTCTCCAAGCTGCGCATTACACTCGGCGGCGGCATGGCGGTACAGAAGGCGGTGGCGGACAAGTGGAAGCAGGTCACCGCGGTGCCGCTGATCGAGGCCTACGGCCTTACCGAGACTTCGCCCGCTGCGACGATCAACCCGCTCGACCTGAAGGAGTACAACGGCGCCATCGGCCTGCCGGTTTCGTCCACGATGGTGGCCATCCGCGACGACGCCGGCAACAACCTGCCGGTCGGTGAAGCGGGCGAGATCTGCGTGTATGGCCCGCAGGTGATGCGCGGCTACTACAACCGTCCCGAGGAGACTGCCAAGGTCATCATGCCGGACGGATACCTGCGCACGGGCGACGTCGGCGTGATGGACGACAAGGGCTTCGTGCGCATCGTCGACCGCAAGAAGGACATGATCCTGGTCTCCGGTTTCAACGTTTATCCCAACGAGATCGAGGCAGTCGTCGCCATGCATCCCGGCGTGCTGGAGGTGGCGGCGGTAGGCGTGCCGGACGAGAAGTCCGGCGAGGCGGTGAAGCTCTTCATCGTCAAGAAGGACCCGGCGCTGACCGCCGAGGCGCTGATCGCCCACTGCAAGGAGAACCTGACCGGCTACAAGGTGCCCAAGCTGGTGGAGTTCCGCGACGAGCTGCCGAAGACCAACGTCGGCAAGATCCTGCGACGCGTCCTGCGCGACGAGACGGTCGCCAAGCAGTAACGGGCTTCACTGCCGGAGAAAAAGGCCGCGCTGCGCGGCCTTTTTTTGTGCGTCTGGCGCCGCCCGCATTACTTGCGCCCGCCTTTGGCGCCGCCCTTATCCCAGGCATAGCGCTGGGTGCGCTGCCAGCGTGCGGCCGGCTGCGGCGCTGGCGGCATGGGCGCGGCCGGGGCGGGTTTCTTCGCTCCTTTGCCGCCGTGTCGGCGGGACTGACTTTTGCTCATGGTGCGCGGGAAGTGATTGCTGCCCCTATGATAGACTTGTGTGAAAACCTTCTCCAGTTTCCACATGTCCGGCAACACCCTCGGCACCCTGTTCTGCGTTACCTCCTTCGGCGAGTCGCATGGTCCGGCGATTGGCTGCGTCGTCGATGGTTGTCCGCCGGGGCTGCAGCTTTGCGAGGCGGACATCCAGGTCGAACTGGATCGGCGCAAGCCCGGCACCTCGCGCCACGTCACCCAGCGGCGCGAATCCGACACGGTGGAGATCCTCTCCGGCGTCTTCGAGGGCCGCACGACGGGGACGCCGATCGCGCTGCTCATACGCAACGAGGACCAGCGCAGCAAGGACTACGGCAACATCGCCGAAACGTTCCGCCCGGGGCATGCCGACTACACCTACTGGCAGAAATACGGCATTCGCGACTACCGCGGCGGTGGCCGCGCCTCGGCGCGCGAGACGGCGGTGCGCGTGGCGGCCGGCGCCATCGCCCGCAAGTGGTTGCGCGAGCGCTACGGCATCGTCGTGCGCGGTTGCCTGTCGCAGCTCGGTCCTCTGACGATACCGTTCAGTTCGTGGGAGGGCGTCTACGCCAATCCCTTCTTCGTCGCCGATCGGGGCAGCGTGGCGAAGCTGGAGGCCTATATGGATGAGTTGCGCAAGTCGGGCAACTCCGTCGGCGGCAGGGTCACCGTGGTGGCCGAGAACGTCCCGGTGGGGTGGGGCGAGCCGGTTTACGACCGGCTGGATGCCGATATCGCCTACGCCATGATGGGCATCAACGCCGTGAAGGGCGTCGAGATCGGCGCCGGCTTCGAAGCCGTGACGCAGCTCGGCACCGAGCATTCCGACGAATTGACGCCGGAGGGTTTCCTCTCCAACAATGCCGGCGGCACGCTCGGCGGCATCGCCAGCGGCCAGGACGTCGTCGTGCATATCGCCGTCAAGCCGACCTCCAGCATCCGTCTGCCGCGCCGTTCCATCGACAAGCAGGGGCATCCCGTCGTGGTGGAAACCCACGGCCGCCACGACCCCTGCGTCGCCATTCGCGCCACGCCGGTGGCCGAGGCGATGCTGGCGCTTGTGCTGATGGATCATGCCCTGCGCCATCGCGCCCAGTGCGGCGATGTCGCCTGCCCGACGCCGAAGATCGCCGCACGCGCGCCGCAGGTGAACGGCCCGCGCGGCGCCGCCATCGAGGATCCCGAGCCCGACGAGGCCTGATTTCCCAATCCCGCAATCGAGGACACATCATGCTACTTCAACCACACGACCTGCATCACGAGTTTCCCGAGTACCACGACGCCATTCACGAGCTGAAGGTGTCCAACCAACATTTCGCCAAGCTCTTCGACGAGTATCACCGGGTGAACAAGGACATCCAGCGCATCGAGGAGAACGATGAGCCGGTGACGGACTTTGCCCTCGAGGACATGAAGAAGCTGCGCCTGAAGCTGAAGGACGAGTTGTACGTGATTCTGCGCGCCCACAAGGCCTGATCCGGCCCGGGGCGCCGCCCGGCGCCCCGATCGTTTCCCGTGGTTCCCTACTGGCGCCTCTCGGCGTACTACTTCTTCTATTTCGCCTTCATCGGCGCCTTCTCGCCCTACTTCACGCTCTACCTGCAGTCGCTGCACTTCTCCGCCTGGGATATCGGCGTGCTGATGTCGCTCATGCAGGTGATGCGCTTGCTGGCACCGAACCTGTGGGGCTGGCTTGCCGACCGGCTCGGCGCCAAGACGCCGATCGTGCGCGGCGCTGCGCTGATGAGCATGCTCGGCTTTTCCTGCTTTTTTTTCGCCCAGGGCTTCACCGGGTTCTTCCTTGGCATGGCGCTGCTGGCGTTTTTCTGGAGCGCCGCGCTGCCGCTGGTGGAGGCACTGACCTTTTCCCATCTCGGCGCACAGGCCAGCCGTTACGGCACGATCCGCCTGTGGGGATCGGTCGGCTTCATCGCCGCCGTGCTGGGACTGGGCTGGCTGCTCGACCGCCTGCCGCTCTCGGCCACGCTGTGGGTATCCCTGGTGCTGCTCGGCGGCATTCTCGCTTGCGCCCTGGCCCTGCCGGACAAGCGGGAGGAACGGCACGAGACCGACCGCCTTCCGATCGGCGACATTTTGCGCCGGCGCGAGGTGCGCGCGCTGTTCGCCGCCTGCTTCTTCATGGCGGCGGCGCATGGCGCGCTGTACGTGTTCTACTCGATCTACCTGGTCGGGCAGGGCTACAGCAAGACGACGGTCGGCTTGCTGTGGACCCTGGGCGTGGTGGCGGAAATCGTCGTGTTCGTCTATCTGCCGCGCCTGTTCCATCTGTTTTCGCTGCGCGCCATCCTGCTCTTCAGCTTTGCCTGCGCCGTGGTCCGCTTTCTGCTGATCGGCTGGGCCGTCGAGTGGCTGACCATCCTGCTGCTGGCGCAACTGCTGCATGCGGCGACCTTCGGCGCTTATCATGCCGCCGCAGTGGCGGCGGTGAACCGCTGGTTCGCCGGCCGTCACCAGGCGCGCGGCCAGGCGCTTTACGGCAGCCTGTCTTTCGGCGCTGGCGGCATGCTGGGCGGTCTATCGAGCGGCTGGGCCTGGGATGCGATCGGCGCCGGCCTGACTTTTTCACTGAGCGCAGCGTTCGCGCTCGCCGGCCTGATTCTGCTCTGGCACGGCTGGCGCACTGCTGCGCCGCCGCATGCAGGGGCGAATTCGATATAATTCATAAACTTTGCGTGGATCGATGGATTGCCGGAAGGAGACAGCATATGAAGCGCTGGAATGGTTTGTTGATCGTGGCTTTGACCCTGGCTCTGGCGGCCTGCCATACCGTGGAAGGCATCGGCAAGGACCTCCAGGCGGGTGGCAAGGCGGTCGAGAAAGCCGCCAAGTAAGGCCATGATTCGAGATCAACAGTTGAAAGGGCAGGAATGAAAGTCTGTGTGCTGCCCGGCGACGGCATCGGGCCGGAGATCGTCGGCGAGACCATGCGCCTGCTTGAGGCGCTGCGCCAGGACGGCGTCAAACTCGAAATGGAACCGGCGCTGCTGGGCGGCTGCGCGGTGGACGCCGCGGGCGACCCCTATCCGGAAGCGACGCGCAAGCTCGCCCGTGCGGCGGACGCGGTGCTGCTCGGCGCCGTCGGCGGTCCGCAGTACGATACCCTGCCGCGCGAGCAGCGCCCGGAGCGCGGGCTGCTCGGCATCCGCAAGGATCTCGGCCTCTTTGCCAACCTGCGCCCGGCCGTGCTCTATCCAGAACTGGCGAATGCTTCGACCCTGAAGCCGGAGGTCGTCGCGGGGCTGGACATCCTCATCGTGCGCGAGCTGACCGGTGACATCTATTTCGGCGAGCCGCGCGGCATCGAAACGCGCGGCGGCGAAAAGGTCGGCATCAACACGATGATCTACTCGGAATCGGAAATCCGCCGCATTGCCCGCGTCTCCTTCGAGGCGGCGCGCAAGCGCCGGCGCAAGCTCTGCTCGGTAGACAAGATGAACGTGCTTGAGTGCACCCAGCTCTGGCGCGACGTGGTGACGGACGAGGCGAAGAACTATCCCGACGTCGAGCTGTCGCATATGTTGGTGGACAATGCCGCCATGCAGCTGGTGCGCAATCCGAAGCAGTTCGACGTCATGGTGACGGGCAACATGTTCGGCGACATTCTCTCGGACGAGGCCTCCATGCTGACCGGATCGATCGGCATGTTGCCCTCGGCCTCGCTCGACGAAAAGGGCCATGGATTGTACGAGCCCATCCACGGCTCGGCGCCGGATATCGCCGGCAAGGGCGTTGCCAATCCGCTGGGGACGATTCTTTCGGCGGCGATGATGCTGCGCTACACCTTCGGCCTGGAAGCGGTTGCAGCGCGTATCGAGGCGGCGGTGAAGAAGGTGCTGCAGCAGGGTCTGCGAACCGGCGACATCTACGAAGCCGGCACGAGGAAGGTCGGCACGCGGGAGATGGGCGACGCGGTGATCGCGGCGCTCTGAGTGAAACGTTAGTTTAGGAAGACGAAATGAAACGAGTGGGCCTGGTGGGCTGGCGCGGCATGGTCGGTTCCGTGCTGATGCAGCGCATGCTGGAAGAGCGGGATTTCGACCTGATCGATCCGGTCTTTTTCACCACCTCGCAGGTCGGCGGCAAAGGGCCGGCGATCGGTCGCGACGTGGTGGCGCTGAAGGATGCCCGGGACGTCGACGCGCTGCAGGCTATGGATATCATCATCTCCTGCCAGGGCGGCGACTACACCACCGAGGTGTTCCCCAGGCTGCGTGCGGCCGGCTGGAATGGCCACTGGATCGATGCCGCCTCCTCGCTGCGCATGAAGGACGATGCGGTCATCATCCTCGACCCGGTCAACCTCGACGTCATCAAGGACGCGTTGGCCAAGGGCGGACGCAACTGGATCGGCGGCAACTGTACGGTCAGCCTGATGCTGATGGCGGTGGGCGCGTTATACAAGCGCGATCTCGTCGAGTGGATGAGCGCGATGACCTATCAGGCGGCGTCCGGCGCTGGCGCGCAGAACATGCGAGAGCTGCTTACGCAGATGGGCGAAGTCCACCGCGTAGCGAAAGGGCTGCTCGATGACCCGGTCTCGGCGATTCTCGACATTGACCGCGAGGTGGCCGGCATCCTGCGCGACGACCGATTTCCGACATCGAGCTTCGGCGTGCCGCTGGCCGGCAGCCTGATTCCCTGGATCGACAAGGAGTTGGAGGGCGGTCAGAGCCGCGAGGAATGGAAGGGCCAGGCCGAAACCAACAAGATCCTCGGCCGCGAAGCCAAGCCCGTGCCTATCGATGGCATCTGCGTGCGCGTCGGCGCCATGCGCTGCCACAGCCAGGCGCTGACGATCAAGCTCAGGCAGGACGTGCCCCTGGACGAGATCGAGGGCATGATTGCCGCATCCAACGCCTGGGTCAAAGTCGTGCCCAATCACCGCGACGTGACCATGCGCGAGTTGACGCCGGCCGCCGTGACCGGCACGCTATCCGTTCCCATCGGGCGCTTGCGCAAGCTCAACATGGGCCCTCACTATCTGGCGGCGTTTACCTGCGGCGACCAGTTGCTGTGGGGTGCGGCCGAACCCTTGCGCCGCATGCTGCGGATATTGCTCGAAGCCTGACACACCTCCGAGCCGGACTCGCTCACCGGCTCTTCCAAAAAGAAAAAACGATTTCGATGTGATCGAGGAGCCGTTTTGACTTGAAAAATCGGTTGATTTCCAGCCGGCTTTGGCCAAAATGTAATGATAAAGTTTAGCTTGCATAGCTAAGCTCATGATGTTATGTTACTTGTTCGGATACTGTCCGCGAGGGGGACGCGGTGGATAATAGACTCCTGAAATTCTCATTTAAAACTACGGTGCTGGCCGCAGCCTTGGCGTCTCTGCCGCTCGGGGCAAATGCGGCCGGTCTCGGGAAGATCACGGTTCTTTCCGCCCTAGGCCAACCCCTGCGCGCGGAGGTTGAGTTGTCCGCTACGCGCGATGAGTTATCCTCTATTTCCGCGCGGTTGGCTTCTCACGAGGCCTTCAAGCAGGCCGGCATCGAATTCGTTCCTGCCCTGGCCGGCATGAAAGTGAATGTCGACAAACAGTCGAGTGGACGCCCTGTGATTCGGCTGACGACCGATCGACCAGTCAACGAACCCTTCCTGGATCTGCTGATCGAATTGAACTGGAGTGCGGGCAGGCTGGTACGGGAGTACACGTTCCTGCTCGACCCGACCCCTGAAGTCCTCGCACCGAAGCCGATTGCGGCGCCCGTTTCGAAGGAAGCGGCGCCGGTGGCGCAGCCTGTGCCGGTCGCGCCGACGCGGCAGCCCGAGGTGCGCCCAGCCGCACCGACGGCGGAAAAGGCGCCGGCAACAAAACCCGCCGAGGGCAGACCGGCAGGCGATCAGCAGGGCCGCGAAGTGAGGAAGGGGGAGTATCTGCGCAAGATCGCAGAAGAGACCCGCTACGAAGGCGTTAGCCTCGATCAAATGCTGGTGGCGATCTTCCGCAGCAACAAGGATGCTTTCATCGGCAACAACGTGCATCGCCTGAAGGCTGGCAAGATTCTTTCCATCCCCGATCGCGAAACCGCTGCCGCAGTCGAAGGCGGCGAGGCGCGCAAGATGATTGCCGCGCATACCGCGGATTTCAATGCCTATCGCCAGAAACTGGCCGCCGCTGTCGCTGGCGCCGAGGTTCCGAAGGAAGAAGCCGCCAAACAGGTTGCCGCCGGCAAGATCGGCGCCAAGGTCGAGGACAAGGCGCCGGCACCCGCCGAGGCGAAGGACCAGCTGAGGGTCTCCAAGGCCGAGGCGGCCAAGGAGGCGCGCGCCGCGCAGGGCAAGATTGCCGCGCTTGAGGAGGACTTGGTCGCCAAAGACAAGGCGCTCAAGGAAGCCCAGTCCCGCCAGACTGAGCTCGAAAAGAACGTCAAGGAACTGCAGAAGCTGGTTGAGCTGAAAAACCAGAACTTGGCGGAGCTGCAGAAACAGGCTGAGGCAAAGGCCAAAGCGCCTGCCGAGGCGCCGAAACCCGTTGCGCCGCCACCGCCGGCTGCGCCGGTCAAGGCTCCCGAAGCGCCCGCTGCTCCGTCTGCGGCGCCGGCTGTGGCGGAGAAACCCGCCGAACCGGCCAAGCCGGAGGAAGCCAAACCGGCTGAACCCGCGCCTGCGCCCGCCAAGCCGGAAGAGGCTGCCAAACCAGCGGAGGCAGAGAAGCCGACCGAACCGCCCAAGGCTCCGGAGGCTCCGAAAAAGGCGCCGCCTCCTCCGCCACCACCCGAGCCGAGCTTCCTCGACGAACTGATGGAAAATCCGGCCATCCTCGGCGGCGGCGTGCTGGTGCTTGGGCTGCTTGGCCTGATTGCCTATCGTCAGCGGCAGAAGAAAAAGCAGGAAGGGGCCGAGCCGCCACCGACCACCACGGCCAACCTGACGGCGAATTCCGTTTTCGGCGCCACGGGCGGGCAGAGCGTGGATACGACCGGCACCAGTTCGATGGCGACAGATTTCAGCCAGGCCTCGATCAGCGCCATCGATGCCGATGAAGGCGTCGATCCGGTTGCCGAGGCGGACGTCTATATGGCGTACGGAAGGGACGCACAGGCCGAGGAGATCCTGCTCGACGCCCTGAAGACCGACCCGACCCGCACGGCAATCCATGTCAAGCTGCTCGAAATCTATGCTGGCCGCAAGAACAACAAACAGTTCGAGACCTTGGCCAGCGATCTCTATGCCCAGACCGGCGGTGTGGGAGGAGACTGGGAAAAAGCGGCTGCGATGGGTCTGAAACTGGATCCGGCCAATCCCCTTTACGGCGGTGCCGCTGCCGAAAGCCAGGCCGTTCATACAGATACGACCATCATCGTTCCAGCAGGCGAAAAGCAGTTGCGCGACACCTGGACCATGCCGGGTGAGCTCAGCCAGATCTCCGAGGCGGTGGAGAAAGGTACGGCGACCGTGATCCTGGAGAAACCGGCTGCAGCGGCCGCTGAAACGGCACCTGCCGCAGCGCCGCCAGCACTGGATTTCGATCTCGAGTTCGGTGCGCCGGCTGCACCGGCTCCCGCGACGCCCGCCCCCGCTGCTGCGGCGCCGGCCAAAGCGGCCGAGACGGCGGGGCTGGACTTCGATCTGGGACTCGATTTCAAGCCGGAGGAGACCAAGCCGGCAGGGTTCAACGCCGAAGCGACGATGGTGGTGGATACCTTGCGTCCGGCGCCGGCCGCAGCCGGTGTCGGGCTGGACATCAAGCTTGACGAGCCGGTTGCATCCGCGGCCGGCGAGGTCTTGAACTTCGATCTCGATCTCGGCACGCCCGCTCAATCCGCCGCGCCGGCGGCGAACGAAGTCATCGACCTGGAGAAGACCTTTGCCGGGGGCGGCGCGCTCGACTTCGATTTCAACATCGGTGCACCCGCTGCAGCGCCGGCAAAGGCGCCGGCGGCGGATATCGACCTGGGCTCGATCAGCCTCGACCTCGGCGAGCCGGTAGCGGCCGAGCCGGCGGCCGGGGACGAAATCGCCACCAAGCTCGAATTGGCCAAGGCCTATGAGGAAATGGGCGACAAGGAAGGCGCGCGTGAACTGCTGGGCGAGGTGGCCAAGGAAGGCAATGCCGAGCAGCAGGCGAAAGCGCAGAGCATGCTCGCCAAACTCAGCTGAAAACCATGACGGAGGGCATCTCGCCCTCCGTTATTCTCCCCCATGCTGCACCCGACCGTTCGTCTCATCGTCTGGGGCGTGATGGTCGCGCTGGTCCAGGCGCTGCCCTTTCTGGGATTGGTTACGATCTGCGCCGCGGGGCTGCTCGCAGCCGCCTGGCTAGCGTCCCAGCGGCTTGGTTTGCTGCTGAAACGCACCCGCTGGCTGATCGCGTCCCTGGTCGTGCTCTTCGCCTTTGCCACTCCAGGCGTCTATCTTCTGCCATTTCTCGGCGGCCTCGGGCCGACGCAGGAAGGGCTGCTGCTCGGCGGCGAACATCTGATGCGTCTGCTCTTCGTGGTCGCCAGCCTGTCCGTTTTGTTGCAGCTGACCGGGGTCGAAGGCCTCGTGACCGGACTGCACGGCATGCTCCGACCCTTGTCCTGGCTCGGGCTGGATCGCCGGCGGGTCGCCTTGCGTCTGCTGCTGGTGATGCATTACGTCGAGCAATCCCCGCCCGGTCGTCACTGGCGTGAATGGCTGCAAGGGAATTCCGCTGAAAGCGAGCCGCGCACTGTGCGATGGCACACCTCCCCGCTCGGCGTGACGGACATCGCCGTGCTGGCAGGACTGACTATTGCGGTGGTGGCGTATTTCGGGGCTGGATGGTGAGAATCGCGCTTGGCGTGGAGTACGATGGCGCCCCTTTTTCCGGTTGGCAGACCCAGCCGCGGGGAAACACCGTGCAGGATGCATTGGAGCGGGCGCTGGCCGAGGTCGCGGGCGCGCCTGTGCGCGTCGCCTGCGCCGGACGCACGGACGCCGGCGTGCATGCTGCGGCGCAGGTGGTGCATTTTGATGCTCCTGCGGCAAGACCGGAGCATGCGTGGGTGCGCGGCACGAACGCAAATCTGCCAGACAGCGTCGCCGTTCGCTGGGCGTGCGAGGTGTCCGACGAGTTTCATGCGCGCTTTTCCGCCCGCTCGCGCAGCTATCGCTATGTGCTGGTCAACCATGCCGTGCGGCCGGCGCTCCTGCACGGCAAGGTCGGCTGGTTCCACCTGCTACTCGACGTCGGGGCCATGCACGCAGGCGCGGCGCTCCTAGCGGGCGAGCAGGACTTTTCCGCCTTCCGCGCCGCCGAGTGCCAGGCCAAGTCGCCGGTGAAGGTGCTGCACGAGGCGCAGGTACGGCGCGAGGGTGACTGCATCGTTTTTGACTTCCGCGCCAGCGCCTTCCTGCACCACATGGTGCGCAACATGGTCGGCGCCCTGGTCTATGTCGGCAAGGGCGCGCATCCGCCGGAATGGATCGCCGAGTTGATCGCCAGCAAGGATCGCAGCCTGGCGGCACCGACCTTCTCGCCGAATGGGCTGTATCTGTCCGGCGTCGAGTACGAGGCGCGCTGGCAGTTGCCCCTGAATGGCCGTATCATCGCGCCTTTCGATCCGACGGCCATCTAGTTTGAACAGAACCCGCATCAAGGTCTGCGGCATCACCCGTCCCGAAGATGCCCGCGCCGCCGTCGAACTCGGCGTCGACGCCATCGGCCTAGTCTTCTACCCGCCCAGTCCACGCTGCGTCACGGTGGAGCAGGCTTGGGAGATCGCGCGCATCGTCCCGCCTTTCGTCACCCTGGTCGGCCTGTTCGTAAACGAGACCAAGCTCACCGTGCGCCGCGTCATGGAGGCGGTGCCGATCCAACTGCTGCAATTCCACGGCGAGGAGGAGGAATCCTTCTGCCGCTCGTTCCATGCCCCCTACGTCAAGGCGGCGCGGGTGAGGCCGGGCCTCGATTTGGTAAAATACGCGCAAGCCTATCCTTCCGCGCAAGGCCTGCTGCTCGACGCCTGGGTCGAGGGTTTCGGCGGTGGCGGCAACACCTTCGACTGGTCCCTGATTCCGCCCCGTCTGCCTCTGCCGCTCATTCTTTCGGGCGGCCTGGACGTCGGCAATGTGAGCGAGGCCGTGCGCAGCGTACGGCCCTGGGCGGTGGATGTCAGCAGCGGCGTCGAAGCCGCCAAGGGAATCAAGGACGCCGGGAAAATCGCGGCGTTCGTTTCTGGAGTAAGAGATGGGGATGTACGACCTACCTGATGCGCGCGGCCATTTCGGCCCCTACGGCGGCACCTTCGTTGCCGAAACGCTGATCGAGGCGCTCGACGAACTGAAGCGCGCCTACGACGACGCGCGCGCCGACCCCGCCTTCCGTGCCGAGTTCGAATATGAGCTGAAGCACTACGTAGGCCGTCCCAGCCCGATTTACCATGCCAAGCGCTGGTCGGAACTGCTCGGCGGCGCGCAGATCTACCTCAAGCGCGAGGACCTCAACCACACCGGCGCGCACAAGGTGAACAACTGCATCGGCCAGGCCATGCTGGCGCGCCGCATGGGCAAGCCGCGCGTCATCGCCG
>Ga0233425_10005545_pt1 | contig 19800 bp, 18 predicted proteins | sample Watercolumn_Towu_2_FD_181712 | JGI IMG/M metagenome (GOLD analysis project Ga0233425, IMG submission 181712) | Freshwater microbial communities from Lake Towuti, South Sulawesi, Indonesia - Watercolumn_Towuti2014_140_MG | ecosystem: Environmental > Aquatic > Freshwater > Lake | place... | reverse complement strand
GAGATCCGATAAATCCTGCCCCTCCGGTGATCAATATTGTCTTCATCTTGCTTCTCTCCCCGTTGTTCACAATCACTTTTCTGCTTTCACCGCTCACCTCTCACTGCTTACTTCCTTCAACGCCAACTCCCAGTTCCATGCCGAAAGGGTCATCTCATCCAGCGTTTTTTCCGCTTTCCATCCCAGTTCCCTGTTTGCAAATGAGGTGTCGGCCCAAACCTGTTCCACATCGCCTGATCTCCGGGCCATGATCCGGTAGTTCAGCCTCACGCCGGTGGACCTTTCGAACGACTGGATGACCTCCATCACCGAGAATCCGTTCCCGGTGCCCAGGTTGAATATCTCCACCTTTTCCTTATTCTTCTTTGAGATCATCCTTTCGATCGCGATCACGTGGGCGATGGCCAGATCCACCACGTGCAGGTAATCCCTGATCGCGGTGCCGTCGGGGGTGTTATAATCATTTCCCCAAACGCGGAGATACTCGCGGATCCCGATGGCAGTCTGGGTGATATAAGGCATCAGGCAGTTCGGAACGCCGATAGGAAGTTCGCCGATGAGGGCCGACCCATGGGCGCCGATCGGGTTGAAATAGCGCAGGAGGATGGCCTGGATGTCGTTGACATTGCTGGTGAAGGTAATGATCTCTTCCGACATCTGCTTGGTGTTCCCGTAAGGAGACCAGGCTTTCTTTATCGGGGAATCCTCCCGCACAGGCAGTACGTCGGGTTGCCCGTAGACCGTACAGGAAGAGGAAAAGACAATATTCGGGATACGGTGCCGGATCATCCCTTCCAGGATGTTCATCAGCGAAACCAGGTTATTCCGGTAATACATCAGGGGCTTCTCCACCGATTCTCCTACGGCCTTGAACGCGGCAAAATGGATGATGGCGCCGATATCGCTGTGTTTTTCGAAGAATTCAGCGGTGCGTTCCCGGTGGGTCAGATCAAACTGTGCAAACCCGGGCCGGGTTCCTGTGATCTTCGCGATGTTATCGAGTACTCCGATAATTGAGTTGGAGAGGTTATCCACGATCACCACTTCGAAGCCTCTGTTCTGAAGCTCAACAACTGTGTGGGATCCAATGTACCCTGTCCCTCCGGTCACCAGTATTTTCATATGTTTTCGGTTAAGTTGGCAATGCAATGGGCAGGACCTGATCCCGTTCCTGAGCGATTCCGGGAGGGATTCAGAGACCTGACAGTTTTTTCAACGCAGGATGATAGTCTCCTTTGAGCCCTGCCGGTTTCGAATTCCGGATCTCGTACACAATGTGGATACTGGGTTTGGTATCGGGGAGTCCGTATCCTTTTCCGGCAAGGATCTGCTGATAGCTGACCGTGTGCAGGTCGGTGAAGCCGTCGCTGAATTCAAACTCCTGGTCGTCGATTGATAGAGACCGGTAAGTGCTTCTCCCGTTCGTCCTCGCGGCTTTAGGAAGGTCATCGGATTCCAGGCTCAGGAACCAGCGAACATGGGCTTTCTGCAACCGGAGGATTCCGGCAGCGCGGCTTGCCGAAAGCAGGTGCACCCTGTTTTCTTTCTGGTCCCCGAATATCCAGGCGAGCATGTCAAAAAAATGGACACCGATATTGGTGGCGATGCCCCCCGATTTTGAGATATCGCCTTTCCAGGACCTGTGGTACCATTTACCCCTGGAAGTGATGTAGCTGAGATCAACGGAATAGAGCTTGTTCCGGGCGCCTTGCTCGATCTTCTTCTTTAACGCCAGGATAGCCGGGTGGTGCCGGAGCTGCAGGATAGTGTAAACCCGTTTCCCCGATTCCTTTTCTATGGTCCGGAGGGCATCAACGTTCCAGGGATTCAGGACGATGGGTTTTTCGCAGATGGCATGGGCATCGTTGCGCAATGCCAGCCTGATGTGAGCATCATGCATGTAGTTGGGAGAGCAGATGCTGACGTAATCGACCTTCGTGTCCTGAAGCCGGGATTTGGATGCAGCAATCCGCCTCAGTTTGTCGAGGTGCCGGTCGAAGCGTTCCGGTTCAATGAAGAAATCGGCGTGCGGGAAGTAACTGTCCATGATCCCAACTCCGTCGTAAGGATCCAACGCGGCCAGCAGGTTGTTGCCGGTTTCCCTGATGGCTTTCATATGCCGGGGGGCAATGTATCCGGCCGCGCCGATCAGGGCAAAATTCTGGGGCTTCTTTTTTTCCGTCATCTCATCCTTCTGCTTTGGTTACTTTCCCATCCTTCAGAAGATATTGCTGCCGGCTTTCAGGGCAGGTGGCTATTCCATGGTCGTCAAACTCCAGCCGGTGGCCGAATTCACTCATCCATCCGACATGTCTTCCCGGATTTCCGACCACCAGGGCGTAGGGAGATACATTTTTTGTCACTACGGCGCCGGCTCCGATGAAAGCATATTCCCCGATCTCGATGCCGCAGATGATCGTTGCGTTGGCTCCGATCGACGCGCCTTTCCTGACTATTGTCCTGATGTATTGATCTCTCCGGATGACGGCACTTCGGGGATTGACGATGTTGGTGAACACCATGGAGGGTCCAAGAAATACATCGTCTTCGCAAACCACACCGGTGTAAATGGAAACATTGTTCTGTACTTTCACATTCCGGCCCAGTTTAACTCCGGGCGACACCACCACGTTCTGACCGATGTTGCAGTTCTCCCCCACTTCGCATCCGGTCATGAGGTGGGAGAAATGCCAGATGCGGGATCCCCTTCCAATGCTGCAGCCGTCGTCGATAACGGCTGTTTCGTGAGCTCTATAGGATTTCTCCGCGATCATCTGTTCACAAACTCCAGTACCGAAGCAGTAATGTGGTTCAGCTGTTCCTCATCCAGCTCGGTGTGCATCGGCAGGGAGACCACCCGTTCCGAAAGAGCTTCGGTCACCGGAAAGTCCCCTGGTTTGTACCGGGGATCCAGATATGCTTTCTGCATATGTAACGGTACCGGGTAATAGATCATGGCCGGGATACCGCGTGAGTTCAGGAACTCCTGCAGGCCGGCGCGGTCGAGGTCGCGCGTCACCAGTGTGTACTGATGAAACACATGGTTCGATTTGGAATACCGGGCAGGGATCTGCAGTTTCGGATGATTACGGAAGGCCTGGTCGTAATGATCGGCTGCGGCACGCCTCCGTGCGGCATAAGTATCCAGGCGCGACAGCTTCACCTTAAGAATAGCCGCCTGGATACTATCCAGCCGTGAGTTAACACCGATAAAGTCGTGATAATACCGGATGGTCATTCCGTGGTTGACAATCACCCGGAGTTGCTTCGCGAGGGATTCGTCATCCGTAAAGATGGCTCCTCCGTCACCGTAACACCCGAGGTTCTTCGATGGGAAAAAGGAAGTGCACCCGACATGTCCGATCGTCCCTCCCTTTTTCCTGGTCCCGTCGGCAAAGATGTAATCCGCTCCGATGGCCTGGCAGTTGTCTTCGATGACAAAGAGGCTATGTTCCCGGGCGATGTTCATGATCTCCTCCATGGGAGCGCACTGCCCGAAAAGGTGTACCGGAACGATCGCCCGGGTCTTCGGGGTGATGGCCCGGCGGATAGCATCCGGATCGATGTTGAAGGTGTGGGGATCCACGTCCACAAGAACCGGAGTAAGCCGGAGCAAAGCGATTACTTCCGCGGTGGCAATGAAGGTGAAGGAGGCAGTGATCACCTCATCTCCCGGCTTCAGGCCAAGAGCCATCATCGACACTTGCAGGGCGTCGGTGCCGTTGGCGCACGGGATAACGTGCTTTACCTGCAGGTATTTTTCCAGGTCGTCCTGGAACGCCTTTACAGCCGGACCATTGATGAAAGCACACGAGTCGATGACCTCCTGGATCCCTTGATCAATCTGAGGTTTAATCTGCTGGTACTGGGACTGGAGGTCCACCATCTGGATTTTCTTCATCGGAAGGGAGATTTTTGTTCGGAATGCGAATTTTCTGCAAAAGTAAAATATTTATCTTTGAGTGATTGAATGAAACCATCTCCAAACTTCAGTGATATGAAAAAATTTGCAGTCATTCTGGCCGGATGCGGCGTTTTTGACGGGGCCGAAATCCATGAAGCGGTGCTCACCCTGCTTGCCATTGACCGCCAGGGAGCTTCTTCCGGCTGTTTCGCTCCCGACATGCCGATGGCCCATGTTATCGACCATTTCCGGGGAACCGTCACAACCGAAAAACGGAATGTGCTGGTGGAGTCTGCCCGGATTGCCCGCGGAAAGATCCTCCCTCTTTCCGAGTATACACCCCGATCGTTCGATGCCCTGATTATCCCCGGCGGATTCGGGTGTGCAAAAAATCTTTGTGACTGGGCTTTTAAGGGCGCCGATTGCACCGTGCATCCCGATGTGGAAAAAGCGGTCAGGGCAACGGTTGCCGCAAATAAACCGGTCGGTGCACTGTGCATCGCTCCGGTGATCCTTGCCCGGTTGTTCAGCGGTACCACTCTTACCACCGGGCAGGATCCGGCTTCCGGAGGCTTTATTGAAAAAACAGGGAACATCTACGCTCAAACCAATCACGGGGAAGTAGTGATCGATCCGGGGAAGAAATTCTTCAGTACACCCTGTTACATGCTCGATGCCAGCATCTCACAGATCGCCCACGGGGCAGAGAATATCGTGAAAGAGATGCTGAAGGTGATGTGAGTGGAATTGATCCGTTGCCTTATGTGTAAACCTTCGGGATAACCTCTCCGCGAAGAACCATCAGTCCGTTCATCGCCAGGGCGCGCATTTCATCTTCTCCCGGGAAAATGTGAACGGGAGCCAGCCGGTACACCCGTTCCTGGATCCAGGAAACAAACAACTTGTCGTAGGCCACTCCCCCGGTGATCAGGATGGCATCGACATTGCCCTTCAGGACGGTGAACATCTCCCCGATGTATTTCGAAACCTGGTATGCCATGGCTTCATAGATCAGCCGGGCCTTCGTGTTTCCCGACTCCGCCATTTTTGCGACCTCCGCGGCATCATTGGTTCCCAGATAAGCGACCAGTCCGCCTTCCCCTGTCACCATTTTACGGAGTTCCTTCTCGGTATATTTTCCATGGAAGCACATGGTGATCAGCTCCCCGACAGGGAGGGTGCCGCTGCGTTCGGGGCTGAACGGTCCTTCGCCGTCGAGTCCCTGGTTGACATCAATCACACGGCCCCACTGGTGGGCGCCCACCGTGATCCCGCCACCCAGGTGGACCACGATAAGGTTCAGTTCTTCGTATTTTTTCTGCACCGTTTTCGCAAAATCGCGGGCAATGGCTTTCTGGTTCAGGGCATGGAAGATGGATATCCGTTGAAACAGCGGATGGCCGGCAATGCGGGCGATATCGTCGAGCTCATCGACAACTACCGGGTCGGCGATGTACGCTCTGGCATCCGGCAGGCTCAGCGCAAGATCATAGGCGATCAATCCGCCCAGGTTACTGGCATGCTCGCGGAATGTCCTGTGCTGAAGATCGTTGACCATGGCTTCATTCACTTCATACACGCCCGATTCGACCGGTTTCAGAAGGCCTCCTCTCCCCATAACGATCCTGACGTTCAGCAGGTCGATCCCTGCTTCGTGGATCTGGTTCAGAATGATCTCCTTCCGGAACTTGTACTGGTCGGTGATACGGGGGAAAACAGCCAGTTCTTCCGCGGAATGACGGATGGTTTTCAGAAAAATTGCCTCGAGGTTCTGATAGATCGCAATTTTCGTAGAGGTGGAGCCGGGATTGATCGCGATAACACGTACTTCATTCATAAATCAGGTTTACGTTTCGCGAACGTGCTTCCGGATTTTGCTTTTCCGGATTCCGTATAAAAAGTAGATGAGGAGTCCAACGGCCATCCATATCACCAGCCGTAGCCAGGTTTCTTTGGGAAGGGCCAGCATTTGCGCCAGGCATATCACCGCCCCGAGGATGGGGATGACCGGAACCCACGGGGTGCGGAAGGGGCGCGGGATCTCCGGACGGGTCCTGCGCAGTACGATGATACTGATGCAAACGATGGTAAACGCCAGGAGTGTGCCAATGGAGACCAGCTCGCCCAGGATACTGATCGGCAACACCCCGGCAAGGATAATGGCGACCAGCCCGGTGAGCAGCGAGCTCACGTAAGGGGTCTTGAACTTTGAGTGCACCCGGGAAAATGCCGGGGGTAGGAGCCCGTCTTTGGACATCGTGTAAAAGATCCGCGGCTGACCGAGGAGCATGACCAGGATGACCGAGGAAAGTCCGGCGATTGCGGCGATTTTGATAATGGGTCTCAGCCAGAACATTCCTTTTCCCATGGCATCCACTCCGACGGCAACGGGGTCGGCCACGTTAAGGAGGGTGTAGCTTACGATCCCCGTAAGCACGATGGCGACCAGGATGTAAAGGACGGTGGAAACACTGAGTGACCCCATGATCCCGACCGGCATGTCTTTCTGCGGATTTTTTGCTTCCTGTGCTGCTGTGGACACCGCATCGAATCCGATGTAGGCAAAGAAGATGACCCCGGCGGCCCGCAGGATGCCGGAAATCCCGAATTCACCCCAGGTCCCGGTGTTTTTGGGAATGAAGGGGTCCCAGTTTCCCGATTGGACGAAGGCAAATCCCACCGCAATGAACAGGAAAATGATCGATACCTTGATCAGCACCATGATGTTGTTGAACCGGGCCGATTCCCTGATCCCGATGATCAGGAGAAAAGTGATCGCCGCGATGATGAACATCGCAGGAAGGTTGAGGATCGCGGTCATGTGCGGGAGCGAATCCAGAGAGATCCCCTGCGCGGAAAGCCCTGCGGTCAGTTGTTTTGTCAGTTCCCGCCATCCTTCTCCCGGAATCTCGACCAGGGTGGTGCCGGTGGCATAAGTGAATGCGGTTGGGATGTGTATCCCGAAATCCTTCAGGAAGCTGACCATATATCCCGACCAACCCACCGACACGGTGGATGCGGCGAAGAGGTATTCCAGGATCAGGTCCCATCCGATGATCCATGCCAGGAATTCTCCGAGAGTGGCATAGGCATAGGTGTATGCACTTCCGGCAATGGGGATCATCGAGGCAAACTCGGCATAGCACAGGCCGGCGAAGGCGCAGGCTAATCCCGAAATAATGAACGAGATGACGATGGCTGGACCTGCATACTGTGCGGCAGCCTGACCGGTGAGGACAAAAATCCCTGCGCCGATGATAGCCCCGATCCCCAGGGTGGTCAGGTTGGTTGCCGATAGGGCTTTTTTCAAACCATCCCTGGTATCCGAAGCCTCTGCCATCAGGGATTGCAGCGGTTTCGTCACGAAAAGTTTGCTGGGCATAAGCGATGATTAATTTACTGCGGCGGCCATGATGATGCTGGCCTGTTTCGATTCTTCAGTGTCGGACCGCGAAGTAAGCACGATAGGTGCAGCGGCGCCGAGGATATTGGCTGCCAGTTTGGCATTGCATGAAAACCCATAGGCCTTGTACAGGACATTGCCCGCTTCAATATCGGGCACCACCAGCAGGTCGGCATCCCCTGCCACATCGCTGACAATCCCTTTGTGTGTCGCACTTTCAAGGCTCACGGCATTGTCGTATGCCAGCGGACCGTCGATGATGCAGTTTCTAATCTGTTTACGCTGGTTCATCTTGGCGATCAATGCAGCGTCCATCGTGGCAGGCATGGACTCGTTGACCACTTCAACAGCTCCCAGGATCGCCACCTTGGGATTGATAATCCCCAGGCGGTTCATGAAATCGACCGCGTTGGTGATGATGGCGATCTTCGTTTTCAGGTCGGGGGCAATTACCATCGCGGCATCCGTCAGACCCAGCAGTTTATGATAGGTGGGCAGTTCAAACAGAGCAAAATGGGACAGGACTTCACTTTTTCTCAATCCGCATTCTTTATCCAGCACCCCGCGCAAAAGCGTGGCCGTGGCGACATTTCCCTTCATCAGGATATCCGCATCCCCGTCGTGAACCAACTTTACCGCCAGTTTCACCGCCAGGTCATCGCGGGCTTCCTGCACAATGGTCATGCCCGAGATATCCAGCTTCAGCCTGCCGGCCAGCTCCCTGATCTTCGGTTCGGAGCCAACCAGGATCGCATCCACGATACCCTGTTTCGTCACAGCGGTCACTGCCTCCAGGGAATGCTCATCCTGTGCTGCCGCCAGAACCAGCTTTTTCTTTTTTGCGGAACGTTTTGCAAGTTCATCCAGATCTGCAAGTTTCGTATACACTTTCGGTTTAGTTGTTCGAGTTTGGGTCATTGAAATCCTCCGGTTTTTATATTGTTTTTCTGCTAACAAACGTACGGGATTTTTAGGACGTGGACAAACAGGGAATGGAAAATTCTATGAAAAAAAATCTCTATTTTAGCACGCGTAAACCTAACCAGAGTGTCATGGAGATCCCCTTTTCAGAATCCTATAAAATAAAAGTCGTGGAACCGATCCGGCGAAGTTCACGGGAAGAGCGGGAGCGCTGGATCCGGGAAGCGCACTTTAACCTGTTCCAGCTTCGCAGCGAACAGGTCTTCATCGATCTCCTGACCGATTCGGGGACGGGGGCCATGAGCGACAGGCAATGGGCTGCGCTTTTCCAGGGCGATGAGAGTTACGCCGGTGCGACCTCTTACTACAAACTGAAGGATGCCGTGATGGATATTACCGGATTTCCATATTTCCTTCCTACCCATCAGGGACGCGCAGCAGAGAATGTTCTTTTCTCCGTACTGGTCAAAGAGGGAGATATCATCCCCGGGAATTCCCATTTCGACACCACCAAAGCCCATATCGAATTTCGACACGCCAGTGCAGTGGACTGCACGGTAGATGAAGCGTTTGACACACAGGCGATCCTGCCTTTCAAAGGATCGGTCGATCCGGAGAAACTACGGCGTGTGCTGAAAGAATCGGCCGGCAAGATCCCGTTTATCATCCTTACCCTGACCAATAACCGGGCCGGCGGGCAACCGGTTTCCATGGAAAATATCCGGGAGGTCAGAAAGCTGGCTGAAAAATACAGCAAGCCGCTGATGTTCGACGCCGCCCGTTTTGCTGAAAACGCTTACTTCATCAAGCTCCGGGAGCCCGGGTATGCCGGAAAAAACATCCGGGAGATTGCCGCGGAGATGTTCTCCTGTGCCGACATGATCACCATGAGCAGCAAGAAAGACGCCATCGTGAACATTGGCGGCTTTATCGCGATGCGCGATCCGGAAATTTTCCGCCAATGTTGCACTTTCAATATCCTGTTCGAAGGATATCTCACTTACGGAGGACTTGCAGGACGCGACATGGCAGCCATGGCACAGGGTCTTTATGAAGGCACCGATTTTTATTGCCTTGAAACACGCATCCGTCAGGTGGAATACCTCGGGAACCGGCTGATCGATTTCGGGATACCGGTACAGAAGCCTATTGGCGGCCACGCAGTATTCGTCGACGCGGGGAAGTTTCTTCCGCTCGTTCCCAGGGAAGAATTTCCCGCCCAAACCCTGGCAATTGAGCTTTACCTCGAATCCGGCGTCCGGGGCGTGGAGATCGGCACCCTGCTGGCCGACCGGGATCCGTTGACCCGGGAAAACCGGTTCCCGGAACTGGATATGGTCAGACTGGCCATCCCACGGCGGGTCTATACAAACAACCATATGGACGTTGTGGCTGTTGCCCTGAACAATGTGTTTGAACGGAGAAATCGCATAAAAACCGGGCTCCGTATCACCCGGGAAGCACCAATCATGAGGCATTTCACCGTGGAAATGGAACCGGTGGGATGATTGCCGGGATTGTCAGTATCTCACCATCTGATCCATGAACCCTGAGTCCAAAGAGAACCGGTACCTCCGCATCGAGGAACAGCTGATCGGGCTGCTGCAGAAAACCCGGGATCCCGACGCCCGGATGGCAACCATTGTCGCTTTGCTTCATCACAAGTTCGGGTATTACTTCTGGACCGGCTTTTACTTTCTCCGCAATGGGGAATTGACTGTGAAAACCTACCAGGGGCCGCTTGCCTGCCAGGTACTTGAAAAAAACAAAGGAGTTTGCTGGGCCGGGATCAGTCAGGGAAGAACCATCGTGGTTCCCGATGTCCATCAGTTTCCCGGTCATATCGCCTGCGACTCGAGGTCCAATTCCGAGATCGTGGTTCCGGTGAAAGACCAACGCGGGGAGATCGTGGGTGTCCTGGATGTGGACAGCAGGGAACCCGGCGCATTTGACGAAACCGACGCGAGGCACCTCCAAAAGATCGTTTCCATGATCTACACTCCATGTCCTTCCCTGAGCTTCTCCTGATCGCCTTCAGTCTCTCCATGGACTGTTTCGCAGTGGCCCTTAGTCTGGGAGTTGTCGCCCGGATGAACTGGAAGGAATCACTGACCGTGGCGGTTCCTTTCGGATTGTTCCAGGGGATCATGCCGCTGCTCGGATGGCTGGCAGGCTCCTCGCTGAACGAACTGATCTCCTCCGTGGATCACTGGATCGCATTTGCCATCCTGGCAATCATCGGGATCAAAATGATCGTTCAGTCTTTTTCCCCCGGCGAAAAGTACCGTTCCCTGGATATCCGGAATCTGAGGATCTTATTGGTCCTGTCGGTCGCCACAAGCATCGACGCATTGATCACGGGTATCGGATTCGGTTTTATCGAAGTCCCGATTCTGCCTGCCTGCCTGCTAATCACCCTGGTGACCTTCCTGGTGACACTCATCGGATGCAAGGCAGGCGCCAGGGCCTTGAAGATCAAACCCCGGTACGCCGAAATTCTCGGCGGGGTGGTCCTGATCGGAATCGGCATCAGGATCGTGATGGATCACGTGGGATTACTGTAAATGCAGATCGGGTGACGGGATGGCACGGTTACGATTCTTGTTACCTTTGCATCTGAAACCAATGTGAATGGATTTCCTGCGCATCACCAAGGAGTTTTCGTTTGAGGCGGCTCATGCCCTTAAGGACTATGATGGTCCGTGCCGCGGGATTCATGGCCATTCATACATATTATCTGTCGGCGTTTCGGGAACCCCGGAATCCGGAAGCCGCTCACCGAAGAGAGGAATGATCCTCGATTTCAGCGAACTGAAAAAGCTCGTAAAGCAGGCGGTGATCGACGAGGTGGACCATGCCCTCATCATTCCTTCCGACCTGGCGGCCTCTGTTCTTCTTCCGCTCCGCGAGACCTATTCCAAAGTGGTCGTGGTGGACTACCAGCCCACCAGCGAAAATCTGCTGGTGGATTTCGCCGGTCGCATCCGGAAAGTCCTGCCCCCCGGAGTTATGCTCTGTTACATGAAGCTCAGGGAGACAGAAAGCTCCTTTGCTGAATGGTTTGCCGGGTGATCGTCATTCCCGCAGGATGAATTCCGGGATCTCGATGACGTAATTCTCGATGTCGTCGGCAAGGATGATCAATTCCGATAGATCCCAGAACAGGGTGTTACCGGAATGGCCAACCCGGAACCGGGGAAATAAAGCTGACTCCTTCGCGACTGCCACTCGTACCAGGTAATGTCCGTGTATCAGGCTCCGGAAGGTAAAGCGCCCCTGTGTGTCAGTCGTTGTCTTATCCACGAAGCTGACCGAATCGTATGGCCGCAGGGTGTCATGGACCCGGAACAGGAAAGCAGTGGCGCCCGGAAGGGCTTTTCCGTCTGCTATGGCTTTCCCGCTAAGAGTATGTGATTCTTCCCGGATGAGAAGGAACAGCGCTGTAATCAGCAGACAGGCAATCGCCGCCATCGCAGGGTAAAGCCGGTATCCGGAGAAAAGCCAGCCTATCCGATCGGCAAGACCTGGTTCCTTTACCCGTTCGGGAGCCCTGCATGGAATCCGCTCCCGGATCGCGTCCCAGGCGCCGGCAGGAGGTTCAGGGCCGAATGTATTGAACTTCCCGCGAAATGCCCGGTCACATTTGTTATCGTGCTCTTCCGTTGCCATTCCCTGTTTGTAGGATGTTCATTCGTAATTGCCGTCTGGCACACCAAAGCTGGGACTTGGATGTGGATTCGGAAATGCCCAGCATTTTTCCGATCTCCTTGTGGCTGTACCCTTCTATGACATACATGTTGAATATCACCCGGTATCCGGTGGGCAGCTCCCCGATAATCTGCAACAGTTCCTGGAGCGACAACCGGGAAATGGCGTCGGCACACGAATCGGGCAGTTGTTCCTCCTCACCCGATATTTCCTCCGACCGGAATCTCAATTCCTTCCGGCGGATGTTGATCGCCGTTGTCACGAACACCCGGTGCAGCCACCCTTCAAAGGATCCTTCAAACCGGTAATCTTTCAGGTGACGGAAAGCCCGGATAAATCCTTCCTGGAACATGTCCTGTGCCTCCGTGTTGTTTTTGGCATACCTCTGGCACACGCCGTACATCCGGGGAGCAAAGGTTCGGTAGAGGAACTCCTGTGCCGCAGGATCCCGGTCGAGACACCGGCTGATAAGCTCTTTTTCCGGATCCACTCCAAAAGATTGACCGCGTAAATATAAATGAAAAAAAACTTATCAGTGCCTGCTCAAAGAACGGAGTGGCTTTATGGCAAGACAATGCGGGCAGGGAAAGGGTTGGGTGATGATTTTTCCCTACTTTTGTCTTCTCAAAATTAACATTCCCAAATCCGATATGGAATTTATGAACAAGTTGTTGCTGCTTGCGGGTTTAACTGTATTGCTTGGTTCCTGCGAAGGATCCGGAGATAAGCAGGCCCGGCTGGAGAAACTGAAAAAAAACCGTGATCAGCTCTCAATAGAGATCCTGACACTTGAAAAAGAGATCAACCCCGATGGAAATGCTTCCGCTACGATGGTTAGTGTGAAACCTCTGGAGGTCGGCCCGTTCAGTCACTACGTGGAAGTGCAGGGCAAGGTGGACGGGAATGAGAACATCGGCGTGAGTCCGCGCACTCCCGGCGTAGCAAACCGCATCCTGGTGAAAGAAGGCGATTTTGTCACGAAAGGACAGGTCCTGGCCGAACTCGACGCCCAGGTGCTCAAGCAGTCCCTGAACGAGCTGGAAAGCCAGCTGATCTTCGTATCCGATCTGTACGAAAAACAAAAAACCCTGTGGGACCAGAAGATCGGCTCGGAGGTGCAATACCTCACTGCCAAAAACAATATGGAGGCGTTGGAAAACAAGATCGCCACCGTGAAGGACCAGATCACTATGTCGAACATCACCTCCCCTATCGACGGGACGGTGGAAGAGATCCCGATCAAGGTGGGGCAGATGGCCTCGCCGGGATATCCTGCTTTCCGGGTCATCAACTTTGCCAGGGCCAAAGCCGTCGCGGAGGTGGGAGAGGCATACACCGCCAAGATCAAGACCGGCGACCAGGTGCAGGTGTACCTCCCCGACCTGGATGAAGAATTCGACCGCCGTGTGACATTCTCCTCCAAGTATATAAACCCGACCAACCGCACGTTTGTGGTTGAGGCCGAGCTGCCATCCAACCAGATGGTTTACCGCGCCAACATGATCGCCGTCCTGCGCATCAAGGATTACTTCAACCCCTCGGTGATCGCCATCCCACAGAATTTCCTACAGGCTTCCCGCAATGAAGGACAATATGTGTTCATCGTGGCATCGGAAAACGGAAATAAAGTGGCCCGGAAAAAATATGTAAAATCCGGGATAACCTATAACGGGCTCACGGAGATCATCCAGGGTGTCAATGCCGGTGACCTCCTGATCACTGCAGGCTTCAAAGACCTGTACGACGGACAATCCATCACCTTTAAGCAACAGGATTGAGACACTATGAAACCGGAACGCACGGACCACAATACATTCAAGGAATTTTTCGCCACCAGCTGGGCCATCGATAACAGGGCCAGCATCTACGTCCTCACCATCATCATTACGATGCTGGGGCTGATCTCTTACTTCAGCGTCCCCAAGGAGCAGCTGCCCGAGATTATCATACCCACCATCATCGTGAGTACGGTGTACCCGGGTACCTCTCCCGAGGATATCGAGAACCTGGTGACCCGCCCGATCGAAAAAGAGGCGAAATCCCTTGCCGACGTCAAGAATATCACCAGCAATTCGGTCCAGGACTTCTCCACGATCGTGGTGGAATTCAATCCCGGCCTGGCAGTTCCGGAGGCCAAACAGCGGGTGCGCGACGCCGTGGATAAAGCAAAACCGAAGCTTCCCAACAACCTGCCCTCCGAACCGAACATCCAGGAAGTGGATATCTCGGAGATCCCGATCATGAACATCAACCTGTCGGGCAACTACGACCTGCAGCGGCTGAAGAAGTATGCCGAAGAAGCCCAGGACAGGATCGAAACCCTCCCTGAGATCACAAGGGTGGATATCGTAGGCGCCCTTGAGCGGGAGATCCAGGTGGATGTGGACATGTATAAGATGCAGGCGGCCAGTGTCTCGTTCAACGATCTGCAGCGAGCCATTTCCAGTGAAAATGTAACGGTCTCCGCAGGGACCATCACCACCTTCGGGGCCAAACGCACCATCCGGGTAGCCGGCCAGTTCACCTCCCCGGAAGAGATCAAGAACATCATGTTTAAATCGGCCAGCGGGGCCATCGTTTCCGTGAAGGATATCGCCGAGGTGAAGGATTCCTTTAAAGAGCAGGAAAGTTTTGCCCGGTTCGACGGGAAAAATGTGATCACGCTGAATGTGATCAAGAAGAGCGGGCTGAATCTGCTCAGGGGTTCCGATAAGATCAAGGGGCTCCTGGATGATCTGAAGAAAAACACCTATCCTCCCGACCTTAATGTGACCATCACAGGCGATCAGTCCCGGTTCACCCGCAGCACCCTGGAAGAGCTAAATAACACCATCGTTATCGGCTTTCTTCTGGTGACCCTGGTGCTGATGTTCTTCATGGGGCTTAACACGGCATTCTTCGTGGCAATGTCGGTCCCGCTTTCCATGTTTGTGGCCTACCTGGTCTTCCCGTGGATGGGATTCACCATGAACATGATCGTGATGTTCGGTTTCATCTTCGCCCTCGGGATCATCGTTGACGACGCTATCGTGGTCATCGAGAACACTCATCGGATCCACCGTCTGGAGCCCGATATCGTGAAAGCGGCAAAATATGCCGCAGGGGAAGTCTTTGTCCCCATCCTCTCCGGCACCCTGACCACACTCGCACCGTTTTTCCCGCTGGCTTTCTGGCCCGGGATCACCGGAAAGTTCATGTACTATCTCCCGGTCACCCTCATTCTCACTCTCTTCGCCTCCCTGTTCGTGGCCTACATCATCAACCCGGTGTTTGCAGTTTCCTTCATGAAGCACGAATACGATGTCACAGGCTACAAACCGAAGCGGAGACGGCTGCTGATCTCCAGTGTGCTGCTGGTTGTCCCGGCTTTGATCTGTTACCTCGGGGGGATCTTCTGGCTGGGGAACCTGCTGATCCTCTCCGCCCTGCTTAATGCCGTGTACCGGCTGTGGATCAAGAACGCCATTTTCCGGTTCCAGAACGTCACCTGGCCATGGTTGATGCGGTTTTACGAGAGAACTCTTGCTTTCTTCCTCACGGGACGGAATCCGTATTACCTTTTTGGCGGCATCATCGGGATCTTTATCTTCACCTTTATTCTCACGGGGATCGTCCGCCCCAAGGTGCTGTTCTTCCCTGAAAACGAGCCGAACAGTATCCTTGTATATATCCAGATGCCTGAAGGCACCGACCAGCTGGTGACCGATTCGGTCACCCGGATGGTGGAGAACCGGATCTATTCGGTTCTCGGCGCCGGAAACCGCGATGTGGAATCGGTCATCACGAATGTTGGGTTCGGGGCCGGCACCGGCTTTTTCGACCGCAGTGTGGCCTCCAACAAAGGCAAAGTGACCGTGAACTTCGTGGAGAGGAAGGACCGTTCCGGATTCTCCACAACCCGGTACCTGGATGCCATACGGCAAAACGTACGGGACATACCCGGAGCCCGGATCTCGGTGGAGAAGAACCATATGGGCCCACCCACCGGGAAGCCGGTCAACATCGAGATTGCGGGCGAGAACCTCGATGAGCTGATCGTGGCCGCCCAGGCCTTCCAGAATTACCTTGATTCGCTGGATATCCCGGGGATCGAGCAACTCAAATCCGACTTTGAGAACGACAAGCCGGAGATCATCATCGATATCGACCGTGAACGGGCCAACCGCGAAGGGATCTCACTCGGGCAGATCGGGATGGAACTCAGGACCGCCATTTATGGACAGGAAGTGTCGAAATACAAGGAAGAAGAAGACGAATACCCTATCCAGGTAAGGTATTCCCCGGTGCAGCGAACCAACATCAACAAGATTATCAACGCTAAGATCACTTACCGCGACATGAACTCCGGACTGCTCCGGCAGATCCCCATATCCTCTGTTGCCACCCTCAAGTACCGCGACACCTACGGTGGGATCAAGCGGAAAAACCTGAAACGGGTCATTACCCTTTCGTCCGAGCTCCTGTCGGGATACACCGCCAACGAGGTGGTCGCCACCATCCACAACACCCTGCCCGGATTTGACATCCCCCGCGGGATCGATATCACCCTTACCGGCGAACGCGAGGACCAGGCCGAAACCATGGCCTTCCTGGCGAAATCCATGCTCATCGCACTGGGCCTCATTTTCTTTATCCTGATCACCCAGTTCCGTTCGCTGAGCAAATCACTCATCATTCTTTCGGAGGTCATCTTCAGCATTATCGGGGTGCTCCTGGGGCTCATCATCTTCAAGATGCCCCTGATCATCACCATGACCGGCCTCGGGATCGTTGCGTTGGGAGGGATCGTGGTACGGAACGGGATCCTCATCGTGGAGTTTTCCGACGTACTGAAGGAACGCGGCCTTAAAACCCGGCAGGCGATCATCCAGGCCGGGCGGGTTCGTATCACACCCGTTGCACTGACTGCCACCGCTACCATGCTCGGGCTGGTCCCGCTCGCGGTTGGGATGAATATCAACTTTGTGACCCTGTTCACCGACCTTCGTCCGCACCTGTGGTTCGGCGGTGACAATGTAATGTTCTGGGGGCCGCTATCCTGGACGATCATATTCGGATTGAGCGTGGCTACCTTCCTGACCCTGGTGCTTGTGCCGGCCCTGTACCTGATCGACTACCGGACGAAACTCCGGATCCGCAGGAAGCGGTTCCTGAGGCAGCTTTCACAGAAAAAGCATTGAACATTATGATTGAGAACGGCTCTCACAGAAGGACCTCCCTGTGGATGCCGGTATTTCCCCCGTGGATAGTGCGTTGATCCGGAACGGTCAGAATTTCTCCAGAAGTTTCGTAAGTGCGATATCAGACCTCAGCAGGTCGAACATGGCCTGCGTGTAATCTGCCTCGCTCACCAGGAACTGGTTGTATTTCTGGTTGAGGTCGGTGCTGGACGCAAGCCCCTGCCGGTATTTGATGATGGTTTGTTCGTAGATCTTGGAAGCGGTCTGCAGGCTGTTCCGTTTATTCAGAAAGACCAGGTAACATTTATTGAAGGCATTCCGCAGGGTTTCGACCTGGAGTTGCAGGGAGGTCCGGGTTTGTTCATCCAGCACCTTCATCTTGTCCACGTTGAGAGCGGCCTGATCCACTGCGTACTTCCGGTTGCCGCTGCTCCAGATGGGAATGCTCAGTGCCACCCCCCACGAGGAACTGCTGAACCATCGCTCCTTCGTGTCGAAGAAATCCCAGTCCTGCCGCTGGGCATTGGTGGAAAAATTGAAAAATCCGGCCAGGCTTGGCTGGTAGGCGGTCTTGGCCAGTTTGTACTGCAGCCACACCATGCGTTCCTGCTTTTTCAAAAGGAGGTAATGGACATTGTACCGGTAGTCAAACGGGGAATTCATCAGGTAGTTACGGTTGATCTGCTGCAGGAAGTATTCAAGGGTATCGGTAAGCACGATCGTTTGGTTGTCGGCCACTCCCATCAGGAATTTCAGGAAGTTGTATGCGATCACCTTCTGATTGCGCGTAGTGATGAGGTTAGCTTCAAGGGTGGCTTTGTTCAGGTCGAGTTGCTCCACATCCAGTTGTTCCATCAGCCCGTTTTTATAGAATTCCTGCGCTTCGCTCACCATCTGTGAAACGGTGCGGAACGTGGAATCGAGAATCTTGAGGCTTTCGTCGGTGATCAGGTAGGCGATATAGGCCTCCGAGACCAGGTCCCTGACATCAACCTGGGCCAGGACATTTTTCTGCTTTTCGGTTTCGAGGTATGCCCGGGCGGTTTGCAGACCCACCAGGTATTGTCCGCTGTATATCAGCTGGGTGAGCTGAGCCGAGAAGGTGGCATTGTACCGTGTTCCGAACTGGATCTCCCAGGGTGGCGCCTGTCCGGTGGTATCAAAAAAGTTCGGTACGATGGAAGTGGGCCGCAGAAAGTTGTCCATATATGTGAGTGAAGCATTCAACTGCGGCAGTCCGATCGAAGTGTTCTGCAGGACCAGCTTCCGGGCGATATCTACATCGTAGCGGGAATTCTTGAGTTGGTAATTGTGCTCATAGGCGTATTCCTGGGCCTGTTTCAGAGAAAAGGCCATCGGGGTCTGGGCCAGGGAACAAACGGAAGTAAGGGTGAGAGCAATCAGGATGCCGGGAATGGCTGGATTACGGCTTTTCATCCGGGAAGATTTTTAAAATGTACTTTTCCTTTCTGCCGTTCGTAATACCGGATCCCGGAGTCGGTGGAGATCCCCCGGATGAAATTATCGAACATCACCTCAAAGAGTGACTGGAAGGAAAATTGTCCGGGAAAATATTCCGGATCATGCAGGTCGATAAGGCGGCGGATATACAGGCGGGCGATCAGCTCGGTGCTAAGGTCGTTGCGGTACATGCCGTCACGGATCCCTTTTTTGAGGTTTAGCTGGATCTGGTTGAATATGAAGTCCACGCGCCGTTCGATATGCCGGGTGTAAATCTCCGGATAATATTTCTTGAGGTCGAAGGTCATCGAGGGGCTGATATCCCAGAAACGGTCGCTTATTTCCTTGCTCACAGTCAGCAGAACATCGATGGAATTGACGCCGTCGAAATTGTTTGTTTCAAAGATGATCTCGAAATTCCTGCGCTCGAGTTCCAGGAGTTTCTCCACCAGATCATGCTTGCTGCCAACATGCTGAAACAGCAGTTTCCGGGAAATACACAGGTCATGGCACAAGGTATCCAGAGAAGTCTTTCTCACCCCAACCTTATAGAAGAGTTCCCTGACCCGTTCCAGGATCTCAGTTAAACCGGGTTCCATGCACCTTACCTGTGAAAAGAAGGGATTTTTAACCGCGGCAAAGGTAAAAAGTTTTGAATTAAGCCGGATTACTCGACAATCATTTTTCGTCTTACAGCCTGGTCTCCGGAGATTAGGGAAAAATAATAAAAGCCGGGGGAAATGAGGTCAGGCCGGATCCGGAACTCTTCCACATATTTCCCGGGAAGCCGTAACTGATTATTCACCACTGTAGCCACCTCCCGGCCAGCAAGGTCGCAAATCCGGAGGGATATGGTAGACGCACTCCGGATCCTGTAAGAGAACCAGGTCAGCCCGCTGGCAGGATTGGGATAGTTTTGCTCCAGGGAGATCGGCCCGAGAGCTTCCTTTTCCGCGGGGATGCCTGTCAGTATACTGTCGATCAGGGCGGTCCACACGCTCAGGTTCCCTCCTTCCAGACGGGTCCATATTGGCCTGATGATCCCGCCGTGGACCGAGATGTTTGTGTAATCGCCAAAGAAGACTGTCGGAACCGGTGTAAAGGGGGATTCACTGATCCGGATGTTGTCAAAGGTTTCTCCTCCGTCCTGGGAAACAGCGAGGTATACATCCGTCATATTGTTGGAATAATTCCGGCGGTCGTAAAAGACAAAATACAGGAAT
>Ga0233425_10005544_pt1 | contig 19802 bp, 14 predicted proteins | sample Watercolumn_Towu_2_FD_181712 | JGI IMG/M metagenome (GOLD analysis project Ga0233425, IMG submission 181712) | Freshwater microbial communities from Lake Towuti, South Sulawesi, Indonesia - Watercolumn_Towuti2014_140_MG | ecosystem: Environmental > Aquatic > Freshwater > Lake | place... | reverse complement strand
GATCCGGCGGCAACAGCAGTGGCGTATCGCGATCAATGTTCACGAGTCGTGCGGGCATGTCTCAAAGACACCCCCGCCGAGCCAATAGTTCAACAAAAGTGTCGAGCTAAGTCCGACAGGCTGCTAGGTTGCGCCGAAAACTAAGCTCCGTCAACCGTGAATCATTATCCCAGAAAAGGTACTCGGCGCTGAGCTGCATCCATTTTGTAGTGTCCCATGTCACCCCGGCACTCACTTCAAAGAAGTCGTCCACCCGGTCAATCCCACTAACGGGCCGTTCGTAGTCATCACGTTCGTAGCCGCCTCCAATCCACACACCAACCTTCTGGTGGGGAAACCGATGGGTCAGTTTGCAGTCCACGCGGGTTGATTCGTAGGAATTATTCATGACGCTGGGCGACGGGTTGAAGCTGCGGGACACACCGAGCGCCAATGTCGTGCGACGGGTCAGCAATATCTGCAAGTCCGCGGAAGCGACGACACCATCCATGTCGCCGTAGCTGTCCGAGAAGGAACGGTGTTGATAACCAACGTGAACAGAGCCGGAGATCTTGCGGGTGAGCTTGCCGCGGACGCCAACGTCAACTTCCTGATAGGTCGCACTTGGACCTCCGTCCACGCTGACCCAGCCGTAAGCAAACCGGCAGAACAAATCCGATTTCGGGCTCATATGATAGAACAGCGTCGCATACGGGGTGTATTCACGCGAATCGTACAGCCATGCCAAATCATAGTCGTGCAGATACTGGCCATAACCGACACCGATGGAGGTTTTGGAACTGATGCGGTATTCCAAATCCAAATGGGTCACGTTATCAAGGGAACTCACTCGCGCGCCGACCTGCGTGTTGGGGCCCTTGATATCCTGAAAAATATGCGAAAGGCCGATGGTCAACTGGTGCAACTCGATCTGGGTGTTGAACTTTACGAATTGATTGTTTGCATCCTGACTGCTCAGCCTCAGAAACCGCTCGAAGGACGCTGTGTAGTCCAACGTAACGAAGTTACGCTCGCTCTGCCCGCACGCCAACTGCAAGCCGGGACTGGTGGTAAACGCGAAGTCTCCCAAGCGATTGTCTCGTTTCAAGAGCACGTTGTCGTCGTAAGATGCCACGAAGTCCAGATGCGGATGCAAATCCACAGGCCCCACGTGCAGTCTGGCCCGATCCAATTCATCCTGAGCGTAGCTACCCCAGCAAAACAACACAGTAACCACGGCCAGTCCCAGCACCAGTCGTTGCACGCGCCTCCAAGTTCTTAATCCTCGTGTGTTGTTTGTCATAGGATACCTAACCTCATTTCACGAACAAACTGGCCAGATTCTATCCCCCCCCCGGCGTGTGTCAAACATCAGTTTTTGGATTCCTTGACGCGCAGCCGTGCCAAGAGCTTTTCATGCACGCCGCCAAACCCACCGTTCGAAAACGCCGCCACCACGTCGCCGCTGCACAACTGCGGCGTCAACGCCGCCACAATCTCGTCCGCACCCGGCGTGTACACTGCCGGCTTGCCGCGCGCGGCGATCTCCGACACAAGCCGTTCCGGATCGAGCCGCTCCGATTCTGGCAATTCGTTGAGCCTGTCCACCCGCGCCACAAACACACCGTCGGCCAGCGCCAATGCCTCCGTCAACTCGCGTTGAAAAATGTTCCGACGCGTCGTGTTGCTCCGCGGTTCGAACAACGCCCACAATCGCCGGCCGGGATACTGCGCGCGGATCGCGCGAATTGTCTCCGCCAACGCCGTCGGATGATGCGCGAAATCGTCCAGCACAGTCACGCCCGCCGCCTCGCCGCGCACTTCCATCCGCCGTTTCACACCGGTGAAGGTGTCGAAGCCTTGCTGAATCTGCCCTCGCGACAAACCAAGCTCCCAGCAGCAAACCGCCACGGCCGCCGCGTTGCGTTGGTTGTGAGCGCCCCTCAGCGGAATACGGAAACCATCAAAGTCAGCCAGCGTAAAGAAGCGCACCCGACTTTGGCTTCCGCCCACAACCTCGCGCACGTTCGCGTCGTCGCCATTCGCCACAATCAACCCGCGACGCGGCACGACCGCGACAAGCTGCCGGAATGATCGCTTCACCGCGGAAAGGTCGGGAAAGATGTCGGCGTGGTCGAACTCGATATTGTTCAGGATAACGGCGTCGGGCAGGTAGTGGACGAACTTGCTGCGCTTGTCGAAGAACGCCGTGTCGTATTCGTCGCCCTCAATGACAAAGTGCGTCCCCTGCCCTGCGCGCGCCCCCGTGCCGAAGTTGTTCGGGATGCCGCCAATGAGAAAACCGGGCGCACATCCCGCCGACTCCAGCACCCACGCCAGCAACGACGTGGTGGTCGTCTTGCCGTGCGTCCCGGCGACGACGATGCTGTGTTTGCCACGGATGAAGAATTCCCGGAGCAAATCCGGAACAGAACAATAGTTCAGCCGTTCGTCGAGAATCCGTTCCACTTCCGAGTTGCCGCGCCGCATGGCGTTGCCGACGACGATGAGGTCGGGATGATGGTCGAGGTTCTCGGCGCAATAGCCGTTGAGGATGCGGATGCCGCGCGATTCCAGAAACGTTGACATCGGCGGATAAACATTCTGGTCGCTGCCGGTGACGAAGTAGCCGCGGTCGCGGCACATCGCCGCGACGCCCGCCATGGCGGTGCCGCAGATGCCGACGAAATGGATGGATTTGACCTCCTTGGTCAACACAAGTAGCGTTTCTACCAGAAATGCCTTCGCGAATCAATGTCACGGATTTCAATCTCGCCGCCACGCTCGAATGTGGGCAGGCGTTCCGCTGGTCGCGCGCCGCTGACTGTTGGTTCACCGGCGTCGTCGGAAAACGCGTGCTCCGTCTCCGCCAAACCGGCAATCTGCTCGAAGGCGACGTGGACCGTCATTATCTTGCGCTCGATGTGTCGCTCCGGAACATCACCGAAACATTTCCCGACGACCCCACGTTGCGCGAGGCCGTCCATCGGCACTGGGGCCTGCGGGTGTTGCGGCAGGAACCGTGGGAAACACTGGCCTCCTTCATCGCAAGTTCGACGAAGCAGATCGTCCAAATCCGTCAGATCGTCGAACTGCTGGCACGCCGATTCGGCGAACCGATCGGTTCGGCGTTCAGTTTCCCGTCGGCAGAAGTAATCGCGCGGGCGACAGTCGCCGATCTGCGCGCCTGCAAGCTCGGTTTCCGTGCCGCATACCTGCACGCGGCAGCGCGGCGTGTCGCCGACGGCCAGCTTGACTTGGCGGCGTTGCGGCGGAGGGAGTACCAGCGGGCGAGGGAGGAGTTGTTGAAACTGCACGGCGTCGGCGAGAAGATTGCGAACTGTGTGCTGCTCTTTTCTTGCGGCCACGACGAGGCGTTCCCCGTGGATGTCTGGATGAAACGCGCGCTGCGCCGCCTGAAGCCGGGCGTGGACTTCGGCCCCTATGCCGGCTGGGCGCAACAGTATCTTTTCCACGCTGAACGGCACCCATAGACTCTGCTGGACTTTTGCGCGGGTTGCGATAGAATACGCGTCAAGGAGGTCACACAATGAATCGTCGGAACTTTGCAGGCTTGATAGTTAGTGTCGCGATGTTCACGTTGCTGGGAGGGTGCGCCACGGAACCCTATGTCACCGGTGGCACGCTGGACAAGGAGGTGGCTGCTGCCATTGCCATGTTCAAGCGAGCCGATCCGGAAATGGAGAAATTCTTCAACAACTGCGCCGGCTACGCCATCTTCCCGAGCGTGACCAAAGGCGCGGCCGGTATCGGCGCGGCGCACGGCGAAGGCGAGGTGTTCGCCAAGGATAAACTGATCGGCATGGCCACGATGACCCAAGTCACCATCGGCCTGCAACTGGGCGGCCAAGAGTATTCCGAGCTGATCTTCTTCGCAGACAAGATCATACTCGACCAGTTCGCCGCGAACCAATTCGCCTTCAGCGCACAAGCCACCGCCGTAGCCGCCTCCGCGGGCGCCTCCGCTGACGCCGACTACCAGAAAGGCGTCATCGTGTTCACCATCGCCAAGGGCGGCCTGATGTTCGAAGCCAGCATCGGCGGCCAGAAGTTCAACTTCACGCCGCTGCGCAAGCCGCCGCTCTACTGAGCTGACTGGCAGACCAACCCGCCGAGTGTTATTGTCCACCGCCCGCCACACCGCGGGCGCGCATGACACGCACAACCATCCTGTTGATCGCCGCCGTGACGTTCGCTGCTGTTGCCAACGCAGCCACGCGATACGTCGAAGGCGAAGCTCTCGTCATCTTCAAGGAGACCGCCAACGCCAACGCCGCAAAGAAAACACTCGTTGCCCACGGCGCCGTCATGGCGAAACATTTCCGACAACTCTCCGCGCACCGCCGACGGCCGATCGGGCTGGCGCGCGCCAAAGGCCGGACCACGCAGGAGTTGATCGTCGTGCTGCGCCGTGACGCGGCCATCGAACTCGTCGAGCCGAACTACCTCCGCCAAGTCAGCGGCAGCCCGCCCAACGACGCCTACTTCAGCCAGCTCTGGGCCTTGCAAAACACCGGCCAAACCGTCAACGGCGCCGCCGGCACCGCCGGCGACGACATCAGATTTCGCGACGCCTGGAGCCTCGCGCGCCCCGTCACCGGCGACGTGGTCGTGGCCGTGCTCGACACCGGCGTGGACTACCCGCACCCGGATCTCGCTTCCAACATGTGGACCAACCCCGGCGAAATCCCCCTCAACGGCCTCGACGACGACGGCAACGGTTACGTGGACGACTACTACGGCTACGATTTCCTGAACAACTCCTCCAACCCGTTCGACTCCGGCAGCCACGGCACCCACGTCGCCGGCACCATCGCCGCCACCGGCAACAACCTGCTCGGCGTCATCGGCGTCGCTTCCAACGCCAGGATCATGGCGTTGCGCGGCTCCAACGACGGCCTCAACATTGACAGCGCCTCCGTCATCGAGGCGCTCGACTACGTGACCCTGATGAAAAGCCGCGGCGTCAACATCGTCGCCGTCAACGAATCCTTCGGCGGCGGCGGCTACAGCGCCACCGAGATCGCCGCCATCGAAGCGGCCGGCGCCGCCGGCATCGTCGTCTGCGTCGCCGCCGGCAACGACAGCGCCAACAACGACGCCACCCCGACCTATCCCGCGTCGTATCGTCGGACCAACATGATCGTCGTCGCCGCCACCGACCAGAACGACGCGCTCGCCAGTTTCTCCAACTACGGCGCGACCACCGTGGACCTCGCCGCGCCGGGCAAGAACATCTACTCCACACTGCCGGTCTCCGACGCCAGTTTCACATCGTCCGTGCAACGCGCCTCCAGCCTCTACGCCGCCGCCCCGTTGGAATACGCCGGCCTCACGACCGGCCTCACGGCGGCCATCTACGATTGCGGCCTCGGCTATCCGACGAATTTCCCCGCCGCCGTCAGCAACAACATCGCCCTCATCAAACGCGGCACGATCTTCTTTTCCGAGAAGGTCGCCAACGCCATGGCCGCCGGGGCGCTCGCCGCGATCATTGACAACCATTCCAGCGGCAACTTCAACGGCACGCTCCAGGCCGTCAGCAACTGGATTCCCGCCGTCGCCATCTCGCTGGAAGACGGCACTGCCTTGCGCGCCACGCTGCCCGGCACCGGCACCGTCGTCAACACGCTGAGTTCACCCGCCGCCATCTACACCTTCAAGGACGGCACCTCGATGGCCACACCCCACGTTGCCGGGGCCATCGCCTTCGCCGCCGTCAATTTCCCCGGCGACAACGCCACCCAACGCGTCGCACGCGTCGTCTCCAGCGTGACCGCCGTCCCCGCGCTCGCCGGCAAAGTCCGCACCGGCGGACGGTTGAACCTGTTGCGGCTGGTGGACAGCGACGCCAACGTTCTGCCCGACTGGTGGGAACAGGATTACTTCGGACATCTCGGCGTCGCCACCAACGCCGATGCCGACGCCGACGGCTTCTCGAACCGAGCCGAGTTCATCGCCGGAACCAACCCAACCAACGCTTCCTCGTTTTTCACCGCAACGGCTACGAACGGCGTTCACGTGACATGGCCGGGCGTGCCCGGGCGAACCTATAACGTCTGGCATACCGACAACTTGAAGTCATCGTGGTCCATCCTTCAAAGCAACCTGACCGGCAGCGTCTGGACGGACACGACCGCGGCGGGATTGACGCAGAGGTTCTACCGCATCGAAGTGCTCGCGCCCTAGCGGTATTCGTTGCTCCGTGCCGTCGCGAGCGGCACACCGGCGATTTCGATGCGCGACAGGTCCGCCGTGCCAAGGCCGGCTTGGTCGGCCATCCGCAGATGATTCTCGCAATCCGTGAACGGCGCGGTGCCCCGCTCTGAGCGGGGATTCTCGAATCCCATCACCGCCGTCCCCACCGCGTCCGTCGCGACCGGGTCGAACCCGGCGATGATGACACCGGGCGTGGTGACCTTCTTCGCGCGAGGCACCCACGGCCCCTCGGCGCCATCCATCGAAGTGATGCCGTCAATGATGCCGAGATGGATCGGACGCGCCGCGCAGACATCGGTGACAATGCGCGGGATGCGAACCTTGTCGCCAGTGGTCACGAAGAAATCGCGTGTCGCGCCGGGCGGATCGAATGGCAACGGATTCTTCCGCGGCTGCCAACCGGTGAGATCGTGAAGCCGGCCACGGCCCGGTGTGGCGTCCTCATCGGGCGCCTCGTCGCCGTAGAGCGCGTTCGGCGTCGCGCCGAAAAGGTTCTTCATCGTCAACGTGACGCCGGCGGTAATGTGAAGCTTGAGTTTGCAGAGAGAGACAAACACATCGGTGTCGTTGTAGGAATGGTTCATCTCAAACGAAGAGAACAGGCGTCCGCCGCCGAGCACTTTCAGCGTGGCGTAGCTCTTGCCGAGGCCGAGGTTGCGCGTGTCCTCCAGTTCGACTTTGCCAAGACTCAACAATGCCGGCACGTCCCAACCGGCGCGGCGAAGCGTGTCGGCGATTGGCTGACGGAGCGTGGTGCATTCGACGAGCCGAACGCGCCGCGCGCCAGCGGCGAAGAACGCGGCGGTGAGAGCATGAGCGGTGGACGGATGCGTGATATAGACTTCGCCGGCGGGTCGTCCGAAAACCGTGCCAAAGAGACAACCGGTGAGATTGAGTTTGATGGTGACGGTTTTGTTTTTGACAAGCGAACCGATACCGCCGAGGAGATCGAAATTCTTGTCGAGCGCCGCGCGCAGCGCAGTGGGTCCGTAGTTGCGGCAGGAGGTGATGGAGACCGTGGCGTTGCGAGAGCGGAACGGAAGAGACACCGCCGCTGCGGCGCTGATGCGGATGAAATCACGACGGCTGTAACAGGGGTGTCTCATGGTTGGGACGAGGCAAGGTGTTTGCGGATCGTTTCGCGCAACGCCGATTGCCGGTCGGTCGTGGCGTCCAGCGCTTCTTGAAACGCAGCGCGCGCTTCGTCGCGCTTGCCTTGCTTCAACAGTACACTGCCGAGCGTGTCGAGGTAGTAGGCGCGATGCGTCGGACGCAACTTGGCGGCACGACGACAGAGCGCGGCGGCTTCGTCGAGGTTGGCGTCGAGTTCACAGAAGGTCCAGGCGAGGTTGTTGAGCGTATCCGCGTTGTCGGGCGCGAGCGTGTCGGCCCGGCGAAACGCGGCGGCGGCCTCGGCAAAGAGCTTCTGTTTGAGGAATGCGTTGCCGAGGTTGAACGGAAAAACGGCGTTACGTGGTTGGAGTTCAGCGGCGAGTTTGTAGCGGCCGGCGGCGGCCATGAACTGGCCGCGGCGTTCGAGGAAGACGCCGAGGTCGTTGTGTTCGTCGGCGCTGAGCCGCCACGTCACGCGTTCCGGCGGGCACACCAGCAACGTCCAGCGTCCACTTCGTTCCCAGCGGCGGCGCAGTTCGTCTTCCGGAAGTTCGAGCGCAGCGCGCGAGTCGGTGTGGACGGTGACGGTCTGCGCGAATTTGTCGGCGCCGATGGCAACAAGGAAATGATCGCGGTCGCCGAATCGCGTGTGGAGAATCAACGGCACACCATCAGCCAGTTTCCGTCGAAGATCGGCGATGTCCCCGCGATAGGTGCGTGCCCAGAAGCCGAGGCGTTGGGCGTGTTCGGCGAGGTCGGTGGTGAGAACGCCGCGGAGACCGCGTTCGTGGATCGCAGCAGCGATGTCCTCCTGCGTGACGCGGTCACCGTAGAAGTTCGCGACCATGGCGAGCGCGGCGGGGCCACACCACTCCGGTTTCTGCGGGACAAACGGAACGGCGAGCAGGAGCAGGAAGGCGACACTCATGTCAGCCTACGCGGAAGATGATGTCGCGGACGCAGGTGTTGCCGAGGCGCTGCTGGATTTTCTGGAGGAAGAGCGGCTTGAGCGGACGAAGTTCCTGAATGTAGGCAGGATGGGCAACGGTAATCGTGAGACGCCCGTTGCGGAGCGAAGCAGGCTGGCAGAGACGCGCGTTGATCTCACCGACAAGCTCGGCCCAACGCGAGAACAATTGCGATTCCCAGAGGCGCTGGTGCAATCCGATCCGTTTCATGACATCGGGCACAAGCTGTCCCAATGACGGGGCAGATGGCGGTGGCTCGGTGGCGAACGGTTGCCACTCGCGCAAGACTCTCGTTCGCAGGGCGGGTGTCACGCGCTCAGGCGCCGTTGTCGCCGATGGCTTCAACGGGACAATCTGCCTTGGCCTGCTGGCACTGGGATTCCTCGTCGGACGAGGCCGGTTGTCTGGCGACAAAACTGTAGCCGCCGTCTTCGTTGCGGGTGAAGTTGTTCGGCGCTGTTTCACGACACAGGTCGCAGTCAATGCATTGGTTGTCCACGTAGTATTTGCCGGGGACGTTGTCGGGATATTTGTGGGCGACGTCGGCCATAATGGGCAGGACTATACGTGCGCTCGGCGTACCGTTCAACTGCAATCAATACCGCAACAGCGCGCCAATCCGACCGGCCTCGCGCAGCGGCGTGACGCCCTGCACGTGCTCGATGCGGCAGTTGCGGGCCTGCGCCATTCCAACGGCTTCGTCCACGACATCGGCGCACGCCTCAGCAGGCTGTTCGCATTGCGGACAAGTGGTCGAGTCGAAACTCAGATGCTGGCAACTGCGGCAAACGTAACCGGGCGACTCGAATCCTTCCTCGACCAACAGCACCTGCGCCTCGCCGCGGCTCAACGCCGTCAACGTGGCGGCCATGCCGCTGACCGCGCGCCCGGCGGAGGCTTTGTGGATCAGTTCACCGGCCAAGCGATGTTCTTGTTCGGCTGCAACGCGCCGTTCGATTTGCTCGGTCTGTGCCAACACTTCGGCGGCGCTGGTGCGTCCCGGATCGGCGATGAACTCGCCCGCGAGACGCTCTTTCAAGTAGGTGTGCAGGTGTTCCTTGAACTCCAGCAACACTTCGCGGTGGCCGCCGAGCACCAGCGCATCGAAATGATGTTGCTTGAAGAGTCGGAACGCCGCATCGGCGACGGTTTGGAAGTGCTGATGGACCGAGGCAACATACGAACGCTCGATCTTGCGTTCCTCACGACCGCCCTGGCCGCCTTCGTTCGTCCAGCGCAACATGTCGGCGAGCAATTCCTTGTGCTCCAGAATTGCGCCCATGTAAATCTCGTAAAGCTGCCCGTGCATCCGATCCACCAGCAACACACAATGCCGTCTTTGCTGGCTGAGCATCACCTTCAACGGACGAATGTATGGCGCGTGGTCGGCGATGAGGATATTGCGGACGAGGCGCGGCAAACGATATACCTGCCAGAACTTTTCGCCTTCGCAGGAAAACAACGCCAGCGCCTTGTGCCGGTTGCCGAGAATGTCCTGCTGCACGAACTGTTCGATCCGCTCGAAGTCGCGTTGCAACGACTGGCGTTGCTCGTGCGTTCCGGATTTTCCCTGAAGACTGTGCCGCGCCGACTGGATCAAGTCCTTGATGCGAATCTTCAACGCCTGCGGCGACGTTTGGGTGCGATCGAGATTCAAATAACAACTCGTGACCAAGTACCGGCCATTCCGAAATTGCAACAACTGGTCCACTTGCTGACGGGTAATCATGATAGACAGCCTCCTGTTGGGTGTGGAGCGCGCTGCGGTGCGCTGCGTGTTAGGTTGACGTGACTGACTCTCGGCTTCTCAAGCATTAATCGCATGTCCCTTCGGACTTCGACTGAATATGGCAGAACTTTGTCAAGAATTCAACACTCAATCTTTTTTTTGTGTCATACTCGGTGAAGCTGTAGAAAGGAAACCTATGAACATCAAAACACTCCAAGCACTTGCCGTGGCGATCCTCGTCACCGCTCCCCCCGCCTTCGCGGCCGACCAATCCAATCCCGCGCTTGCCACAGCGCGCCAACTCAACGACGTCTTCGTCTCCGTCGCCGAGCAGGTTCGCCCCTCGGTCGTCAGCATTTACTCCGAAAAAGTCATCAAGCTCCGCCGCCCCGAATTCAATCTCCCGTTCGAAGACTTCTTCCGTTACTTCGGCGACCGGGACAATATGCCGCGCCGCCGCCAGTCACCGCCACAACAACGCGAGTTCCGCTATCACCAAGGCGGCATGGGTTCCGGCATCATCATTGACAAGGAAGGCCACATCCTCACCAACAACCACGTCGTGGACAACGTGGACGAAATCAAAGTCACCCTCAACGACAAACGCACCTTCGAGGCCACCGTCACCGGTACCGATCCGAAGACCGACCTCGCCGTCATCAAGATCAAAGGCAAAGTCCCCGCCGATCTTCCCGTCGCTGAGCTTGGCGACTCCGACGCCGTTCGCATCGGTGAAATGGTCATCGCCGTCGGCGCGCCATTCGGCTACGCCCAGACCGTCACGCAAGGCATCATCAGCGGCAAAGGCCGTTCCACCTTCAGCGGCAGTGACAACTACGAAGACTTCATCCAGACCGACGCCGCCATCAACCCCGGCAACTCCGGCGGCCCTTTGGTGAACCTTGACGGCAAAGTCATCGGCATCAGTTGCGCCATCGCCACGCAGGTTGGCCAGTTTGCCGGCGTCGGCTTCGCCATCCCGAGCAACATGGCGAAAGCCATCTGGCCCACGCTTGCCAAGGGACAGAAAATCTCCCGCGGCATGCTCGGCGTCATCATCCAGAACATTGATTCCGACATCAAAGACCAATTCAAACTCACCACCACCAAAGGCGCGCTCGTCTCGCAAGTCAACAAAGACTCCGCCGCCGAAAAAGCCGGCATCAAGATTGGCGACGTCATCATCCGTTACAACGGCAGGGAAACCGATGATGTCCATGCCCTGCGCAACGCCGTCGCCGCCACCAAACCCGGCACCAAGGCTGACGTCGTCGTACTCCGCGAGGGCAAGGAAAAGACGTTTACCGTCCAGCTTGGCGAACTCAAACCCGACGAAGCGGAAGAAGAAGCCAAGCCTGCTGAGGGTGAAACTTCGGCCTCCTCGCTTGGCATCACCGTCGAGGCCCTGACCGCCAACACCGCCAAAGAGTTCGGCTTCGACAAAGCCGAGCAAGGCGTGATCGTGCGCGAAATCGAGGACGAAAGTCCTGCCGCCGCTGCCGGCCTGCGCGTGGGTGACCTCATCACCGAAGTCAACCGCGAAAAGGTCACCGGCGCGAAAGATTTCCGCGTCGCCCTCCAAAAAGCCAAAGGCAAAGCCAGCATCCTCATGCTCGTCAAGCGCGATGGCGCCAGCCGCTTCGTCATCATCAAACCGAAGCCGGCCAAGTAACCGAGAATGACACAACTTGTTGGAACTGTTCGCTTGGCCTGTCACACAAGCGTCAACTATTTTGAGACGATCGTCTCAAAATAGTCGGACGCTTTCAGAGGGACGCGGCGATCAACTCCACCGTCCGGTCCGTCGCGCCGGCGTTGGCTGCGATGACCTGACGTGCCGCCGTGACCATCCGCTCGCGCCGAGCGGCGTCGCCGAGCAACTCCGCCACCGCTTTCTGCAACGCGTCGGCATCGGCGACCTGCACACACGCGCCGGCCTCAATGAACTGTCGCGAGATTTCCTTGAAATTCTCCATGTGCGGGCCGAACAACACCGGGTGCCCGCTCGCCGCCGCCTCGACGATGTTCTGGCCGCCGATGTTTCCCGCGAGACTCTTGCCGACGAAGATGATTGTCGCCGTCTCGTAAAACGATTTCAGTTCGCCGGTCGTGTTCACCAGCAGACAATGGTGGGGCGCGACCGCCGGGCGCGCCGAATCATTGACCGCAGATGGCGCGCCCGGCGGTCGCGCCCTACCAACTTCACTGCGCAACGCCACCGTCACGCCCTTGCGTTTCGCCAGTTCCAGAATCTCCGGCGTTCGCTCGACGTGTCGCGGCACCAGCACGAGAAACAGATTTGGAATCGCCTTGAGGATGTCGAACAGGATTTCCTCCTCGCCCGGCCACGTGCTGCCGGCCACCAGCACCGGCCGCCCGTCGCCAATGCGCGGCAACGACACACGCTCGCCGGCTTGCGGCAGCGACGCATCGAACTTCAGGTTGCCGGTGAGCCGGAGTTTTTCGCGTGGCACACCGGCGGCGAGGTAGTGCTCGAAGTCGGGTTGGCTTTGCACGCAGACGAGGCGCAGGCACGGCCAGATGTGACAGAACGGCCAGCGAAACCGGGCGTGGCGCGCCGCGGAGCGCGGCGACATCCGGGCGTTCACCAGAAACACCGGCACGTTGCGCCGGGCAGCTTCCCAGATGTGGTTGGGCCAAAGCTCGGACTCCATCAACACGATGAAGTCCGGCTGGATGAGGTTGTAGGCGCGTCGGACGGCGAACGGGAAATCCTGCGGGAAGTAGAGCAACTCGACTTCCTTCGGCAGTTTCTGCTGGGCGAGCGCGTAGCCGGTCGAGGTCGTAGTCGTCAGGATGACGCGCAGTTCGGGAAAGCGTTTCCGCAGCGCCGCGATGAAGGTGAACGCGAGGTTGACCTCGCCGACGCTGACGGCTTGGACCCAGCAACGACGTTCGTTCTTTTCACTGAGCTTCCGGGACATTTCCGTAACATAACGTCCGAACCGCTGGAAGAAGTTCTCCTTGTACTTGCCGCGCTTCCACATCTTGTAGAGGAAGACCGGGCTGAGCAGCACGAAGCCGAGCGAGTAACAAATTGTGTACAGCAATCGCATGTCGTCGCCATTAAACCGCCAAGATACCGAAAACGCCAAGCAGAATCGTCACGGCACGAGACGGACGCGGTAGAAGAAACGGATGGTGTTGGTGGCAGCACCGGTGTGGACGTAGTTCGTCGTGCTCTCGCCGGTGCCGGGCACGCTGATCGTTGGGCTGAAGTCGCCATAACTGGTGCCGGGGACGATGTTGGTCTGGAGGATATAGCTGTGACTGCCGACGGTCGTCCACGTCACGCGCAGGTCAACGCCTTCCTTGGCGATGCGGGTGATGCGCAGGACGGAGGGGCTGCTGAGCATCTCGGTGCCGCACAGCCATTCGTGCCAGTTGATCTTGCCGTCGCCGTCGGGGTCTTCATTGTCGGGCAACAGTTGGCGGAAGATGCCGTTGCCGGTGATGTTGACGGTGCCGGTCCAGCCGTTGGTCGAGGCGAAGTAGAAGACCATGCCGGGGCCGACGTTGAGGACGCCGCTGCCGGTGAGGTTCTGGACGTAGATGGCATCGGCTCCCCCGGAGTTGGCATAGTTGTCAACGACAGAGAGTGTGCCGCCGTTGAGGGTGAGCGTGCCAAACGACCAGTTGTTGGAGATGGCGCTGAGCAACGGGCCGCGGTTCATGCTGGCCTGTTCGAGGTTGTGGGCGCCGCTGCCCATGAACTGGAAGGTGGAGGTGAAGATGTTGTAGGCGGTGTTGGTGGTCTGGTTGTTGTAGCTGCCCCAGACGCGGTACCACGTGGTGGTGGTGCCAATGAACGTGCCGTCGGGACCAAGATCGCAATCACCGTAGAAATCGTTGGTGGAAGCAAGAACAGCAGAAGACAGAAGACAGAATGATGAGAACCCGTTTCATACGCGTCCTCCTCTTACCACGGAACGCATCAGCAAGGCAAGCCCCAAAACCACCAGCAATGCGCTGCTAGGTTCAGGAACGGCGGTCAGAGAGCCGCCGCCGTTGAGCGCGTAGGTCTGCGCGCCAAGCGACGGGTTCTGCGCGGGATCGTAGTAGATCGTTTGCGCGGTGGTGAACTGGTTGGTGTCGGCGTTGAGTAGGCCGACGATCAGATCCCCGCCCGCAAGCAGGATGCTTGCGCCACTCTGCAATTCCAATTCCCCGATGCTCGCCGTGCCGGACAGTGTGAAGGTGTGCGCGCCGGCGTTGAAGACAACTTTCGCACCGGCCAGTTGCAGGCCGTCGGGATTGGTGCTGGTGAAGTCGCCGTTGAAGACGAAGACATCCCCTGCTCCGCCGGCGAGGACGCCGCTGACGTTGAGCGCGCTGTTGAAGACGTTCATCGCCGGGTCGCTGAGGTAGGTGCCACCGATGGAGGTCGGCCCGAAGAAGGTGACTTGGCTGCCGGTGTTCTTGAAGTACGCGCCGGCAGCATTGGTGAACGTGCCGTGGAAGTTGGCGGTGATCTGGTAAACTGTCGTGGTCGCGCCGGCAGTGTTGAGATAGACGCCGTAGATGTCTGCCTGGCCGCCTTGGAAGAGGACGCGGCCCGCGTTGACAGTCTGTGCGGCTTTGAACGTGCCGCTGCCGCCAAGGACGCTGGCGTTGGTAAGGATGAAACCGGAAACGTCGAGGATGCCGCCAAAGTTGTTGATGTCACCGGCATTGTTGAAGTTGCGTCCCACGCGCAGCGTGGCGCCGTTTTCGATCTCGAAGGAGCCGCCAGCTTGGTTTTGGATGCTGCTGCCGTTGAGCGAGAGCAGGCCGCCGCTGGCGCGGACGGTGCCGCCGTCTTGGTTGACGAGCGGCGCGCTGACGGCGCCGTAGCCTTCGATGAGCGCGGCGTTGTTGATGGCGCCGCCGCTGATGCCGCCACCTTGAATGCTGATCGGCCCGGCGTTGTTCCAGGCGCTGCCGACGGACAACAGGGACCCGCTGTAGAGGTAGAGGCTGCCGGTTTGGAACGGCATGCTGTCGGCGGAAACGACGGCGCCGGGTTGGATGATGAAGCCACCGGAGTTGGCGAGGCCGCCAAGGACACTGATGAACTGGTTGTTGGCAACGACGAAGTTGGCATCGTTCTCGAACCCACCATTGAAGGCGAAGGTCGTCGCCAAGACTTGCAACACGCCTTGGTTGATGACGTCAGCACCGACGCTGGTGATGTCGGCGCCGAGCCGCAACGCGCCGGTGGGCAGGATGCCGACGGTGCCGCTGAGCAGAACGGCGCTTGCGGACATGCCGCCACTGCCCACCACGAGCGAACGGCCCAAGTTCAGCGTGCCGCCGTTGAGGGTGAGCGTGCCGGAAAGTTGAAGCGTACCGGTGTTGTAGTTGAAAACACCGGCGGTGTTGATGAGCAGGTTGCTGGCGATCAAGCTGCCGCCATTGAGCGTCAACGTGCCGCTGGAACCGGGATTGGCGGCGACATAGACTCCCTGAGCCAGAACAGCGCCGCCATCGCTGATGGTTAGAGCGTTGCCAGTGCTGTAAACGCCGACATACAGGTTGGTGGCGTTGTTCCAGACAGACCTGGAGCCGGTGACAGTGGCCGTACTGTTACTGGCACTGGTCTGATAGCCAATGTAACCATTGGCATTGAACACGACGCCGCTGTTGGCAATTGTCAGCGCGCTTGCGGTTCCATAGTCGCCGACTCGTAACTCGTTACGGTTCGACCAAACGGAACCAGCCCCGGTCACGTTGACAGCATTCGAGAGCGCCGATGGGAAGTAACCGATGTAACCATGACCATTATACATCGCACCACCATTGGTGACGACCAGTGTGTTCCCAGAACCGTTGTAACCAACATAGCAGGGAGTGATGCCTGCGTCCCAGACGGAACCGGGTCCGGACACGGTGGCAATGTTGTAATTGGCTCCAAGCTGTACTCCGATGATGGCGCCGGAATTGTTGTACACCACACCGCCATTGGAGATGGTCAACGCGTTACCTGAAGCGTAGTAGCCGACATATAAGTAACTGCGGTTTGTCCAAACAGAGCCTGCCCCGGTGACGACCACAAGGTTGGAATTGGCGCCGCCATTGTAGCCGATGTAACCGTAGGCGCTATACACCGTACCACCACTGGCAATCATCAGTGTGTTGGATCGTCCTGAGTCGCCAACAAACAAGTCAAAGCGGTTCGACCACGTCGAGCCACCACCGGTGACGAGCACGTTGTTGGAATTGCCGCCAGAATAGCTGCCAATGTAACCGTAGTCGTTGAACACCTTGCCGCCATTGGAGATGGTCATGGTGTTGTAGAGGCTGTTATTGCCGATGGTGAGCGAACCGTTGTTGTTCCAAGTGGAACCGGCCCCGATCACGGTGACGGCGTTGGCGTTCGCTCCAGCGAACAGACCGATGTAGCTGTGACCGTTGGTCACCGAACTGCCACTGGCGATGGTCAGCGCGTTGTTGGAACCATAGTAGCCGATGAAGAAGTTCCCGCTCCCGGTCCAAGCGGAGCCAGCACCGGTAACCGTGACAGTGTTGGAACTGGCGGCAGCGTTGTAACCGATGTAGCAGACACTGGAGTAGCTCACCACGCCACCATTGCTGATCGTCAGCGAATTACCGGAGCCACTGCCCCCAACGTAGAGATAGGAAGCGTTATTCCAACGAGAGCCGGAGCCGGCGACGGTCACGGTGTTGGAGCCGGAAAACACGCCGATATAACCGTAACCGGAATTGTACACCGCGCCACCATTGGTGATCGTCAGCGAATTGCCGAAACCATTGTAGCCGACGTTGAGGTAGGAACTGTTATTCCAGATCGAGCCGGCACCGGTGACCGTAACGGTGTTGGAGTTGGCTCCAGGGTTGGTGCCGATGTAGCCGTTACCATTGCTGAGCACGCCCCCCGCGATGGTGAGGGAGGCAAACGGTTGGTAGTTGCCGATGCCGATAAGACCAAAAGTGCTGGTCTGAACCACTACCGCCCCGGCTTGCAGCGTGGCGACGCCGTCCAGAATGGAGTTGACAGCCCCTTCGATGCGCAGGCTGGAGTTGGTAACGATCAGCACAGCGTTGCTGGTGACAGTCAGGCTGTTGAGGACGCGAAGCGGCACGGCTTGTCCGGCATTGCTCAGGAGCAACGTATTGGTGAACCCACTGCCGCCGGTAACGACAAGATTGCTGACAGTCAGTGTCGTCGGGAAATTGGTCGTCGTCGCATCAATGGTGACGGTCTTGCTGGATGAGTTGGCAATCCAGACCGTGCTGAAGTTGTTGGAGGGCGCGCCCGCCGACCAGTTACCGGCGGTCTGCCAGAAACCGCTGACCAAGCTGGTCCAACTGTCGTCCACCGCGAAGACACCGCTGCCAAGACAGAGCACAATGCCGCACACGAACAATCTGATCATTTTCACAGACACTTCTCCTACGTTGAGGTTGCTGCCGTTGCCGACGCATACAAAAGCACAGACGCGCCGCCGGGTCGAGAAGATTCTCAGCGTTGTAGCCGCCCCGCTCCGCCGGGGCGCTTCCCCACGCGGCGACAGAGCGCCGCGGCTACAGCAAACAACACCAACATCGCGCTGCTCGGCTCCGGCACCGCCGTCAACGAGCCGCCGCCATTGAGCGCGTACGTCTGCGCGCCGAGCGACGGATTCTGCGCCGGGTCGTAGTAGATCGTTTGCGCCGTGGTGAACTGGTCGGTGTTGGCGTTGAACAATCCCACGATCAGATCCCCGCCCGCAAGCAGGATGCTTGCGCCACTCTGCAATTCCAGTTCCCCGATGCTCGCCGTGCCGGACAATGTGAAGGTGTGCGCGCCGGCGTTGAAGACAACTTTCGCACCGGCCAGTTGCAGGCCGTCGGGATTGGTGCTGGTGAAATCGTCGTTGAAGACGAACACGTCGCCCGCGCCGCCGGCGAGGACGCCGCTGACGTTGAGCGCGCTGTTGAAGGTGTTCATTGCCGGGTCGCTGACGTAGGTGCCACCGATGGAGGTCGGGCCGAAGAAGGTGACTTGGCTGCCGGTGTTCTTGAAGTACGCGCCGGCAGCATTGGTGAACGCACCGAAGAAGTTGGCGGTAATCCGCAACACGGTGGTCGTCGCGCCGGCGGCGTTGAGGTACGCGCCGTAGATGTCGGCTTGGCCGCCTTGGAACAATGCTTGTCCGTTGTTGACGGTTTGCTTCGGCTTGAAGCTGCCATAGCCGGTGAGGACGCTGTTGTTGGTCAGGACGGCGGTCTGCATGTCGAGGACGCCGCCGAGGTTGTTGATGACGCCGGCGTTGGCCAGCGGTTTGCCGACGCGCAACGTCGCGCCACTTTCGATTTCAAGCGCGCCGCTGTTCTGGAGGCTGGCGCCGTTGAGGGCGAGCGCGCCGCCACTGGCGCGGACGGCGCCGCCGGCGAGGTTGACGAGCGGGGCGCTGACGGCGCCGTTGCCCGCAATGAGGTCAGCGTTGTGGATCGCGCCGCCGCTGAGGCCGCCGCCGTCCAGCGTGATGAGGCCGGCGTTGGTCCACGCGCCGGCGACGGACAACAACGCGGCGGTCGGCAGGTAAATGCTGCCGGTCTGGTTGGGAACGGTGTCGGCGGACAGCACCGAGCCGGGCTGGAAGATCAACCCGCCGCTGTTGGCAAACCCGTTTTGCACCGAGAGCAACTGGTTGGCGTTGAGGGTGAAGTTGGCCTGATTGTTGAAGCCGCCGCCGAAGGTGAACACGCTGGCTTGGACTTGGAGGATCCCTTGGTTGATGACGGCGACGTTGACACCGGGAATGTCGCTGCCCAGCCGCAGGATGCCGGTCGGAGTGACGCCCACGGTGCCGCTGAGCAACTGGACGACGCTGGTGGCGGTGCCGCCGCTGCCCAGCGCCAGCAACGTGCCGAGGTTGAAGGTGCCGCCGTTGAGTTGGAGCGCACCGGTGAATTGGAGGGTTCCGCCATTGTGGTTGAAGGCACCGCCGGTGTTGATGGTGATGTTGCTGGTGACGAGGGTGCCGCCGCTGAGGGTGAGCGTGCCGCTGGCACCGGGGTAGGCAGCAAGCGTAACGTTGGACGCATAAACGGTCCCGCCGTTGGCGATGGTCAGTTGGTTGCCCGCGCCGGAGTAGCCGACGCACAGATCGCCGCTGTTGTTCCAGACGGAGCCGGTGCCGGTAACGAGGACGGTGTTGCTGCTGCTGGAACTGCTAAGGCCCAGCACGCCGCTGCTGTTGAACACGGTGGCGCCGTTGGAAATGGACAGTTGGTTGCCCGCGCCGGAGTTGCCGACGTACAGGTCGTAGCGATTGCTCCAGACGGAGCCGGCACCGGTGACCAGCACGGTGTTGCTGCTGCTGGAACTGCTAAGGCCCAGCACGCCGCTGCTGTTGAACACGGTGGCGCCGTTGGCGACGGTCAGTTGGTTGCCCGCTCCGGACCGGCCGACGAAGAGGCTGTAGCTGTTGCTCCAGACGGAGCCGGGGCCGGTAACGGTGACGGCGTTGTTACTGCCGCCAAGGCTGTTGCCAATCAAGCCGGCGAAGTTGAACACCATGCCGCCGTTGCTGATGGCCAGCGTATTACCGAAGCCCCAGTCGCCGACATAGAGAAAGTTGCCGTTGTTCCAGACGGAGCCGGAACCGGTGACGGTGACGGTGTTGTTGTTCGCATTGGGCTGCGAGCCGATGCTGCCGACGTAGTTGTACACGATGGCGCCGTTGGCGATGGTCAGTTGGTTGCCCGCGCCGAAGTAGCCGACGTACAGGTCGCTGTTGTTGCCCCAGACGGAGCCGGTGCCAGTG
>Ga0233425_10005543_pt1 | contig 19805 bp, 19 predicted proteins | sample Watercolumn_Towu_2_FD_181712 | JGI IMG/M metagenome (GOLD analysis project Ga0233425, IMG submission 181712) | Freshwater microbial communities from Lake Towuti, South Sulawesi, Indonesia - Watercolumn_Towuti2014_140_MG | ecosystem: Environmental > Aquatic > Freshwater > Lake | place... | reverse complement strand
GATCAAAGGCATTACGAAATTGGGGAAACTCAAATACCGCGGCATGGAGCGCTATTTAGAAAATCTGCGTAAATTATTCGTCGCCATAGCTGAAGATGTCCGTGTGATGATTATCAAATTTGCCGATCGCATTCATAATTTGAGCACGCTTGATTCTCTACCGGAAAAAAAACGCCAGCGCATTGCCTTAGAAAGTATGGAAATTTATGCGCCTATTGCCAATCGTCTGGGGATGGGTGAATTTAAAAGTTTATTAGAAGACTTGTCTTTTAAACACTTAGAACCCAAAGAATACGAACGCGTAAAAACTATGCGCGAAGAAAAAGTGGTGGAGAGCAGAGCCTATCTCAAACAAATCATGGAGAAATTGGAAACAGAATTAAAAACGGCTGAGGTTGATTTTATCAATATTCACGGGCGGGAAAAAACTCTTTATAGTTTATACAAAAAATTAATCCGCAAAAACTGGGATATCAATCAAGTGTATGACATCGTAGCGGTACGCATTATCGTCAAAGACATTGGTGACTGTTATGCCACTCTTGGAGTCATACACAAATTATGGCCACCGCTTAAAGGCCGCATTAAAGACTACATCGCTCAGCCCAAACCCAACGGTTATCAATGCTTACACACCACGGTTTTTTGCGATGACGGCAAAATTGTGGAATTCCAAATTCGCACCAAACAAATGCATGAGGAAGCCGAATACGGTATGTCAGTTGGGCATTGGAATTACGACAAAAATAACCACGCGCAAACCAAAAAAGATCTCAACTGGGCTAAGGAGCTAGCCAAAATGCAAAAAGAAATTCTAAATAATCTCAAAGATTTAGAAGAGATGAAGGTAGATTTTTTCCGTAATCACATTTTTACTTTTACTCCCAAAGGTGATGTTATTGATCTGCCAGAAGATGCCACCCCGATTGATTTCGCTTATCACATCCATACCGAGGTGGGCAATAAATGCAATGGTGCCAAAGTGAATGATCAGATGGTGAGCTTAGACTCCACGCTTAAAAGTGGCGACGTGGTAGATATTATTATTGATAAAAACCGCAAAGGCCCAAGCCCCGACTGGCTTAAATTTGTCAAAACCCATGCCGCCCGCGGCCATATCAAATCGGCGCTCAATGCCTCCAAAAGCACTTGGATCAAAGATCTCTTTGATAAAAAAAATAAAGCAAATTAAAATACCCCGACTAAGTCGGGGTATTTTAACTAGCAATTAAATTCTGTATTTGATTTTCTAATTCCGGACAACTCTTTACCTTGTATGATGTCTTTATTTTTTTATTATTGACCAATAGATAGACCGTCTCTTCACCGGGAAACTGCTTTAAAACATTTTTGATCTCATCGGCTTTGGCTTTGAGGGTAGTGGCCTTTAAACTAATATCAAAGGTCTTTTCCAGTGATTTATTTACATATTGCCGGATTGAAGCCGTCGCCTTGGTATTGAGCTGGGTGGATAAAGAATGCATATTTTCCATACTCAGAGCATAAGCCTTCTCTACAAATAATTTATCATCGCCTTCTTGCTCTGAGGTTTTTCCTACTACCACTACCATTTTGCCTTCTGTCCAAATTTCTTTGGTGGCTTCATAAACTTTGGGGAAAACCAACAATTCCAAACGATCGGTGGTATCTTCAATGGCCACAAAACTCATCGGCGAGCCACTGCGAGTGATCTTCTTCTTCACACTATCAACAATACCGCCTACTACTACCCATTCGTTGCGGCGATAACTACTTAGTTGTTTAATTGGGGTCAGGCAATCACTTAGTCCTTGCATAAAGACGGTAAACGGATGGGCGGTGACATATACCCCCAGAAGTTCTTTTTCCCAATTTAATTTTTCTTCCTGAGTAGCCTGCGGTGCCGAAATAATATTTAATTTAGATGTAAAATCTATACCCGTACCAGCAAATAAAGAATTTTGTAGAGTCTTTTTTTGCTCGCCAAAATTTTTAGTAAAGCCGAGCAAATTATCTATATTGGCCAACAATTCACCCCGATCCGTCCCAAAACTATCCAGAGCACCACACTTGATGAGACTCTCCAAAGATTTTTTATTGAGATCTTTATCTTGCACGCGTTGCAAAAAATCTTCAAGATTTTTATAGCGGCCATTATTTTTGCGTTCGCGATAAATCACTTCTGCGATATGCTCGCCCAAATTTTTCACTCCACTTAGACCAAAACGAATATGAGCAGTGCCGCCATTTTCCCAACCAATCATCGCAAAATTTTTCAGGCTTTCATTGATATCCGGCGGCAAGACGCGAATACCCATGCGTTCGCATTCCCTAATAATTTCTGGTACTTTATCCATATCGCCGCTTTCGGCGATTAGCACCGCCGTCATATATTGGACGGGATAATTCGCCTTCATATAAGCGGTCTGGTAAGCCACCACTCCGTAGCTCGCGGCGTGCGCTTTGTTAAAACCATAGGCGGCAAAGGGCTCAATCATTTCCCAAAGCAAGTGGATCTTGGCCTCAGGCAATTTACCATATTCTCTGCAACCTTTGATAAATTTTTCTTTTTGCTTAGCCATCTCTTCGGGAATTTTTTTACCCATGGCTTTGCGAAATTTATCCGCCTCTTCCCAGTTGTAGCCCGCTAGGTGAATGGAGGTCAACAACACATCATCTTGATAGACAATCAAACCTAATGACTGATCTAAATATTCTTCCATTCTTTTATCCAAATACTCCACCGTTTCGGGATGGTGTTTGCGGCGAATATATTCCGGAATTTGCTCCATTGGGCCAGGGCGGAACAAGGCCACCATCGCCGTGATATCAAAGATGGAAGTCGGTTTCAATTCTTTTAAATATCTAGTCATCCCCGATCCCGATAGCTGGAAGACACTATTGGTCTCACCGCGCGCCAGCATATCATAGGTTTTTTTATCATCCCAAGGAATTTGAAAAATATCAATTTTTTGACCGGTGGTCTTTTCTACTATTTCCACTGCTCTACCCAAGATAGAAAGGTTGCGAATACCCAAAAAATCCATCTTCAATAGACCGGCCGCTTCCACCGAATGCATTTCGTATTGGGTGGTAATTTTGGTACCGCCGGTTTCATATTGCACAGGCGTAAAATCCGTCAGAGGCGTAGGGGCAATCACCACACCGGCCGCATGAATTGAGGTATGACGCGCGCACCCTTCTACTTTTTTGGCTAGATCAATTAATTTTTGCACTTGCGGATTTTTTTTGTATAAATCCATAAAATCTTTTTCCAAATCCAGTGCTTTGTCTAGTGTCATCTGAAATCCTTGCGCGCCAATAGGGATCATTTTGGACACCTGATCACAAAAAGAATAAGGATAACCTAATGCTCGCCCCACATCGCGGATCGCGCCGCGGGCCATCATCGTACCAAAAGTAATAATCTGTGCCACCTTATCGGCGCCATATTTCTGTGTCACATAAGCAATCATATCGTCACGACGATCATCGGCAAAATCCGCATCAATATCCGGAGCGCTAGGACGATAGGGATTTAAAAAACGCTCAAAAGGCAATTTAAAATAAAGCGGATTAACGGTGGTAATACCCATTGCGTAAGCTACAATTGAGCCTGCCCCTGAGCCACGAGTGGTCTCCACAATACCATTAGCACGGGCATAATTGACGTAATCCGCCACCACAATAAAATATGGCGAATAGCCTTTGGTCTTGATGATACCCAACTCATAATCAACACGCTCTTTTACCGCCTCTGTAATTTCAATCAACTTAGCTAGACGCTCATAAACCAAATCACGCAAATAATCATCGGCGCTCTTATTGAGAGGCAAATCAATCTGGGGAAAATGCCATTTGTTTAAATTTAATTTGACACTGGCGCGTGCGGCGATCTTGGCCGTATTGTCTAGGGCCGATTTGATATGCGTAAAACGTTCCTCCACTTCACTGCCACGACATAAAGAATAATCTATTCCCACCAAAGAGACGCGATTGACGTCGTCTACTGTCTTGCCATCGCGTATGCAAGTGAGCACATCCTGCGCTTCGGCATCTTCAGCCTTCAAGTAATGGACATCACGCGTCACGACAAGCGGGATGCCAGTCTCTTCTGATAATTCAATCAGATCAGCGTTTAATTCCACCTGTCCTTCCTTGGCTGGTAAATCCATTAACTCCAAATAAAAATTTTCTTGTCCAAAAATTTCTTGAAAATCCAGGGCAACTTTTTTAGCTTTGACCAAATTATTTTCTTTACGCAACAGCTGGGCTACCTCACCATCTAGCCCACCCGACAAAGCGACAATTCCAGCATGATATTTTCTCAACAATTCTTTATCAATCCGCGGTTTAAAATGCAACCCTGCGGTCTGGCCAATAGAAATCAACTCCACCAAATTGCGATAGCCGACATTATCCATAGCCAGAAGCACTAGGCGAAAATGACTTTCGGTCGCTTCTCTGTCTAGGTAGCTATTGGGGGCCAAATAGACCTCTACCCCCAAGATCGGTTTGATCCCTTGTTTTTCACATTCTTCGTAGAATTCAATTGCTCCATACATATTACCGTGATCAGTCAAGGCCAATGCCGAAAAACCGCGATTTTTAGCGGCTTTTACCAGCTCATCCACTTTGGGGAGGGCATCCAAAAGCGAATAATGGGAGTGAACATGCAAATGAATAAAATCAGACATAGCGGGGGTATTTTACCTAAATCATATCCGCTTGGCAAATGGTGGAAACATTGACAAAATGACAAATTTATGATACCATAATTCGTTTCGCTCTATCTTCTCGGAGTCGTTCTGATTAGGAGGCGGGACGAAATTCAACAGGAGATCCGGATCATGCTAATGTTCTGGTTTATGAGAAAGATGATCTGGGTCTATGGCGCCGGCAAGTTGGTCCAGCTCTTCCCGGGTATGCCGCAATTCTTGCGGTTCTACCTGGCTGATCTGGTGTTCGTGCCGGCCGTAGGCTTCGGATTGGTGTATTTCGATCTGCGGCGCATGGCCAAGAAGGGTATCAATACCTACACCAAGAAACAGATGTTGGTGCGGGCGTGGATCGCTCTGAGCATTGCTCTGCTGTCGGAAGACGCGCAATGGATGGTGGGACACGGAGACATCTATGATGCCGTCTGCTACTTCATCGGCTTCATGATGTGCTATGTGTGCTACAAGCTCGATCCTAATAGCCAATGGCTGATCACTGAGCCAGAGGTAAAAAAGGAAGAGCTGAGCATCCCGGTCCAAACAGTAGCCAAACTTGCCGTCAAACGGCGCAAGGCTCAAAAGGGACCAAACGGTAAGCGGAAAAACCGCTAGGGCATTACCGTGCGACGCAATCGCAAAGCCCAAATCCATTTGTAGCCAATTAAATTGGATATAAATCAAATTAAAAAAGCACTCTAACCAGAGTGCTTTTTTAATGTTAGTCTATAAATATTTTTCAATCATCTCTTTCAATTTTTCCTTTTGCACGCCACCGGTAATTTGATCCACCACTTCGCCGCCTTTAAATACGAGGAAAGTTGGGATGCTCATAATACCATAATTACTGGCGGTATCATTATTGTCATCCACATTACATTTCCCAATCTTAACATTTTTTCCTTCAAATTCATGGGCTAATTCTTCTACAATCGGACCCATCATCTGACAAGGACCGCACCATGGCGCCCAAAAATCTACAAAAACCGGATTGGCGCTTTCAAGCACCTCAGCTTTAAAATTAGCGTCTGTAAAAGTATGTTCCATATTTTTTTAAATTAACTTAAAACTAATTTTTTCTCCTTTTTATCTTCCCTATACGCTTCTAAAACATCTCCCACTTCTAATCGCAATTTACCATCAAATTGTACGCCGCCCTCGGTGCCTTCGGGAATTTCTTTTACTTCTTGTTTGCCGGTTTGCAAATGAGACAGTGCACCTTTACCGATAATTTCTTTATTGCGTTTTACGCGCACTTTGCAATCTTTTTGCAATTTACCGCTTTCTACACGACCACCGACAATCATATGACCTTTTTCAGTACGGAAAATAGCCAAAACTTTGAGATTGCCAAGCTCGGTGACGATTACCTCTGGGTTCAATAATTTTTCCAACTCGTCTTTTATAAAATCAAGTAAATCGTAAATAATGCGAAATTGTTTAAATTGTACACCGGTATTTTGCATCATCTCATTGGCCAAAGCACTGGTGTTGACATTAAAACCAATCACTTGCGCGCCGGTAGCACTAGCGAGTGACACGTCATCGGCGGTAATATTTCCCAATCCTTTGCCTACTACCTTGACCGAAACTTCTTCATTTTTAATTTTTTCTAGGGAAGCAACAATCGCTTCTAATGATCCCAAAACATCGGCCTTAATTACTATATTAAATGTCTTGCGCGCTTCGTCGGCCTCGGTATCACCGGTACTGACTAGGGGACGTTGTTCAGCGCCCATTTGCTCAACCCGTTTATTTTTCAAATTGATCTCAGAGGCGCTGTCGGCGCTACCAACATCAAGCACATCACCCACTCGTGGCGCTAATTTAAAACCTAAAATGCGCACCGGCGTACTAGGAGTGGCCACCTGCAAATTATCACCGCGGTAATTTTTCATCGCGCGCACCTTGCCATAAATTTCACCATTGACCACTAATGGATCATTGGTTTTTAAAGTACCGGCCTGCACCAAGATGGTGGCAACTGGTCCCTGCCCCTTATCCACGTGGGCCTCAATCACTGTGCCGGCCGCTGCGCGAGTCGGATCAGCTTTGATATTGTCGGCATTTAATTCCGACACCAATAAAATAGTATCCAACAATTTATCAATATTCAAATTATTTTTAGCGGAAATCTCTACCATTGGCACATCGCCTCCCCAGTCATCAGGGATAATATTGTGTTGAGATAATTCCGTGCGCGCTTTTTGAGCATCGGCCCCAGGCTTATCCATCTTATTTATCGCTACTACCACGGGCAATTTGGCCGCTTTGATAATATTGATTGCTTCCACTGTCTGTGGCTTCACACCGTCATCGGCGGCCACTACCAAAATTGCAATATCAGCCACTTTGGCGCCACGACTGCGCATCACGGTAAAAGCCTCATGCCCAGGAGTATCAATAAAAGTAAGCGGGGATTTTTGTTTGGATTTGGGATTGATCCACTCCACCTGATATGCGCCGATATGCTGAGTAATACCACCCGCTTCACTCGCTACTACATTGGCATTGCGAATAGAGTCTAATAATTTGGTCTTACCATGATCCACATGCCCCATCACCACCACTACTGGTGGACGAGACACAGCATTTTGCGAAGATAAAATCTTTTCCAAATTTTCTACATGCTCAATATTATGATCAGGTGTTTCCATTTTGGTATCAGCCACCGCAAAACCTAGATCCTGTGCGATAAGAATAGCCGAGTCGCGATCAATCTTTTCGTTTTGAGTAGCCAAAATGCCATTTTTCATCAATTCCAAAATTAATTTATTGATTGGCATTTTAAGCAAATCAGCAAATTCACGCACTGTCAAAGTAGCTGGAATTTCTACGGTCGCCCCGCTTTGCTGACGCATTTGACGTTCTAGTTCTTTTTCCTTTTCTTTGGCTTTTAATTCTCTGTCTTCCAAGACAAACTTTATCCGACGCCATTCCCGTTGGATCTGAGCGGCCACGCGGTCGTCAATTTTTACCGCCCGCGCACCAATATCAAAACCAAACTCAGGCAAAATTTGCAAAAGTTTCTGCGGATGCACTCTTAATTGTCTGGCTAATTCGGTAACATTCATAATTATAAAATGGAAGTTGGTGCTAGTATAAGGCAATTTTAGCGAAAAGTCAAATCTTGACTTTTTCATCAAAACCAATAAACTTAGCCCTATGGACGAAAATTTTCTCAATCAAAATTTCTTACTCATAGACAAACCAGTGGGCTGGACCAGTTTTGATGCAGTCAATTTTATCCGCGCCAAATTACGCACCCTTACTGGCAATAGAAAAATCAAAGTTGGTCATGCTGGCACATTGGATCCATTTGCTACAGGACTGCTTATCGTCGCAGTCGGACGAGAAAACACCAAAAAAATTGATGATTTCAAAAAATTGCCCAAAACCTATCTAGCCACTATTACTCTTGGCGCCACTTCCGATAGTTATGATAGTACCGGTACCATTACCACTAATGATAAAGCCAAAAAAATTGACTTGGAATCAATTCAAAAAACTCTTAAAGGCTTTATTGGCCCACAAGATCAGCTTCCACCAATGTTTTCCGCTAAAAAAGTAGCTGGCCAGCGTCTTTACACCCTTGCTCGACAAGGGAAAGAGATAGAGCGACCGCTTACTCCAATCACTATTTTTGATATTAAATTCTTAGAATACTCCTACCCTACTCTAAAAATAGAGGTCACCTGCTCCGCCGGCACCTACATTCGCACTCTAGCCAACGATATTGGCCGGCAACTTGGCACCGGTGCCTACTGTCAGGATTTACGCCGTACAAAAATCGGCGAATACAAAGTTGAAGATGCGCAAGGGTTGGTTTGACATTTTCTGTCATTTGTGCTATGATAAAAACACTTAAATAACAACCGAGCTGATCATAAAGCACAGCAAAAGGAAGAAGATGTAAAATTTGGCTAAAATGACTACAAATTTCAACATTTCAACGGCTAAAATCACCAGCATAATCACGTCAAAACTGACCTCAGAATTAGCCGACATAGATGCCAACCGTATTTAAACGGTTAATTTGTAATTTCATACCAATTTTCTTCCTAATTTGCCCCTATGGGCAAAGGCGCTGTCTTTCAGATCACTCTGAAAGATTTTTTATATATGAATCCCGTTATTATCATGGCAATTGCCGTAGCGGCCGCAATTGTCGGTAGTTTTGTCGGTTACTTCTTGCGCAAAAAAATTGCTCAGGCCCAGGCCAATTCGCTGGAAGCCAAGGCTGACAAGATCTTGACCGAAGCCAAGACCAAACAGCAAGAATTAGTCATTGAAGGTAAAGAAAAAGCGCAAAAAATCATTGACGAAGCTAAACATGAAGAAAAGCAACTTCGCCAAGAATTACACAGCGCGCAACAGCGCCTGGAAAAACGCGAAACCATGTTTGATCAAAAATTGATTGAATTCCAGGAGAGTCAAAAAAATCTCCAAGAAAAAGTAGAACGCGTCAAAGCAATCAAACAAGAGGTGGAAAACATCAAAGAACAACAGGTGCAAAAATTACAGCAAGTATCTTCTCTTACCAAAGATGAGGCCAAATTGGAATTGCTCTCAATAGTAGAAGAGGAAAACAAAAACGATCTCTTTGCCCGCATTACCAAATTGGAAAAAGAATCAACTGAAACTTATGAAGAGAAAGCGCGCGAATTGATTTTGGACGCTATCCAACGCACCGCTTCTTCTCATTCAGCTGAGACCACTGGCTCAGTGATTCATTTGCCTAGCGAGGAAATGAAAGGCCGCATCATCGGTAAAGAAGGACGTAATATTAAAACTATTGAAAAACTAACCGGCTGTGAAATTATCATTGATGATACTCCGGAATCAATTATTATTTCTTGTTTCTCCCCTATCCGCCGCGAAGTGGCGCGTCTGGCTCTAGAAAAACTGATGGCCGATGGCCGTATCCAACCGGCTCGTATTGAGGAATTTGTGGAAAAAGCCAAACAAGATTTGGCGCTTACCATTAAAAAAGCCGGTGAAGAAGCTCTCTATAAGATGAATATCGTCGGTATTGATCCAAAATTGGTCAGCATCGTCGGCCGTCTCAAATACCGCACCAGTTATGGTCAAAATATCATGAACCATTCCATGGAAGTCGGCTATCTTGCCGGTCTCATGGCCGCTGAACTGGGTGTGGATCAGGCCAAAGCGCGCAAAGCTGGTTTCTTCCACGATATTGGTAAAGCCGTAGACCAAGAGACTCAGGGATCTCACCCGGAGATTGGTTATGCCATTTTGAAAAAATTTAATATGGATGATGACGTCTGTCAAGCCGCGCGTGATCACCACCTAGATAAACCTCAGAGCATTTACGCCTGTATCGCCAAAGCCGCCGACGCTATTTCTGGTGCGCGCATTGGCGCTCGTCGTGATAGTGTAGAGCAATTTATTGCCCGTTTGGAAGAATTGGAAAAGACTGCCTCTTCTTTCCCCGGTATTGATAAAGTTTATGCTATTCAAGCTGGCCGCGAAGTGCGTGTCTTTGTCAAACCAAATGAAATTGACGATTATGGCGCCTATCAATTGGCCAAAGATATTGCTCATAAAGTAGAGGAAGAACTGCAATACCCAGGTGAAATCCGCATCAATGTCATCCGCGAATCTCGCATCATTGAATACGCCCACTAAAAGCTGTGGACAAATAATTGTTGCTGATTATAGCGAAGAAATGATGATTGTGGTATAATATTTACATAGTGGGGAGACAAATTACTTTCGAGCGGGTTATCGAGCCATAGCGAGATCCCTGAGCCCGTCGCAGGACGAAGAAAGCGAGGAAGTCATCTGTCTCTCCACTAAATATAAAACTAATTTAAAAAATATGAATAAAGCTGAACTTTCACAAGCTTTGTCCGAAAAACTAAATATCTCCAAGCGCGAAGCTGAGGATATGCTAAATGCTTTTGTAGATTTAGTCATTGACAATCTCAAAAAAGGCAATGAAGTAGTCTTGACCGGCTTTGGTGCCTTCTCGGCCAAGACCCGCGCCGCTCGCGCTGGTGTCAATCCTCAAAATCCTAGCGAAAAAATCCAAATCCCGGCAGTGCGAGTACCCAAATTCAAAGCCGGCAAAGCTCTCAAAGACGCACTCAAAAGCTAAAAACTGAAAATAAATAAATTAAAAAACCCTCCGGATTTATTTCAGAGGGTTTTATTTTTTCCACGCTCGCAAAATCTCCCTGTTTTATACAAAAGATTTTTGTACAAAACAGGTGGTGCGAGCGCGGAAGTGCACTAGCTCCACCCGCGTGATGACAGATCACCACTAGCCACTGTGCCTGGACGGACAGCGATGATCGCGACGCTGACCTTCCAAGAGATGTGCACCGCAGGTGCAGGTGTAGGACTGGTGACAGGGGTGGTTGTGCCACTTGCTCTCTGACACCATGCCCTGACAGTAAGGACAACGGCGTTTGTTGAGTTCACTAGCTCCGGTCGAGACGAGCTTGGCCGCCTCCGCCGCCGCCTTGGAGCCCCACGCGTACTTGTTGACGTGTTGGCGCTTGCCCTGCGCTTGGCGCTTCTTCTTGGTTTTGTTCTGACCATCCTTCCGGCCGCTGTTGTGCTTGGGCATGACCCCTCCTGCCACGATGCTCAGGATGAGCTAGGTCAAATTATACTAAATTAGTTCTACTTAAAAGTCAACAAACAAAAACCACACCCTTTTTAGAGTGCGGTCAAAAGTGTCAGGGGGGAGAATTGAACTCCCGACCTCGGCGTTATGAATGCCGTGCTCTAACCAGCTGAGCTACCCTGACAAGTGCTACATATCTTAGCAAAATTTTCCCAAAAAGTCAATGTCAGACAATCAAAAACCACATTCTATCAAAATGCGGTTTTTAAAATCAGACTAATAAATATTAAGCCGAAGCTACCTTTTTTCTAGCTTGTTTTAGACCTTCCAATTCCGCTCGTATACGCTCAATTTCGGCCTGAGCCAAAGCTAGCTGAGCCGAAGCCGCCTCTACCTTTCCTTCGGCTAATTCTAACCTGGCCAGCAATCCCGCCTCCATTTCCGCGTTAGCGGCTGGCATTTCCAGAACCTCCTCCACTGCTTCTGCTCCACTTTCAGGTTCAATATGAGTATTATCAACCACTAATTCCAGATGTGGATGAGCTGGTCTTTCTACTGCTGGTGCCTCCTCTCTTTTTTGTGCCTGTTTATGTAAATCAGCAGCCAAATATTCTATTTCTTTTGTTCCTTCCTCTCCCTCTAATCCGGCTTCCTCAGCTTCACTCATCCAGGTCTTTAAATCCGGACCCATAGTTCTCTTTTTGGCTGGTTCGTCTGGTTTTAGAGCTGATCTCCTGGTCTCTTCCTTCTGATTAAAACGTTTCATTAATTTTTCAAGCATAGAATTATTATTAAGCAAATTTAGTATAACAATTTTAATAATTTTTGGCAATAAAATCATTGACGATTTTTTCTACCATTTCCGGCGTGTCCGACTGCTCCATCAGAGCAATACGCAATTCTTTGGCACCATCAAAACCTGTAACATAAGCTTTAAAATGCTTTTTCATAATATCAAAACCTTTATGACCGCCCAAAAATTTACCAAATAAATAAGCATGCTCAATCATCACTTTTAGGCGATTAGGGATAGACATCTCTTCACGCCGAATATTTTTGTTAAATAACCAAGGGTTGCCAAAAATTCCCCGGCCAATCATCACACCATCGCAATTTGTCTCTCTCACCTTTTGATTGGCCTCTGCCAAATCTTTGACATCGCCATTTCCCAAAATCAGAGTTTTGTATTTACCAATTTGAAAAGCATCACGAATAGCCACTGCCTCTTTGATATGCTCCCACCTGGCAGGCACGAGCGACATCTCTTTGCGCGTGCGGGCATGGATGGTGATGGCCGCGGGATTGGTCTGCAATAGTATTGGCAACCAACTTGGCAATTCGTTTTTTGAATAGCCAATCCTGGTTTTGATCGATACTGGCAAACCGCCTGCACCATCCATTGTGGCCAAGATTACTTCTTGGGCCAACTGGGGATTTTTCATCATTGCCGCTCCCGCTCCTTGCTTTTCTACATTTTTATCCGGGCACCCCAAATTGATATCAATACCGTCAAAACCCATTTCTTTTAAAAACTTGGCAGTCTTATAAAAATTCTCTGGCTTACTGCCAAAAATTTGCGCCACAATCGGCCGCTCACTTTCATCATAAGATAAATCAATTAAGAGATGCTCTCTGCCTTTGGACATTAACCCATCGCAAGAAACAAATTCAGTAAAAAAAATATCCGGTTTGCCGTATTTGGCAATTAAAAATCTAAAAGCCGCGTCAGTGACATTGGCCATCGGCGCCAAGACAAAAATCGGTTTTTTTAATTTCCCCCAAAATCCTTGAATCATAAAATTATCTGCTCATTATGCTATAACTAACACCAAAAGTCAATGATAAAAAATCGGCAGAGATCATCTGCCGATTTTTATCCAATTTATTTATTTTCTTCTGGCCCGCAACTGCAACAACCGCAATCTTTATCACCAGTGTTCACCTCACATTTGCCATCAGAGCACATCGCTTTACATTTTGGACAATGACATTCAGTTTTGACCAAACGATAAGCACCGGCACCACTACCAATCAAAGCCAAAGTGCCACCCAAAATCGCCAAAGGAGCAAACATGCCGGTAAAAGGACCTTTCCAATGTACAGCCAAAATCGCTACCACCATTATTACCGACAACCAAGAGGCGGCATAACCGGCAAAGACACCTAGCAAGACCATCAACCCGCCCACTAATTCCGCCAAACCGACAAAGTAAGCCCAAAATGCGCCAGCTGACTCCGGGCCGATCATTTTGCCCATCGCAATAGCGGCCATTTCGTTGCCAGGGCCAAGCTTATTATAACCACTATAAATAAAAATCGCGCCAATTGCCAAACGCAAAGCCAAAAGACCAAAATCTTTCATCTGGCCGTGGACACATGGCATAGTGCTACATTTGTGACACATAGGATGTGTAAAAAATTAAAAATAAATACCTAATTAGTATAATTTATTATAGCAAAATAGAAAATGACCGTAAATGATTCTATCCACATTGTCTAGAACTGATTTTTTGCTATAATTATCTATATATTTCATATCATCATATAATAAAAAATTCTAATTTAAATTGTAATAAATTTTATATAACAAAAATAAATATATGCAAAAAAAATATTGGCTAGGCTTTGTTGGGGTGGCTTCAATTTTATTATTAGCGGGAGCAGGTTGTAGTCAAAACGCGAACAACAAAAATGAAGTGGAGACTAAATCGACTAGCACAGAAACATCATCTAACCAAGGCCAAAACAATGATAATCAGACAACCACCAAACTAGAAGACAATCAAAAAAAGCAAGAAAAGGCAAAAAACAACGATGACAAAGAGGTAATAAGCGCTGACGGCGCCGATGCAGAATCGCCAACGGAAGATAACCTCTCGGAAATAGAAAAGGGTGTCAAAGAAATAAGTACTAAACCAACCCCGAGTACGGCTGTGAAAGAATTTACTATCACTGCCAAAACTTGGGAATTCACTCCCGGCACTATCACCGTCAATCAGGGCGACAAAGTGCGACTAAAAATTACCAGCCTTGATGTCACGCACAGCTTTATGCTCAAAGATTATGGACTAAACGTTAAACTTGAACCTAATCAAACTCAAATCATTGAATTCACCGCCGACAAAGCCGGTACCTTTGGCTTCCGCTGTGGCGTGCCTTGCGGCGAAGGTCATAGCAGTATGGATGGCACTTTGATTGTAAAATAAAGTAAGTAAAAAATTCCGAGTTAATCGGAATTTTTTTATTGCAAATTATTTTTTCTTCTATCAATAATTTTTTCTGATAAAAAAATTACTATTTTAAAACTAGCTAAAATGACAATATTGAGTATGATAATTTCAAAATAATTGCCCCCTAGTCTCCCGGCTAAAATTGAAGCTGTCTGAGTGGTGATAAACGGCAGATCCACGCTAATATTGCTTGAAGAAAATTCCCGACTACTACCATCCTCTTTGAAGATTAAATTAATTTTTTTTAATAATGGTGTCATATCTTAAAATAACAATAAAAAACAAACCCTGACACCGGGGTTTGTACATTACAAAGAATAACAATCACCCCGGTCCTTTACGGCCAGGTATGACGATAATTACTAAAAAAATTTAATTTGAGTTTTATAAACATAAAAACGTCTCACATAATAGGAGACGTTTCAAATTTAAAATTGTTACAGCTTGGCTAATATTAGCCATTTTCTACCACAATAGTCTTGATATTTACAAATTCCAATATCCCATATTCCCCCAATTCCCGGCCAAAACCGGATTTCTTGATACCGCCAAATGGCAAACTGACATCAGATTTCATTTGGCCATTGATATAGACTGTGCCCGTTTCTAACTGAGCCGCCAATTGTTTAGCCAATTCTACATTACCGCTAAAAATTGTTCCACCCAAACCATAAGCGCAATCATTCGCCACTCTTACTGCCTCTGCTTCGTCAGCGACTGCGATTACAGGCGCGATTGGGCCAAATACTTCCTCATCAAATAATGGCATACCTTTTTTTACACCACTTACAACCGCGGGAGTGTAAAAAAATCCTTGTTCACCGACTCTCTGACCGCCGCATTCCAATTTAGCACCCAGCGACAGTGACGTTTGTAATTGCTGATCAATTGTTTCTAAACTATCAAGCGATACCATTGGTCCAACATCAGTGGCGGCATCTAGCGGGTCACCAACTTTTAATGCGGAAAATTCTTTTACCAAACCGGCAGTAAATTCTGAGGCGATTTCTTTTTCTACGATAAATCTTTTGGCCGCGATACAACTCTGACCGACATTGCCCTGCAAGCGAGCGGCGGCGGCAGTCTTAATCGCCAATGTTAGATTCGCATCTTTGAGCACGATAAATGGGTCACTACCACCCAATTCCAACACACTCTTTTTTAAGGCTTTGCCCGCAGTAGCGGCCACCTGACTACCAGCTACCTCGCTACCAGTGAGAGTCACAGCCACTACCCGCTCATCTAAAATTATTTTTTCTACTGCCTTAGAACCAATCAATAAAGCCTGAAAAACCCCCTCAGGAAAACCGCTGTCTCTAAAAACCTCTTCAATCGCCAAAGCGCAACGCGGCACATTGGAAGCGTGTTTGAGTAGACCAACATTACCGGCCATCAAAGCCGGCGCAGCAAAACGAAACACTTGCCAAAAAGGAAAATTCCATGGCATCACCGCCAAGACCGCGCCAAGCGGATCAAAACGGACAAAACTCTCTTTGGCTTTCGTGGCAATATTTTTATCAGATAAAAATTTAGCGGCATTATCGGCATAATATTCACACACCAGGGCACATTTTTCTGCTTCCCCATCACCAAATTTCAATACCTTGCCCATCTCCTCTGCCATTAAAATCGCCAGATCTTTTTTTCTCTCTCTTATTTTACCGGCCGCTCTGCGCATGAATTCGGCTCTGTCTTCAAAACTGACTTTTTTCCAAACAGCAAAAGCACTTTTAGAAAGCGCTAGTTTATTTTCAATCTGTTCACTATTTAATTCGTCAAATTGAGCGAATACTTCGCCCGTCGCGGGACTTTGAGAAATGATGGGCATATTATAAATTATTAATTTTCTCTTTGAGCTCTCTATCAAACACTAAATTATTTTCTGAATAGTCAATTGGGCAATCAATGAGCCATACACCCTTGGCATCCAGTGCTTTTTTTACCGCTGGTAAAAATTCTGTAGCACTCTCTATACGTACTCCGTGCGCCCCAAAGCTTTCGGCAAATTTTACAAAATCGGGATTGCCAAAATCCAATCCAAAATTATCAAATTTGGCACTCTGCTGTTTCCATCGGATCATACCATAACCATTATCATTGACGATGACGATCACTAAATTTAATCCCAAACGAATTGCCGTCTCAATTTCTTGCGACGACATCATTAGCCCGCCATCCCCCACTAGTGCTACTACTGACCGATTAGGATCAAGAATTTTAGCGGCAATTGCGCTAGGCAAGCCAGCCCCCATAGTGGCCAGAGCATTATCTAGTAAAACTGTATTCTGCTCATGGGCGCTGTAATTTCTCGCCACCCATAATTTATACATGCCATTATCTAAAGTCAAAATACCATTAGGAGGCAGAGCTGACCGCAAATCTTGCACCAAGCGTTGTGGTTTGATTGGAAAACTATTATCAGTGCTTTTTTGCGCAATATGTGCTTGTAACTTTTCTTTAAGATCATAAAAATAATCAAAATCCCAATGCGGCAATTTGTCTACTGCCTGAGTAAGCGCCCACAAAGAATGTGAAATATCACCCACCACTTCCAAAGTCGGAATATAGACATCATCTACTTCCGCCTCATTAAAATCTAGATGGATCACTCGCCTCTCCTGAGCACTCAAAACGACCGGTGGCTTTTCTTTGATAGTATGGCCGACCACCAAAATACAATCTGATTTTTTGAGCATGGCATGGACAAAATCACCACTGCTTAAAGCGGTTGTCCCCAGGTATAGTGAAGATTTTTCATCTATCACTCCCTTGCCCATCTGGGTAGAGATAAATGGAATTTGAGTCTTATCCAAAAAGGCTTGGAGGTGTTTGCGCACCAATTTGCGATTGGCTCCGGCCGCGACCAAAACAATTGGTGATTTAGCATTCAGCAACAATGAGAGTGCTTGATCAATCGCTTTGGGATCTGGACCGGAACGGCGAATTTTTGTAGGGATAATTGGAATGGCAGAGGTCTCCTCAGCCGCGATATCTTCCGGTAATTCCAGATGCACTGCGCCGGGCAATTCACTCTGAGATAATTTAAAGGCCTGACGAATCAACGAAGGAATCCTATCACCACTAACAATCACCTGCGAAAGTTTAGTAATTGGACTCATCATCTGCACAACATCCAAAATCTGAAAACGTCCCTGTTTACTTTTACGAATTGGCTTTTGGCCGGTAATCACCAGAAGCGGCATGCCCCCCAGCTGAGCATAGGCCACACCGGTCACCAAATTGGTCGCGCCTGGGCCAAGCGTGGAGAGCGCTACCCCGGTTTTGCCGGTTAAACGGCCGACGGTAGCCGCCATAAACACCGCCGCTTGCTCATGGCGCGTGGTGATAAATTTAATACTAGATTGGCGAATAGATTCAAGCAAATCTAGATTCTCCTCTCCTGGCACGCCAAAGATATATTTTATCTCCTCGGCCTCCAAACATTTCACCAATAAATCAGAAGCTTTCATGCAAAATGGATTAAAAAACTATGGATTATAAAATAATTGTAAAGTAAAAACTTTTTAAAAGCAAGAGATTGACAAAAGATAAAAAGTGTTTTAATTTTATGGTCTGTGGCTCTAACCCAAGGGGGACCATGAAGGCGGTTAAGCACTGCAACCGTTGTCGTCAAGAGACCGTGCAGGAAAAGAAGGGGTGCTTCTTCCCGCGCGGGCCGATCAGTGTGACTCGTGTCCAGATCGAATGGTTCTGCCCTTGTGGCAATGCCAATCGCTTTGACACCGAAGTCACCATCAACGAGTACTTCAACGGCGCGCTTCCTGGTGAAAATGAGATGGCCGCCACTACGGAGGACAACTAGATGGGAAAAACAACCCATCATTGGCACGACACCAACTGAGGGAAAAAATCGGCCGATCGTGCCCGGCCGTACCCTTCAAAGATAAACCCCCGAATTAATCGGGGGTTTTTAATTTTATTTGATCTCTATTACTAGCGTCTCTTTTGATGTGTCTTTATAATCCAAACAGTAGCTATCTTTCCCAGATAAAAATATTACAAACAAAGCAACAGCTAAACCAAAATCACGCACACCGGTAGGGCTTGAACCAAACGCCGATGCAATCACCAAAAGATGCAAAGATAATAAGAGCGCCGCCCACCGAGAAAAAATCCCCAGAGCTAGGAATAGAGCCGCAATTATCTCAAAACCGCCATTGAGATAAATTATCCAAGCGCGGCTAAGCGGTGAGATACTCATCGCCCAATTAGGAACTAAACTTACCCACGCGGCTGGATTGGTAATTTGCGCCGTTCCAAACCAAGCCACGACAGCAGCCATACCTAAACGTAAAATTAAAGAGCTTGTAGCATGATAATTTTTCATAAATAAATTATTTTAGAACTCCAATCTTAAAACTGGCTAAAATCCTCTCCACTTTACTATTGCCACTATGCTGAGCATTAAATGCGTCTGATCCATCCTTACCACAAAGACCTAAAATTGCATCCGAGCCGCCAGGATGAGGAGGAATCCAAGCGGTGAGATCGTAAACATTGCCGTTAATCGCCGCCCAACAACTAGAAGCATCTTTATGAACCGCGATTTGTGTCAGTGTATAAGCCGCTCTAATTGAGCTAGTAGCCGAGTCGGCTTGGCCATTGGGGCGGTCACTTTTGCGACTATCTTTGGATGTATTGAAAGATAAAATTATCGCCAAGCCAACCACTGCTAATGCTAAAATTCCAGATATTAATTTTTTATTTTTCATAAAAATCATAATAAAAACGAGATATAATTTCAATTAAATCAATTTACTTCATTCATATAAAATATCATAAACTTTACCACAAACAAAAATACTCTGCAATTAGCAAAGCATTTTTCTGGTAGCCCCAACGGGAATCGAACCCGTATTACCACATTGAAAGCGTGGTGTCCTAGCCATTAGACGATGAGGCCCAATACGCACCTCATTATACACTATTTTTTCAAAAAGTCAAGGTGAATAATAATTTGATAAAACTATTCCACTATGTTAAAATGTTGCCTTAGCGCCCACGATTGGCGCAGGAGGAATGCGATGAAAAACTTCATCGCCAGGGCAATCGTGCATGCCTACGCACGGAACCACCATGCTTTCTGTCAGAAAGATCTCCGGCGCCTGCTGTACTGGGCCAAATCCCAACTCCCCGGAGGGGAGTACAGTCGGATCGTTGGAAGCTATTGTGGCGTGCCATGAAGCGGGGTTTGGGGCGTCCCACCAAAACGCCCCACCAACCAAATATGATTATTCTTGGAATTGAATCATCCTGATGACACCT
>Ga0233425_10005542_pt1 | contig 19812 bp, 18 predicted proteins | sample Watercolumn_Towu_2_FD_181712 | JGI IMG/M metagenome (GOLD analysis project Ga0233425, IMG submission 181712) | Freshwater microbial communities from Lake Towuti, South Sulawesi, Indonesia - Watercolumn_Towuti2014_140_MG | ecosystem: Environmental > Aquatic > Freshwater > Lake | place... | reverse complement strand
CGCGTTCACGCGGCTGAAGACCCCGTGCTTGACCGGGAAGTGGACTTTGAGGTTGCGGACTTCGAGGAGGTTCATTCGTCTCCCTGTAGTGGAGGTTTGGTTGGAATCTTCGCGAGAACCTCATCAACGCGCTGCCAGTTCACGCGCTGCGCCCGTTCTGCGACGCTAGGAGAAGCCCCCAGTAATTGAGCCTTCAACTCTTCGATAGTGAACGGTGGCTCGCGGCGGTGAACCATCGCGTGGCAATTGGGACAAACTGATTTCAAGTCGTTCACCGGGTCGAGGACATACTGCTCGCCGACTTCGCTCAAAGGCTTGAGATGGTGAACGTGGATGAAGCCGGCACCGATTGGGCCATAAACAGCGCCGAAATCAAACTGGCACACAGCGCACCGGTCGCCGTGATGCCGAAGGCAGGCCTCCCGTCCTTTGCGACTTCGCTCGTAGATGTTCACTCTGACGGACACCAGTTTGCCTTCGGAGTATTCGTCGCTGTCAGAGTATTCGTCTGAGAAGATGGTGACGCCAACAGACGGCTTCCTGACCCAGCCAAGCCTTTCCAAGGCTTCAGCCACCTTCTTTCGCATCACCCAGTGAAATTCCGGGTGACTACCGTCTCCCTCCGCGAGCGTCGGCCACCACTGCGACCAATCATCCTCCTTTGGCTTCTCCAAGTGCAGGAACTCACAGACCATCTTTGCCGTGTTGCCGTAAAGGCTGTTCGCTCCGCCATAACCTTGGTAGCCGACCGCAGCAGCCAATTGCCGAGCAGATGCCGAGCGTCCCGGAAAAGTGTATTGGGCCACAAGAATCTCGCGGTTCTTCTCGGGCAATTCTGAAAGCGCCCTCACGTAGTCTTCTACGGTTGGTTCGCTGAAGGTTATCATGTTCGGATGGGTTTAGTGACGAAACGAATTCTCCCCGTTCATTGCCAAAGCGGACACCGCACCCACCGGCCCGGCTCGACTTCCACCAGCTCCGGCGGTTTCTGTGAGCAGTCGCTTTGCGCCTTGGGGCAGCGCGGGTGGAAGCGGCAGCCGCTGGGGAATTGGCCGAGGTTGGGCACGCTGCCGGGGATGGCTTGGAGCCGCTCCAGCTCGTGGCCGAGCTTGGGCACGGAGTTCATCAAGGCCTGCGTGTAGGGATGCAGCGGGCGCTGGAGCAGGGCGCGCGCGGGGGACAGCTCGACAATCTGCCCGGCATACATCACGGCCACGCGGTCGGCGATGTCGCCCACGATGCCGAGGTTGTGCGTGATGAGCAGGATGCTCATGCGCAGGCGGGCCTTGAGGTCGCGGAGCAACTCGAGGATTTGCGCCTGGATGGTCACGTCCAGCGCGGTGGTCGGCTCGTCGGCGACGAGGAGCTTGGGCTCGCTGGCCAGCGCCATCGCGATCATGATGCGCTGTTGCATCCCGCCGGACATCTGGTGCGGGTAGTCGCGGAGGCGCGACTCGGGCGCGGGAATGCCGACGAGTTTGAGCAGGCGGATGACTTCGTCGTCGGTGGCGAATTGCGGGCGGTGGAGCTTGAGCGATTCCTTGATCTGGTTGCCGACGCGAAAGACGGGGTTGAGCGAGGCGCTCGGTTCCTGAAAAATGTAACTCACCACGCCGCCCCGAATCTGGCGCAGGTCCGACTTGCCCATGCGCAACACGTCCTTGCGGTTCACGAGAATTTCACCGCCGACGTAGCGCGCGGGCGGCGTGGGCACCAGGCGCGCGATGGAGAGCGCGGTGACGCTCTTGCCGCAGCCGCTCTCGCCGACGAGGCAGAGCGTCTCGCCCTCGGCAATGGTGAAGGAGACGTCGTCCACGGCGCGCATGGCGTCGCGGCCGGTGCCGAACTCGAGTTGAAGATTTTTGATTTCGAGGAGGGACATGTTGTTTACCACGAAGGCACGAAGGACACGAAGACGACCGGAATCGAAGTGGCCATCGGGATTTTGCGTTCTTTGTGACTTTGTGGTTGGTGATCAGCTCTTGGCGTCTGCGGCATCTCGTAGTCCGTCGCCGAGGAAGTTGAAAGCCAGAACGGTGACGAAGATGGCCGCGCCGGGCGCGAGCAGCCACGGGTAGCTGCGCATGTGCTCGACGTTCTGCGCCGCCGTGAGCATGTTGCCCCAGCTTGCCTCGGGCTCCTGAATGCCGACGGCGAGGTAGCTCAACACAACTTCGCCGAGGATGTAGTAGGGCACGCTCAACGTCGCCGCGACGATGACGTAGCTGAACGTGTTCGGCAGGATGTGCCGCGCGATGATGCGCCACGGCGGCAACCCGAGCGCCTTCGCAGCCAGCACGAACTGCCGCTCGCGCAGCGACAGCGCCATGCCGCGGATGACCCGCGCCATGCCCGCCCAGCGCACGAAGGCGAGGATGGCGATGATCATCAGGTAGGCCTGTGTGGAGCTGATGTTCGATGGAAACGCGGCGCGCAGCGCGAGGATGAGGTAGAGCGCGGGCATGGACATGATGAGCTCGCACACGCGCATGACGACGGCGTCCGTGGCGCCCGCGAAGTAGCCCGAGATGCCGCCAACCGTGAGGCCGACGGTGAAGGAAATCAAAATCCCGACCAGCCCGATGGAGAGCGACACTTGCGCGCCGAAGACCACGCGCGAGAACACGTCGCGCCCGAACTGGTCCGTGCCGAGCAGATACACCGGATGGCTCGCCTCGCCTGTGCCGAAAAGATGCGTTGTCGCGGGCAGCAGGCCGAGCAGCTTGTATTTGTCGCCCTTGACGAACAGGCGGACGGGCTTCGAGTCACCGGCGACGGGCGCGTAGGCGAACTGTCCTTCCTTCTGCTCGTAGCGCGGCACAACGGGGCGCAGCCGTTCGAAGCGCACGCCGGTCGGTGGATGGAAGAACCGCTCGCGGTCCTGCCGTTCGTAGTGATATGGCGCGACGAAGCCGGCCACGAGCGCGATGGCATAAAGCACCACGAGCAGACAGCCACCGGCCATCGCCGAGCGGCGGCGGCAAAGTCGCTTCCAGAAGAGCTGGCCGGGCGAGAGCGGCTTTGCGCTCAGCGCGGTTCCCGAAACTGATGATGCGGGCGCGCTCATTCCTTGACCCGGATTCGCGGGTCGCTCCACGCCAGCAGCAGATCGGCGACGAAGTTGCCGATGACGAGCATGACCGTGGCGAGGATGACCGAGTTGACGACGAGGTAGCTGTCCTTCGCGAAAAAGGCCTCGAGTGTCAGGCGGCCGAGGCCCGGCCAGGCCATCACGTTTTCAACAATGAACGCGCCACTGAGCAGGCCCGCCAGCGAGTAGCCGAAAATGGTCAGCAACGGGTTGATGGCATTGCGCAGCGCGTGCTTCCAGACGACCCAGCCCTCGCCCAAGCCGCGGGCGCGGGCCGCGGTCACGTAGTCGGCGCAGAGCGTGTCGAGGAGATTCGAGCGCATCTGCCGCATGATGCCGGCGAGTTCCGACGCCGCGAGCACGGCGACGGGCAGCACGAGATGGTGCGCGCGATCGCGCAGGCGCTCCCATCCCGTCATAATGTCCGCGAGTGAACCCTGCGCGCCGCCTATGGGGAACCAGCCCGTGACCGCGGCGAACAGCAGCGCGAGCAACGCCAGCAGGACTTCCGGGATGGAGAGGCCGAGGAACGCCAGCAGCGCGCAGTTGCGGTCCACCCACGAGTCTTTCTTGACCGCGGCCCAGATGCCAAGCGGGATGGCGATGCTCCACGCCAGCAGCATGGCGAAGAAGGAGAGGAGAAACGTGTTCCAAAGCCGCGACGCGAGCAGTTCGGTGCTGGGAATCTTGTATTGGATGGACAGGCCGAGGTCACCCTGCGCGGCGTTCTTCAGCCAGTGGACGTATTGGACATACCACGGCTTGTCGAGGTGCCAGCGGGCCTTCATCGCGGCGATGGTCTCGGGCGAAATCTGCGGATGCTGCGACAGGGCGTCCAGATAGGTGCCCGGCGAGAGCGACATGAGCAGGAACGTCAGCAGCGACACGCCGAGCAGCACCGGGATGAGGTGCAGGATCCGCCGCGCCAGATAAGTCCACATGGTTGCGCGCCAGAGAGTGCCGGACGCGCGCGACCCAAGGCGAGTGAAAAGGACTCGTGCAGTCGCGCGGGCGGAACATCCGTGCCACTTCGAAACTCCACGCTCGACTTTCCCAATGCCGCCGCGAATCTTCGCGCGCGTCACCAAGTCCAACGCGCATCGCCATGAAGACCATTCACCGCCTGCTGTTCACCGCGTTCCTCGTCTCGCTGCCGTGTGCTGCGCACGCTGCGAAGATTGAGCCGCCGCTTGTCGCGAACTGCGAGCCGGGCATCCGCGGCGGACGCCTCGTCGTGGCCACGATCAGCGACCCGAAGACCTTCAATCCGATCATGCAGAACGAGTCTTCCTCGCGTGATCTCATCCGCTTCATGTTCTCCAGTCTCACGGACCTCGACTGGCCGACGCAGACCGCCAAGCCCCTCGTCGCGCATTCGTGGAAGGCGGAAGCCGACGGCTGCACGTGGACGTTCAAGTTGCGCCGCGGCATCAAGTGGTCCGACGGACGGCCGCTCACCGCGGATGACGTCGTGTTCTCGTGGGCGACGATGTATGACAAGCGCTTCGTCAACGCCAACGCGGACCTGTTCAAGATTGACGGCAAGCAGTTCGAGGTGACGAAGGTGGACGACTGGACGGTGAAGTTCGTGACGCCTGCGCCCTACGCGCCGTTCGTCGAATATGCCGGCGGCGTGGCGATCATTCCGAAGCACAAGCTCGCCGCGTCCGTGGCCGACGGCAGCTTCGAGTCCGCCTACGGCATCAACACCAAGCCCGAGGACCTCGTGAGTTGCGGGCCGTTCAAGATGAAGCAATTCAAGGCCGGCCAGTTCACGTTGCTGGAGCGCAACCCCGACTTCTTCATGACCGACAAGAAGGGCCAGCAGATGCCGTATCTGGACAGCGTCATCTACCGCGTCGTGCCGGACCTCAACGCGATGTCGCTGAGCTTCCTGAAGGGCGAGAGCGACGTGCACGAGACCGTCCGGCCGGACGAGTTCTTGCGGTTCAAGGAGGAATCGGCGAAGGGCAAGTTCAACGTGCTCGACCTGGGCGTCGGGCCGGAGCGCGGCTTCCTGTGGTTCAACCTGAACCCCGGCAAGAACGAGAAAACCGGCAAGCCCATCGTGGACCCGAGGAAGTTCAAGTGGTTTTCGCAGGCGAAATTCCGGCAAGCCGTCTCGCACGCGATTGACCGGCCGAGCATCATCAAGTCCATCTACGCCGGCCGCGCACAGGTCAACTATGGCTACATCTCGGCGTGCATCACCAAGTGGCACAACCCGAACACGCCGCAGTATCCCTACGACCTCGCCAAGGCGAAGGCCATGCTCAAGGAGATCGGCATCGAGGACCGCAACAACGACGGCTTCATGGAAGACGCGGAGGGCAACGTCATCGAGTTTTCGCTGAACACGAACACGGGCAACAACGTGCGGGACCGCATCGCCGTGTTCATCCAGGAAGACCTCAAGCGGCTCGGTTGCAAGGTCAATTACAAGCCCGTCGAGTTCAACACGCTGGTGCACATGATTGACGACACGTTCGACTACGAGGCCATCCTGCTCGGGCTGGGCGGTGGCGGCGCGGACCCGGCGGCGAGCATGAACGTGCTCCAGTCGAGCGGGTTCACGCATTTCTGGTTTCCGAAGCAGAAATCTCCCGCCACGCCGTGGGAGAAGCGCATTGACGAGCTGATGAACGAGCAGATCAAGGCCATTGACGAAGCGAAGCGCAAGTCGCTGTTCAACGAAGTCCAGCAAATCCTTGGCGAGCAGATGCCGTTCATTTACACCGTCTCCCCGTTCAGCTACGCCGCGGGCAACTCCAAGCTGGGCAACCTCCGCCCCACCGTGCTGAGCAGTTACCGGCTCACGTGGAACGCCGAGGAACTCTACTGGAAGAAGTAGCGCGGCGGGCCCCGCTACGTCATTCGTCCAAACCCGTGCTGAACTTACACATGGCCGACTACCTCTTCGAAAGACTCGCCGCCGGAGATGGCGACACGCCCGCCGCTGGCGACACGGTCGTCGTCCATTACACGGGCTGGCTCACGGACGGGCGCAAGTTCGACAGTTCGCGCGACCGCAATGAGCCGTTCGAATTCACGCTCGGCCGCGGCGAAGTCATCGCGGGCTGGGATGCGGGTGTGGCGCAGATGCGCGTCGGCGACAACGTGAAACTGACGCTCCCGCCGGAGCTGGCCTACGGGGAAAGCGGTTATCCCGGCGCGATTCCGCCGAACGCGACGCTGGTGTTCGAGGTCGAGCTGCTGGCCATCCGGTAGCGGTTACTTCAAGCCGATGCGGAAGAGGTGCTGCTCGCCGCGGATGAACAGCGCGCCGTCCGCCGCCGCATACGAGGCGAGCGTGCGCTCACCGAGCGGATTCTCCGCGAGCTTCTCGAACGCGGTTCCGGCCTTCACCACCACGCCGGTTCCATCCTCGCCGAGGAAATAGACGCGGCCCTCCGCGTGCAGCGGCGAGGCGGAGAACGCGCGGCCGAGCCGTTCGTTCCACAGGACGCGCCCGGTCTTCGCGTCGAGGCACGTGCCGAAGCCGTCGTCCGACGCGGCATACAATTCGTCGCCGACCAGCAACAGCGACGGCGTCTTCGGCGCTGACCTCGACACCGACCACGCGACGTGCGTGTCCGTCACGTCACCCTTCCCGTCGGGGCGGATGGCGAGGACGTTCGCGCGGTCGAAGCCGGAACTCAGGAACACAAGCCCGTGCCCGAACACCGGCCGCGGCACCACCGAGTATCCTTCGCCGTAGCGCACGCGCCAGATTTCCGAGCCGCCCTTCGGGTCGAGCGCCGAAACTCCGCCACTGCCGGGAGTGATGATTTGCTTTCGGCCGTTGATCGTGATGACGAGCGGCGTGCTGAACGAGAACCGTTTGCCCGCCGTCGTCGAGCGCGGGACTTTCCAACGCACCGCGCCGTCGGACTTGGCAAGCGCGGCGATGAACGGGTCGTTCGCGCCATCGCAACTGAACACCAGCACGTCGTCCACGAGCGCGGGCGAGCCGCCGTTGCCGTGCACGGGCGGATACGGGAGGCTCGTGTTCCGCCAGAGCACCTTGCCGGCGAGGTCGAGGCACGCCGTGCCCATGTGGCCGAAGTGCACATACACGCGCTGCCCCTCGACGATGGGCGTCGGGCTCGCCTGCGTGTTCTTCGCATGATGTCGCGGCGCGGAACCCACGTTGACCACCTCCGAGTCCCACACTGTCGCGCCGGACTTCGCATCGAGGCACAACGCACGCAGGCTCGGCCCTTCACCGACGGATGTGGTCAGGTAAACACGTCCATCCACGATCACGGGCGAGGACCAGCCCTTGCCCGGAATCTCCTTCTTCCACGCGACATTGTCCGTCGCGCTCCACTTCACCGGCAGACCGCGCTCCGTGGACAGCCCCTGTCCGGTCGGCCCGCGGAATTCAGGCCAGTTGCCGGCGCGGGACGGCAGTGTGAAAAGGAGGACAATGTAGGCGGTTGCAAGAGTGCGTGGATTCATGCCGGTTCGGATGGCGCAGCATGGACGCCCCTGTTGCAAAGCGTATTCGCCGCCGCGGCCTTCAGGACGCTTCAAGCCGCGGCGACTTTCGCGATGCGGACCGTGCAGACCGGGCAGCAGAGGTGAAACGCCGTGTCCACCGTGTTCTGGGCGAACGGCAGGTCCAGCTTGTGCCACTGGTCCTGCAGGTCGCGCACCCGCCCGCACACGCTGCACGTGGCGACGAAGCGCTTCAACGCGCTGAACGCCGCCGCCATCGCTTCCGAATCCGTGACGCGTTGGATGAGGTAGGATTGCAGTTCGACGAGCCGCACCGCGACACGCAATCGCGCCTGAAGCAGGTCCTTGTCGGACGGCTTGCTCAGGAAATCGTCCGCGCCCGCCTCCAACGCGAGAGCATGGACTCCTTGCCGCCGCGCGCCGTGATGAGGATGGCGTGAAATGGCGCGATGTTGCGCGCGCGAACCTTCCGGATGAGGTCCACGCCCGTCATCTCCGGCATGAACCAGTCCAGCAGCGCGATGTGGATCGTGGCGTCGTGCTAAAGCGCCTGCCAGACTTCCTCTCCATTCGAGGTGGGAACGACCCCGTAATCCCGCTTCCCACTTGCCGAGCAGTGCCAAGAGCATCTGCCGCGTGGAGGGGTCGTCGTCGGCGACGAAAATCTCCATCTGCGGGTCGAACGGGCTCGGCTGGGCGCGAAGCCCAGAATGGGGGAGTTTCTACCGATGGAGGCTGGCAGGCGCAACTACAATCTGCCTCCGATGCCCGCACAATTGCGGAGCACTGCTGCTGGAACTACGCGGATTCAGCGGCTGCCGTCACCATGCGGGCAGCGTCAGCGTGAGTTGCCGGTCGCCGCGAAGCACCACGGCCTGCCAGCGGTCTCCCGGCGGATGCGCCAGCCAAAGCAGCGCGACAAACATCGCAACGGTAGGGGTTGCTGGTTTCATGGTCAGTTCTGCGTTTGCTTCAGCTTCACCTCGTGCCCGGTCTTCTCCACGTTGCCTGACTTGTCCGCCGCGGTGGCGAGGACGCGCCCGTCCGCCGGGATTGCGAGTGAGATTTCCCAATCGGCCACGCCCGCATGCAGGGACACGATGCGCGCGGCGTGGCCGTTGACGGTGATGGCTGCGATGTCACCGTTGTCCTGCGTGATGCCGCAGACGCTCAAGTTCGCCCCGTCGCGCCGGACGCTGGTGATCATCGTGGCGGGCGGGAGGTCGTCCACGGGGTCAAGCAGCGTGGGGAACGCGACGCCCTTGACCTCGGCGGCGCGAACATCTTTGCCGGTGAAGCCAGTGATTTCATGGAAGTCCGCGCCGGACGCGGCCTCGGGGAACTTCGCGCTGACGACCTTGGTGACTTCGCCGCGGCCGAAGTAATCGTGGAAGTAGTAGGCCACGGGATTCGACAGCTTGCTGTTTCGCGGGCCGCCGCCGAGGTCCACGACCTTGCCGTAACGCGACTCGCTGTTCTTCACCGCGACGTTTTGGAAGTGCCCGGCAGCGTCCGTGCCGGGCGAGGTGCACGCGAGCTGGATGAGAGGGTCGCGGCCGATGCGGCAGTTTTCGAGCAGCACGTTTTCGTAGGTGAAGCTGCCGTGCTGGACGCTTTCGTCGTCGTGGCCGCGGTTGATCGGTTCGGCGTCCACGCGGTTGAGGCGGAGATTGCGATACACGTGCGCGTCGTAGTCGGGGTGATAGACGCCGTAGGCCGCGTGGTCCACCTGCAGGCCATCCATCAGGAAGAATTGAAGGTTCGGGCGCAGCACGTAGTGCGTCTCCCACGCGCGGAGGTTGCGCGCGATGAAGGGATGGCGCCGGTCGCCGCGCACGGAGCCGTTCACGTCGTCGCCGAAGTTGAAGCTGTAGAGCCCCTCGCTGTGCGATTCGTTGTCCTCGAAGCGCAGGAACGGCAGCGTCCGCACGTCGGTGACCTCGCGTTCGCCGTCGGGCCGGCGCACGGCGAGCAACGGGCTGAAGTTGCTGCGCTTGGCGATCTCGAAGCGGTAGCCGTATTCGTCGTTCTCGCAGGAGACGTTTCGCGTGAACGTGTTCCGGCCGTTGGCCCACCAGAAGCCCGCGCCGTCGTTCGCGTCGAACGGCAGCACCTGCTTGGGCAGCGGCCGCGCACGATACGCCTGCACCGCGAGGTTGCGGTCCAGCACGTTGTATTGCTCCGTGGCGTCCTCGAGGAAGAACCCGTGCCCGACCGACTGGTAACCGACGCAATCGCGCACCAGCAGGTAGTCCGTGCCGTGAATGGTGATCCACCGGTTGTGCGAATCCCAGATGCTCGCGCCGGTCACGCCGCTGCCGCGCATCGTGTCGCGCACCAGGTGGAAGTGGATCGCATACTTGCCAAGCACGCCCTCCTTGCCGAGGTGCCGGAACTCCGCGTAGCTGATGCCGCCCGCGCTGGCGGAGTGATACATCGTGTGCCCGCGCACGCCGTCGGGCTTCGCGGACTCGATGATGACGTTGCGCGAGAGGTTCGCGACTTCGCTGCGCGTCGCACCATCGCCGAAGTGTTCGTTCGCGAGCGGCTTGTCGAGCGTGAGCGCCGCGCCGTCGAGCTTCGCGATGAACCGCTCCTCGGTCTGCGGCGGTTTCGGCCGGCGGCTCGAAGGGCGATACGAATTGCCGTTGTGCGATTCCTTCGATGCGGTGATCAGCACTCGGTCGCCGACTCGCCAACCGGTGACGGACTCCTGCAACGTGACGGTCGAGTCGCCGGGCTTGGCGGGGGCAGCGAGCTTCACCCAAGTGCGGTTCATCGGCGCGCCATGCACGTCCCAAGTGCCGCCGCAATTCACAATGGCGGGCAGCGTGTTTGTGTCTGTGCCCGTGAAGTGGACGAGCCGGATGATCGAGGTGATACCCGCGGGGATGGGCTGCGCGCGTGTGCCAAGTTCGAGCGTCGGGCGCGGACCGCCTGGCTTCGGTGCAGGCGCGTCGTCGTGGCAATTGAAGCCGTCCTCCGTGGTGGACTCGCCGGGCTCGACCTTGATGAGGCCGACGTCGAGCCGCGTGGACTTGTCGCGCACGAACGTGAGCGTGCCGGCCACGTGCACCATGCGGATGGCGGCATCCGAGTTCACATCGTAGTTGACCGTGTGTCCGGCGCGGACCTGCACAAAGTCGCCCGCCTTCGGCGCGCGGCCATCGGCCCACGTGCGCGTGTCGGACCAGTTGCCATCGCGCGCGGAGTGGGCGTTGAAGGTGACGGGGCCGGGCGCGGCCACTGCGGTTTGCGCGAGTGCAACGACGGCAAGGCAGAGTTTCAGGACTGTTCTCATGGCAAGCATCGGGGCTCTCGGAGCAGACTTCTCACGCGCGGCATGGATTCATTGGCGGAGCGCCTCCACGCCCCATCCCCCATGAACCTGCCCTCGGCCGACCACCCCTCACCCGCCCTTCGGGCTCCCTCTCCCCTCCTCGGAGGAGGGGAGAGGGATGGGGTGAGGGGTGGCCGCGCGGCTCACGAGGACGTCGCCTTCACCACCCGCTCCGCGATTTCACCGCCGATGGCCAGTGATGCCGTCGCGCCCGGGCTCGGCGCGTTGACCACGTGCAGCGCGTTCGCCCGCTCGACGAGGCAGAAGTCCTGCACCAGTTCGCCCTCGGGCGCCATCGCCTGCGCGCGCACGCCCGCGCCGCCGGCTTCGAGGTCGTCCTCGCGCAAGCCCGGGACGAGCCGGCGAAGCGACTCGCAGAAGAGCCGCCGGCTGAACGAGCGCTTCACTTCCTCCCAGCACATGCGCTTGTGCCTGCCGAGGAAGCGCCACAGCCCGCCGAAGCCGAGCGCGTCGCACAGGTCGCGCAGGTTCACGTCCGACTTGCGATAGCCCTCGCGCGCGAAGGCGAGCACGGCGTTGGGCCCGGCCTCGATGCCGCCCTCGATGAGCCGCGTGAAGTGCACGCCGAGAAACGGGAACTGCGGGTCCGGCACCGGATAAATCAAGTGGCGCACAAGCGACTGCCGGTCCGCGCGCAGCTTGTAGTATTCGCCGCGGAACGGGAGGATGCGCACGGCGCTCCGTTCGCCGGCGAGCGCGCTTACGCGGTCGCTGTGCAGTCCGGCGCAGGTGATGATGAAGTCCGACTCGTGGTCGCCGTTCGTGGTGCGCGCGAGCCAGCCCCCGACTCCCCCCGACTCCGAGTCGGGGTTCGCGCGGGGCTCGATCGCGGTGCACTTCGCGCCGGTCACGATGCGGCCGCCCGCCGACTCGATGTGCCGCTGCATCGCGGCGCAGACCTGCGGATAATCCACGATGCCCTCCTGCGGCACGCGCAGCCACGCGACGCCGCCGACGTGCGGCTCGATGGCGAGCGCCGCGTCGCGCGTCAGCCATTGCAAGCCCTCGAGCCCGTTCTGCGCGCCGCGCTCCTGCAACGCCCGCAACCGCGGCACTTCCGACTCGTCCGCCGCCACCACGAGCTTGCCGCAGACTTCGTGCGGGATGGCGTTGGCGGCGCAGAAGGCGGTCATCTCGCGGATGCCCTCGACGGCGAGGCGCGCCTTGAGCGAGCCGGGCTTGTAATAGAGTCCGCAGTGAAGGACGCCGCTGTTGTGGCAGGATTGGTGGCGCGCGACGCCGGTTTCCTTTTCGAGAATGGTGATGCGCGCGCCCGGCAGGCGGTGGCCGAGCTTGAGTGCCGTGGCCAACCCGATGATGCCGCCGCCGACGATGATGATCCGTGTCGCTGCCACGGCGGCGCATCGTGCGGAGCGCGGTGCGAAGGGTCAACGGCGAAGCGGCCACGGGAATCCATTCCGGCGCATTTCACCTTTTGAGCACCCTTTGCAAGTTTCCGTAGCGAAACGCACGTTCGCCTGTATTTCACCGGTTTCCTACCCTTGGTTTTCGAGGGGAATTGGCATTTGTCCAAAAACTGAAATGCACCCAATCCATCCCCACATTCGCGGCCGTCTCGATGTCAGCCGTCGGCGTGCACCAGGCGGTGACGCAGATGGCGAAGCTGTTCAAGTGAGCGGATTCCAGCGTCCCTATTTCACCCACTCGATGCGAAAGCGCCGCGCATCGTCCACGCCGAGTTCGAGCTGCGCGGCGTTGTGGAACAGCTCGCGGCTGACCTTCGGCTGCGCGAACCCGGCCTTCTTGCGCTGGCGCTGCAATTCCTCGAGCGCGAGCACGTCGAGCGCGACTGGGTCGGTGCTGAACCAAAGCTGGTTCAACGCCGCCGAGTAGTGCAGCAGCGGCCGCTGCTCGCCCTCGTGCTGGCACAACAGCGCGTCGGTGACGTGCAGCACCGCGCGGTCGCCGAGCTCGCGCATCGCGAAAAGCTCGGGCACCGCCTCGAACAGGTGCGCCACGTGCGCATCGAATCGCAGCGTGTTGTCCGCCGAGCCGAGCGCGAGGCTCTGCAAGTGCCCGCACACGCCCATCACGTTGTGATTGAGCAAGGGCGAGATGGTCACGTGCCGCGTGAGCGTGCGCGTGAGCAGCTTCGACACGTGCGAGCGCCGTCCGACGTCGTCTCCCTTGCGGCCGAACTCGAGATCACCGAAGCGCGGCGTGCCCACCAGCGCGCGCTCGTAGGTGACGCGCTCGTCCCAGCCCGAATCCTGCGCGCCCTCGACGCGGACGCCGAGGCGTTCGCCCAGCGCGGTGAAGCCCGCCTCGCGAAGGTCCGCCATGTGCCTGTCCCAGATGACGATGTTCCGCGCCGGCAGGCCGGACTCGATGAGCGTGGCGGCCACCGCGGCGACGACTTCCGGACGCGTGCCGCTCGTCACGCCCGGCGCGGAGTAAACCTTCAAGCCCACGATGTCGTTCGTGGTGACAAGCGAGCGCCACGCGTCGCGCGTGGTGCGCTTGCCCGCGAGATGCTGCAAGCCGCGCTCCACCATCGCGCGGACCACGTCCGGCCGCGGCAGGAACTTGTCCGTCGCGCGCGTGTTCTCGGCGATGACAATGCGCGGGCGGACGGGCGCCTTGGCACCGGCACGGTCGGCGGCGAGGGCCGAACCGGGGAGGAGTTCCCCGGACACGACGAGCGCTAGGACGCGCATCGCGCCGGGGAAGAGACGGAGAATCTGCGCGTTTCTTGACACTGCGAGCGGCGAGTGTTACCAGCGGAGCCGATGCTGACGACACAAAAAGCGGTCGCATTGTGCGGGTCGTTCGCGGCGGTCGTCGCGCTCGTCACGCCGCTGGGCGGCTGCACGCCGCCCGGACCGCGCGCGCTGCTCCGGGGCGAGAGACTGCTGCGGGAAGGCGATGCTGAGGGCGCGCTCGCGCCGTTGAAGGAGGCCACGACGCACCTGCCCCAGATGGCGCAGGCGTGGAACCACCTCGGGCTCGCACACCACGCGCTCGGCCAGACCGGAGATGCCGCGCGCGCCTACCGGCAGGCGCTGTCACTCGACCCGAACCTCGCCGTGGCCCGTTTCAACTTCGGCAGCCTGCTGCTCGAGAATGGCAACCCCGCCGCGGCGGTGAACGAACTCGCTTCCTTCACCATCCAGCGCCCAAAGGCGCCCGAGGGTTGGGTCCAGCGCGGACGCGCCGAGTTGCTCGCGCGGCAGTTTGACCCGGCGGACCGGAGTTTTCGCAACGCGACGAACCTCAATCCGCGCCTCGCGGAGGCGCACAACGGAATCGGCCTCGCGCAGCTTCATCGCAACCGCCCGCGCGACGCCTACGCGAGCTTTGCTTCCGCGAGCCAGACGCAGCCGGGCTACGCGCCCGCGGTGCTCAACCTTGCCGTAGTCACGCACCAGTTCATCGCGCCGCGCCAGCCCGAGTATCGCGCGCACGCGCTGCAAAAGTATCGCGACTACGCCGCGCTGCCGGACGTGCCGAACCGCGAGGCCGTCGCGCTCGTCATCAAGGCGCTGGACTCCGAGTTGAATCCGACACGCATCACAGCGGTGAACACCAACGCCGCGCCCGTGCCACCGGCGGTCCAAGCGCGTCCACCGGAAACGAACCCGGTCGCAACGAAGTCGCCCGCCACGAACGTCATGCAGATCGCGGCGAACACGCCGAAGACCGAGAAGGCCGCGCCGAAAGTCCGCCCGGGCGAACTCGCGCCATTCAACCCGGGCGTCATCGGCGAAAAACCCGCGCCTACGACCCGGGTGGAGCCGCCGCCGGTCGCGGTGGCCGTTGTCCCGCCACCGGTCATTGCCACGCCGCCATCGCCGAAGGCCGTGGCGGTCGAACCATCAACTCCCCCGCGCGCGAACACGCAACCGCCCCGACTCGGAGTCGGGGGAACCAATCCCGCCGCTGCTTCGCCGGCTGAAACGAACTCGCCCTCGCCCGTTCCGGTGCGCCCCACGGTCGAGTCGCCGGCGGGCAACGAGCCGCGCTACTCATATCGCAACCCGTCGCGCCCATCGGCAGGCAACCGCTTCGCCGCGGAGAATCACTTCGCGCAGGGCGAGGAGCAGCGCGACCGCCGCCGGTGGGCCGAGGCGCTCGGCCATTACGAGAAGGCCATCGCCGCGGACCCGTCGTTCTTCGAGGCCCAGTTCTATGTCGCCATGGTGGCGCACAACCTCGGGCAATGGCCGCGCTCGCTTTCCGCGTATGAGAAGGCGCTCGCGTTGCAGCCGGCGTCCTTGAGCGCGCGGTTCAACTTCGCGCTTGTGCTCGAAAAGGCGGGCTTCGTGCGCGACGCGGCGACGGAGTTGGAGCGCCTGCTCACGGATTATCCCGACGCGGACGCCGCGCATCTCGCGCTCGGGAACCTTTACGCGAAGCGGCTCGGCCAGAACACGGCCGCGCGGCGGCACTACGTGCGCGTGCTGGAAATCAACCCGGCTCACTCGCAGGGAACAGAAATCCGCTACTGGCTGCGCGACCATCCGCCGTAAAGTCGCTTCGCGCCCGCCGTGAAGGCGGCGACGGCAGGAATTGGAATCCGGCGAGTTTGAAATGTGCAGGATCCGGGAAGGAGCGGGGGAGACACTCAACGCCCAACTTCCAACGTCCAACTCGTGGCCTGCCCAGTCAGCCCTGCTCCTCTTCGGGCGGCGCGGTGAGAAGTTCGCGCGCGTCGTCGGCTTCGCTTGCCGGGACTTGCACGCGGATGCCACCGACGGCGAGCGAGTAGCCGTCCACGCTCAGCGCGGACAGTTCACTGGCGACGACCGCGTGAAATCCCGACGCCTCGAGCCGCGAGCGCACGAGCTGCGCCTCCGCGGGACTGAACGAGGTATGGATGGTGACGAGTGACATATGGCGAAGGTGCCGCAAACAGCGCGCGGTCAAGCCGCGGCGGCGGGAGCGGACGGCGCGGCGCGGACCTCGGCGAACACCATCGTGCCGCTGGCGTTTTGCAGGAGGCTGGTGACGCCGACCTCGATTTGCTGTCCGACGTGGCGCGCGCCGTTGTTCACGACGACCATCGTGCCGTCGCTCAGGTAGCCGATGCCCTGCCCCTTGTCCTTGCCCTCGCGGCTGACGCGCAACGAAAGCGTCTCGCCTGGAAGGATGACGGGCTTGAGCGCGTTCGCGATCTCACTGATGGACACATGCGCCACGCCCTGCAGCTCGGCGATTTTGCCGAGGTTGTAGTCGTTGGTGTAGAGCTTGGCGCCGAGGAGCTTGGCGAGGTGCACGAGCTTGGCGTCCACCTGGCTGTCGGACAGCGTGTCGGCCTCGTGAATCTTCACGTCGGTGCGCGGGCTGCGCTGGAGGCGCGCGAGCATCTCGAGGCCGCGACGTCCGCGCGCGCGTTTCACCATGTCCGCGCTGTCGGCGACGTCCTGAAGCTCGCACAGCACGAAGCGCGGCACGACCACCGTGCCCTCGATGAAGCCCGACTCGATGAGGTCGGCAATGCGGCCGTCAATGATGACGCTCGTGTCCAGCAGCAGGATGTTCGGCGGCTTGGTGTGCGACTGAAAGCGCACGTAGGGGATGATGAGCGCGATGTCCTCCTTGTTGCTGCGCATGGCCATGACCATGCCGATGTAGCCGAACCCGATGAACAGGCCGAGGCGGATGAGCCACATCGTGGACTCGTCGCGCACGTAGTAGAAGAGCTGAGAGCGATCGAGCATCCATGCCACGAGCGAGCCGAGCGCAAGGCCGAACGTCGCCGCCGAAAACGTGCGCAGCGAAAAGCCCTTGAGCATCTCCTCGATGGCGATGAGCAGGCCGCCGAGGCCGAAGCCCGCAAGCGTCCACCACCGGCCCGCGTCCAGCAGGTCGGGCGACACCTGGCTTACGCCGTAGCCGAAGAGCGTGCACAGCGACAGGAAGAAGATGCGGATGGCCCAGAGTGACATGTCAGAAGCGATTGGATTTCTCGCGCGGCGAGAGCAGCGGTTCGACCCGCGAGGATGCGTTGGTCTTCACGGTCTTGGGCTTCACGAGGAAGCCGTAGAAAAGGCCGTAGCGGTTCAGGTTGCTCACGAGCGTGCCCGCGTCGTCCACCACGTGCCCGCCCCGGCCGAAGAGTTGGTTGGCATTGATGGCGACGGCATTGGCATTGGTGAGGAGCGCGTTCACATTGGAGCCCAGCGTAGGCAGCGCGGCGAGGAAACGCTGGAACTCGGCCGCAGTCTTGTCGTCCTTGAGCAGCGCGCCCGCGATGCCCTTGCCCGCGTTGAGGTCGGAAAGCACGTTGGTCACCTGCGCCGTGGCGAGCTGGATGTTGCGGATGGCCACGCCGACTTCGGCGCGGTTGGTCACGACGAGCGATTCCAGTTCATTGGCCACCTTGCTGAGTTGCGTCGAGAAGAACAGCAGGTTGCTCACCGCGCCGCTCGCCGGAGATTCGTTGGTGAGGATGAGCCGGTCCACGCGCGCCACGGCGGCATCGGCCTTGGCGACGAGCTTGGTCGCGTCGTCGGCGAGCGTTCGGATCTGCTCGGAGAGGCGGCGGAAGTTCACCACGGCGGCGCTGGCGTTGGTGAGGCTTTCGTCGGACAGCACCGTGGCGTCCACGCGCGCGACGGCTCCCTGCAGGGTCTCGACAGCCTTGTCCACCTTGTTGATGGTGCCGAGGACGGAGCGCGCGGCCTCCTGCAAGTTGAACGGCGGCTCGGCCTTCAATCGTGCGCCGTCCTTGAGGAACGGCCCGAGGTTCCTCGTGGGGGTGATGGACACGAATTGGTCGCCGAGGATTCCCGACGGCTCGATGGTGAACACGGCATCGGCGTGCACCTCGTAACGCGAGTAAATGGTGAGCGTGACGAGCACGGACTTGTTGTCCGGGCTCAGGTCGTAGCGCTGCACCTTGCCGACCTGCACGCCCGCCAGCAGCACGGGCGCGCCGCGCTTGAGGCCGCCGATGTTGGCCGTCTCGACAATGACCGAGTAGGTGCGGCTGAAGGCCGTGAGCCCCTTGGTGAACGTGAGCAGCAGCGCAGCGAGCGCGACGAGGCCCACGAGCACGAACAGGCCGACCTTGATTTCGAGACGCTGGGAACTCATGGCGGACGGCGGTCAGAATGGCGCGGCTGCGGCGAAATTCATAGTGGAATGCGGCTCACGCCACGCGGGTCTCGCCGCTGAACTCGTGGTCCTTCGCGTCGGAAATGCCCTGCACGAACCGGCTCACCACCGGGTCCGGCGATGCGACCAACTCCGCCGGCGTTCCTTCCGTGTAGATGCGCCCCTCGTGCAGCAGCAGCACGCGGTGGCCGACGGTGCGCACGCTGCGCATGTCGTGCGTGACAACGACGGACGTGACCTTGAGCCGCTCGCAAACGCGCACGATAAGCTTGTCAATGCTGTCGCTCACCACCGGGTCAAGCCCTGTCGTCGGCTCGTCGTAGAGCACGATCTCCGGCCGGTAGACAATCGCGCGCGCGAGACCGACGCGCTTGCGCATGCCGCCGGAGAGTTCGCTTGGTTTCTTCCTGCCCGTGCCCGCCAGTTCGACCATGTCGAGCGACTCCGCCACGCGCGAGGCGATTTCGGCGGCGGTGTGCCGGCCTTCGCGCCGCAGCACGAAGCCCACGTTCTCCTCCACCGTCAGCGAGTCGAAGAGCGCCGCCCCCTGGAAGAGCATCCCGAACTTGCGGCGCACGCGGATGAGCGCGCGCTCATCCAACCGCGAGATGTCTTCGCCGTCCACGCGCACCTCGCCCGAATCGGGCCGCAGCAGGCCGATGAGGTGCTTGAGCAGGATGCTCTTGCCGCCGCCGCTGCGGCCGATGATGACGACCGACTCGCCCTGCCGGATGCGCAGGTCCACGCCGTCGAGCACCCGGTGCGCGCCGAAGCTCTTCTTCAACTGGCGGACCTCAATCATGAGAGCGCGAGCAGTTTCGTCAGCAGCAGCGTGAGGAAGAAGTTGCTGATGAGGATGGCAATGGACGCATACACGACGGCCTCGGTGGTCGCGCGGCCCACGCCCTCGGCGCCTTCGCCGCAGTGGATGCCCTTGTGGCAGGCCACGAGCGCGATGATGCCGCCGAAGATGCCGGACTTGGTCAGGCCCATGACAACATCGGTCACGTCCGTGCGCCGCAACAGATTCCACCACAGGTAGGCCGGGTCAATCTGCAGGAGCGTGTCGCCCACGACGTAACCGGCGCCGATGCCCACGGCAATCGCCTCAGCCGTGAGCAGGGGCATCGCGATGAGCGTTGCCGCCACGCGCGGCACGACGAGGTAATCCACCGGATGCGTGGCCAGGGTGCGCAGGGCGTCAATTTGCTCGGTCACGCGCATGGTGCCGAGTTCGGCGGCCATCGCCGCGCCGACGCGGCCCGCGACCATCAACCCGGTGAGCACGGGGCCGAGTTCGCCGCACATCGTGACGCCCACGACCGCGAGCGTCGCGGTGTCCATCTTGACCTTGTGAAACTGGAAGTAGGTCTGCGCGGCGAGCACCATGCCGGTGAACGCGCCGGTGATGAGCACGACCGACTGCGACTTCACGCCGATGAAGTAGAGCTGGTAAACAAACTCGCGCCCCGTCGTGCGCAGTGCGCCCAGCGAGCGCGCGACTTCAAGCGCCAGCAGCGTGATGCTGCCGAGACTCTGAAGCCCGTTGGCGGCCCACTTTGAAATGCCCTCGAACATTCCGGGTGCGACGGTGCCGCGTGGGCCCAACTGGATTCGAACCAGTGACCAAGCGATTATGAGTCGCCTGCTCTGACCGCTGAGCTATGGGCCCGGCCGCGGGCTGCGGCGAGGCCCGCCCGCTCGGGGCGGCCCCGTCCAGCTTGCGCCATCAAGTCCGGAGCATGGTGTCCGCGGCGGGCGGACAGCAAGTGAATTTGGAAACGCCGCCGCGTCACGCGAGTTTCACGCGCACGGGCTG